>Ga0209724_1000322_pt1 | contig 48609 bp, 47 predicted proteins | sample grotaG_FD_184143 | JGI IMG/M metagenome (GOLD analysis project Ga0209724, IMG submission 184143) | Glacier valley bacterial and archeal communities from Borup Fiord, Nunavut, Canada, to study Microbial Dark Matter (Phase II) -... | ecosystem: Environmental > Aquatic > Freshwater > Ice > Glacier ... | reverse complement strand
TCGGCGAGCGCCTCGATGCCTCCCCGGGCGACTGGGTCGACGGCCGGGCGACGGCCGGGCATCAGGGCGCCGCGGTGAAGCGCAACGAGCAGATCGCCGAGCATTCGCAGACGTCCATCGGCCTGGGTGACGTGGTGCTCGCCGCCCTCGAGCGCAACCCGCTGTTCATCAGCGGCGCGCTGCCCAACCGCGTGTATCCGCCGCTGTTCAATCGCTATTCGGCGGGCATGCACTTCGGCAGCCATGTCGACGGCGCGGTGCGGATCCACCCTGGGTCGGGCCACAAGATCCGCACCGATCTCTCCGCGACGCTGTTCCTGTCGGCGCCCGAGTCCTACGACTGCGGCGCGCTCCTGATCGAGGACACATTCGGTGTCCATTCGGTGAAGCTGCCGGCCGGCGACCTGATCGTCTATCCGGCGACCAGCCTGCATCGCGTGGAGCCGGTCACGCGCGGCGTGCGGGTCGGCTGTTTCTTCTGGATCCAGAGCCTGGTCCGCGACGACGGCCAGCGCACGATCCTCTTCGATCTCGACCGGGCCATCCAGCAGCTCGTCGCGACCGGCGCCGACGAGGCGTCACGCGTGCAGCTCACCGGCTGCTATCACAACCTGCTGCGCATGTGGACCGACCCGTGACCTGACGCGGCTCAGAAGGAGCCCGCGTCGCCCGGGTAGACGATCGGCGACTCGTTCCCGGCCTCGTCGACCGACGAGACGCCGAATGCCCAGTCGTCGATCACGATGTTCTGCAGCACGGCCCGCGTCGCGCCGCCGGCGGCCACGCGCACGTCGCGATGGAACTGCCACTGCGGCGCGGTCGTGTCGCGCCACCAGACGCGATAGCCGATCGCGCCCGGCACCGGTTGCCAGGTGATCGTCGTGTCGTGCTTGACCGCGCCTTCGGCGACGACCCCGGTGGGCGGTGCCGGGGCCGCCGCCATCGCGGCCAGCGTCAGCGCGTTCAGTCGGGTCACCTGGGCGAGGTAGGGGAAGTCGACGAACTCGATCACGTCGCCGTAGGCGCGGCCGTTCTCGACGCGCACGTTCTGGTGCTGGCGGTCGTAGTGCTCGTGCGACTCGGTGACGCGAACCGCCGGGAACCCGGCCTCGAGCATCGGCACCTGGTCGCCGCCGCGGCCGAAGCGGTCGGTGCGGTAGACCATCCTGACCTTGAAGCCGGCCATGTCGCGTTCGGCGATGGTGGCCATGTAGCGGGCTATGTTGCGCGACGGCGAGTCGATCTCGCCGCCGCGGTAGCGCCGCACGTTCGCCTGGGCCTGCGTCTCGATCGCCTTGGTCCCTTCGGAAAACACGCGCACGGTGCTGCTGTCGTGGACGCCGTCCTCGCCGAGGGTGTTGCCGACGATGTCGTTGTTGAGGTCGGCCTGCACCTTCCAGCCCTGCGCCTTCGCGTAGTCGGCCAGGACCTTGCCGCCGTAGAGACCCTGTTCCTCGCCGGACAACGCGGCGTAGACGACGGTCGCGCGGAACCTGTGCTTCGACAGCACGCGGGCCGACTCGATCGCTGCGGCCACGCCGGACGCGTCGTCGTTCGCCCCGGAGGCGTCGTTGGTGAAGTCCATGCCGTCGCTGTTGCGCGAGTCGATGTGTCCCGCGATCAGCACCACGCGGGTGGGGTCGCCGGTGCCGCGCTGGATCGCGAGCACGTCCGTCACCTCGGTCGCCGTCGGCAGGCGTGGGCCGGTGAACGACTGCGACGGCGTCACGATCTCGAGGCAGCCCCCGCAATCTTTCGAGATCGCAGCGAAGCGCGACGCCGCCCAGCGCCGTGCGGCGCCGATGCCGCGGGTGTCCGACACGGTGTCCGACATCGTATGGCGGGTGCCGAACGACACCAGCTTGCGGATCGTGGCCTGCAACTGCGTCGGGTCGACCGCCCCGACGATCGCCGTGGCGCGCACGTCGTCGAGGCCCGGAAGGGCGGTGGAAGCGGGGTCTGCCGCGACGGCGGACGCGCCGGAGACCAGGGCGACGGCGAACAGCAGGGGCAGGATCGGCGAGGAAGGGCGCATGAAGGCGGGTGCAGGGATGGGCGAACGTGCAAAGATACCTGCTCGCCGCAGCGCGTTGTTTCCGCACCGAGCATCCCTGTGTCGCGGCGGCGAATCCCTGTACAATGCGCGCCTTTCGTCCATCACGGTACGGCCCGTCCAGCTGATACCGCCAGTCAAGGAGTCCGGATATGGCATTCGCCAACATCAACAAGACCGAGATCGTCACCGCGCACGCCCGTGCGCTCAACGACACCGGGTCCCCCGAAGTTCAGGTCGCGCTGCTCACCGCGCGCATCAACGAACTCACGCCGCACTTCAAGGAACACGTCAAGGATCACCACTCGCGTCGCGGTCTGCTGCGCATGGTGAGCCGCCGTCGCAAGCTGCTCGACTACCTCAAGGGCAAGGATGCCGACCGGTATCGTGCCCTGATCGAGAAACTCGGCCTGCGCAAGTAAGGAACCATCGGGTTCCGGTTGTCGATTTCGTCGTCGCTCTGAGCGAGAAGCCTGCGTCAGTTCCTGCCGCGGGCTTTTTGCGTTTCTGTTGCGTGCTTCGGGGACCGGGCGCGACACGAAGCTGAACATCACTACGGTCCAAGACGTCGGGTTGAATCGGTTGCGTGGCAACCGACCCGTCCAGTCGAGGTGCACCGATCCACCGCAAACGATCGGGTCGCGCAGAACAGCGCGGCCGTCACAGAGGAACAATCATGTCCATGTTCAGCAAAGTCACCAAGAGCTTTCAGTACGGCGAGCACACGGTCACGCTCGAGACCGGTGAGATCGCCCGCCAGGCCGGCGGCGCGGTCGTCGTGTCCGTCGGCGACACCGTGGTCCTCGCGACCGTGGTCGCGTCCAAGACCGCCAAGGCGGGCCAGGATTTCTTCCCGCTGACCGTCGACTACATCGAGAAGACCTATGCCGCGGGCAAGATCCCCGGTGGCTTCTTCAAGCGCGAGGGCAAGCCCAGCGAGAAGGAAACGCTGACGAGCCGCCTGATCGACCGTCCGCTGCGTCCCCTGTTTCCGGAGGGCTTCTACAACGAGGTCCAGGTCATCATCCACGTGCTGTCGGTCGATCCCGAGATCGATCCGGACATCCCCGCGCTGATCGGCGCATCGGCTGCCGTCGCCATCTCCGGCGTTCCGTTCGCGAGCCCGATCGGCGCCGCGCGCGTCGGCTACATGAACGGCCAGTACATCCTCAACCCGTCGAAGTCGGCGCTCGTCGACTCGAAGATGAACCTCGTCGTCGCCGGCACCGAGGCCGCCGTGCTGATGGTCGAGTCCGAGGCCGACCAGCTGTCCGAGGAGATCATGCTCGGCGCCGTCGTGTTCGGCCACACCGAGATGCAGAAGGCGATCGACGCCATCCACGAGCTCGTCAAGGAAGGCGGCAAGCCCGAGTGGGACTGGCAGCCGGCGGCGAAGAACGAGGCCCTCATCGGCCGCGTCAAGCACTTCGCCGACGCCGACCTGCGCGCCGCGTACCAGCTGCGCTCGAAGCAGGACCGCAGCCAGATGATCAAGCGCATCAACGCGTCGGTCATGAGCAAGCTCGCGGAAGAAGCGACCAGCATCGGCGGTGAAGTCCCCGAGAAGCTCGACGTGTCCAACATCCTGTTCGACCTCGAGTCGTCGATCGTCCGCAGCCAGATCCTGGACGGCGAGCCGCGCATCGACGGTCGCGACACGCGCACCGTGCGTCCGATCGAGATCCGCACCGGCGTCCTGCCGCGCACCCACGGCTCGGCGCTGTTCACGCGCGGCGAGACGCAGGCGCTGGTGGTGGCCACGCTCGGCACCGCGCGCGACGCGCAGCGCATCGACGCGCTGATGGGCGAGTTCACCGACCCGTTCATGCTCCACTACAACATGCCGCCGTTCGCCACCGGCGAGACGGGTCGCGTCGGCACGCCGAAGCGTCGCGAGATCGGCCACGGCCGCCTGGCCAAGCGGGCCCTGCTCGCCTGCCTGCCGCCGGCGTCCGAGTTCAGCTACTCGATCCGCCTGGTGTCCGAGATCACCGAGTCCAACGGCTCGTCGTCGATGGCGTCGGTGTGCGGCGGCTGTCTCGCGCTGATGGACGCCGGCGTGCCGATGAAGGCGCACGTCGCCGGCATCGCGATGGGCCTGATCAAGGACGGCAACAAGTTCGCGGTGCTGACCGACATCCTCGGCGACGAGGACCACCTCGGCGACATGGACTTCAAGGTCGCGGGCACCACGGCCGGCATCACCGCGCTGCAGATGGACATCAAGATCCAGGGCATCACGAAGGAGATCATGCAGGTCGCCCTCGCGCAGGCGCAGGAAGCCCGCATGCACATCCTCGGCAAGATGCAGGAAGCCATGCCGCACACGAAGACCGAACTGTCGGACTTCGCGCCGCGTCTCATCACCATCAAGATCAATCCGGAGAAGATCCGCGACGTGATCGGCAAGGGTGGCGCGACCATCCGTGCGCTGACGGAGGAGACCAAGACGCAGATCGACATCAACGACGAAGGCATCGTGACCATCGCGTCGGTCGATGCGGCCGCGGGCCAGATCGCCAAGAAGCGCATCGAGGACCTGACCGCCGAAGTCGCGGTCGGCACGGTCTACGAGGGCACGGTCCTCAAGCTGCTCGACTTCGGCGCGATCGTCCAGGTCCTGCCGGGCAAGGACGGCCTGCTGCACATCAGCCAGATCGCCAACGAGCGCGTCAATGCGGTGACCGACTATCTGAAGGAAGGCCAGGTCGTGAAGGTCAAGGTCCTCGAGGCCGACGACAAGGGTCGCCTGCGCCTGTCGATGAAGGCGGTCGGTGCCGATGCACCGGCACCGCAAGCGGTCGCGGCCGAGTAACACGCGGTCAGCGGGAACGAAAAGCGCGCTTCGGCGCGCTTTTTCGTTCCCGGCGCGGCGCGACGGATCCGGTGTTCACCGACGCGCGGACGGGACCTTGCACCCCGGCAGGTCGATCGGTCCGCTCTTATGATGCTCGCCTGCATTACCCACCCATCCGAGGTACCCCGATGAAGGCAATCCAGATCTCGCAGTTCGGAGGCCCTGAAGTCCTGACCGTCTGCGAGCGCGACAAGCCCGTGCCGAAGCCGGGCGAAGTGCTGATCCACGTCCACGCCGCGGGCATCAATCGTCCCGACGTGCTGCAGCGCATGGGCCACTACCCGGTCCCGCCAGGCGCGTCGGATCTGCCGGGACTGGAAGTCGCCGGAACCATCGAAGGCTTCGGTGACGGCGCGACGCTGTCCGCCGCGAACCTGACCGTCGGCGATGCGGTCTGCGCGCTGGTGCAGGGCGGCGGATATGCGCAGTACTGCACGGCGCCGATCGCGCAGTGCCTGCCGATTCCGGGAAGCCTGTCGATGGTCGAGGCCGCGTCGCTGCCCGAGACCTTCTTCACCGTGTGGAGCAACGTCTTCGACCGGGCGCGGCTGGGCACGCATGCGTCGGGTCGCCTGGAAACGCTGCTGGTGCAGGGTGGCACGAGCGGCATCGGGGTCACCGCGATCCAGGTCGCCCGGGCACGCGGCCATCGCGTGTTCGCCACCGCCGGCTCCAATGACAAGGCGCGTGCCTGCGAAGCGCTCGGCGCCGAGCGGGGGATCAACTATCGCAGCGAGGACTTCGTCGCGGTGGTCAAGGAACTCACCGAAGGCCAGGGCGTCGACGTCGTGCTCGACATGGTCGCGGGTGATTACGTGCCGCGGGAATTGAAGGCTTTGGCCGACGACGGGCGGCTGGTGCTGATCGCGCTGCTGGGCGGCGCCAAGGCCGAAGCGGACCTCGGCCAGATCCTGCGCCGTCGCCTGACGATCACCGGTTCGACGCTGCGTCCGCGCGACGTGGCGTTCAAGGGACGCATCGCCGCGAACCTGCGCGAACACGTGTGGCCGATGATCGCGTCGGGCGCGATCAAACCGGTCGTCTTCCGGTCGTTCCCTCTGGCCGAGGCTGCCGAGGCGCACCGGCTGATGGAGAGCAGCGCGCACGTCGGGAAGATCGTGCTGGAAATGTAGGCTCCGCGTGTGCGGAAAGCCCGAAGCGGGGCACCAGGCGGTTTGACCGGCCTCCTGCGAAGTGCGTACAATCTCGCGGTTTCGTGTCGTGGATTGCATCCGATCCACGCGCCGCTCCGGCCTTCGATCGAACTGCATGCAGCATCGTCCAAAACTCGTCGTCGGCAACTGGAAGATGAACGGCGATCTGGCCTCGAATGCCGCGCTGGTCTCGGCGGTCGTCGCGGGCATTCTCGACGCGTCGGCAGCGTGCGAGGTCGCGGTCTGCGTGCCTTCTCCTTATCTGGCGCAGGTCTCGGCGGCGCTCGACGGATCGGCCGTCGTATGGGGTTCGCAGGATGTCAGCGAGCACGAGCGCGGCGCCTACACCGGCGAAGTGTCGGTCGCGATGCTCGGCGAATTCGGGTGCCGCTACGCGATCGTCGGTCATTCGGAACGCAGGACGTGGTTCGGTGACACGAACGAGCGCGTGGCCCTCAAGGCCGGGCGTGCGATCGCCGGGGGTCTCGTGCCGATCGTGTGTGTCGGCGAGACGCTGCAGGAGCGCGAGCAGGGCAGGGCGATGGAGATCGTCGCGACGCAACTGGATGCGGTCCTCGAGCGGATCGGCATGGCGGGCATCGGCGCCGCGGTCCTGGCCTACGAGCCGGTCTGGGCGATCGGCACCGGCAAGACCGCGACGCCCGACGAGGCGCAGGCGATGCACGCGGCGATCCGCGCGCATGTCGCGCAGCGCGACGCGCAGGTCGCGGCGGGGTTGACGATTTTGTACGGCGGGAGTGTCAAGGCATCGAATGCCGCGTCGCTGTTCGGGCGCGCGGACATCGATGGGGGACTGATCGGCGGGGCATCGCTGGTCGCCGAAGATTTCTTGGGTATCGTCGAGGCGGCGAGCAGGACGGTAACGCAGAGCGTGCCGACCTGAGCGGTCGAGACCATCAGCGGGTTGAGGCAATGGAAATTCTGAGCAAGTTCGTTTACGTCATCATGCTGCTGTCGGCAGCGGGGATCATCGTGTTGGTGCTGCTTCAGCACGGCAAGGGTGCCGACATGGGTACGGGGTTCGGTGCGGGTGCGTCGGGCAGCCTGTTCGGCGCGTCCGGATCGGCCAACTTCCTGAGCCGCACCACCGGGGTCCTGGCGGCGGTGTTCTTCATCAGCACGCTCGGTCTGGCGTGGTTCGCGACCAATCATCCGCGCACCACCACCGGCGGCGTCATGCAGAATCTTCCGGCGCAGACCGCGCCGGCGGTGCCCGCGGATCCGGCAGCCAAGACGGCGCCGGCCAGGCCCGAGGCCGACAAGGCGGCAGCGCCGAAGCAGGGCGAAATTCCGAAGTAAGGCAGGTCCCCGCAGCGTCGCGATTTCACAAGACCCGTCGCCGCGGGCAGCAGGACGATGCCCCCGATCGATGGGGCGCGAGCAGTGAGACAATCCGTTTGTCGGTGGTCGCGGCAGCATTGCGATCACCCCACGTGCCGACGTGGTGAAATTGGTAGACACGCTATCTTGAGGGGGTAGTGGCGAAAGCTGTGCGAGTTCGAGTCTCGCCGTCGGCACCAACGTTTTATGTCGTTCGCGTGGTCGGGGACCGCTTCGTCGACCACGGAGTCGCGCCGACGGTGCGACCCATGTAGAGCCTCTCAGGATCGTCCGTGCTCCTCGAAAATTATTTCCCGGTCCTTCTGTTCATCCTCGTCGGCTCCGGCGTAGGACTCGCCGCCATCACCCTCGGCAACCTCGTCGCCCCCAACAATCCGGACAGCGAGAAGCTGTCCCCGTACGAGTGCGGCTTCGAGGCCTTCGAGGACGCGCGCATGAAGTTCGACGTGCGCTACTACCTCGTCGCCATCCTCTTCATCCTGTTCGACCTCGAGACCGCGTTCTTCTTTCCGTGGGCCGTCTCGCTGCGCGACCTCGGCCTCTACGGCTACCTGACGATGGTGGTGTTCGTCGTCGAATTCCTGGTCGGCTTCTGGTACATCTGGAAGAAGGGCGCGCTCGATTGGGAGTGATCCGATCGCGGCACGTCTTCCCTGTTGACCTCACGCAAGAGCATCCGTCATGAGCATCGAAGGCGTACTTTCCGAAGGCTTCGTCACGACGAAGATCGACAACGTCATCAACTGGGTGCGCACCGGCTCGCTGTGGCCGATGAGCTTCGGGCTCGCGTGCTGCGCCGTCGAGATGATGCATGCCGGTGCGTCGCGCTACGACCTCGACCGCTTCGGCGTCGTGTTCCGTCCAAGCCCGCGCCAGTCCGACGTCATGATCGTCGCCGGCACGCTGTGCAACAAGATGGCGCCCGCGCTGCGCAAGGTCTACGACCAGATGACCGAGCCGCGCTGGGTCATCTCGATGGGCTCGTGCGCCAACGGCGGCGGCTACTACCACTATTCGTACTCGGTCGTGCGCGGTTGCGACCGCATCGTGCCGGTCGACGTCTACGTGCCGGGCTGCCCGCCGACGGCCGAGGCGCTGATGTACGGAATCCTGCAGCTGATGAACAAGATCAAGCGCGAAACCACCATCGCGCGCGCCTGATGGCTACCCCCCCGGACACCACCCAGGAAGCCGCCCCGCCGAAGGCGACGACGCGCATCGAGCGGCTGGAAGCCAACCTGCGCGCCGCGTTCGGCGAGACGCTCAAGACCCTGGTCGTCGCCAACGGCGAAGTCACCATCGTCGTGTCGCCGGTGGACTACCTCGCCACCGCAAGGGCCCTGCGCGACCGCGCGGACCTCGGCTTCGAGGAGCTCGTCGACCTGTGCGGCGTGGACTACCAGAGCTATGGCGAAGGCGCGTGGATTGGCCTGCGCTTCGCGGCCGTGTCGCACCTGCTGTCGATGTCCAACAACTGGCGCGTGCGGCTGCGCACCTTCGCCGTCGACGACGACTTCCCGGTGCTGCCGTCGCTGACCGGCATCTGGCCGTCGGTGAACTGGTACGAGCGCGAGGCGTTCGACCTGTTCGGCATCGTCTTCGACGGCCACAACGACCTGCGCCGCATCCTCACCGACTACGGCTTCGTCGGCCATCCGTTCCGGAAAGACTTCCCCATCTCCGGCAACGTCGAGATGCGCTACGACCCGGAACAGAAGCGCGTGATCTACCAGCCCGTGACGATCGAGCCGCGCGAAGTCGTGCCGCGCGTGATCCGCGAAGAAGGCTATGGAGGCATGAAGTAACCATGGCTGAAATCAAGAACTACACGCTGAACTTCGGCCCCCAGCACCCCGCTGCCCACGGCGTGCTGCGCCTCGTGCTCGAGCTCGACGGCGAGGTCGTGCAACGGGCCGATCCGCACATCGGCCTCCTGCATCGCGCGACCGAAAAATTGGCTGAGACGCGTACCTACATCCAGTCCGTGCCCTATATGGACCGGCTCGACTACGTGTCGATGATGTGCAACGAGCACGGCTACGTGATGGCGATCGAGAAGCTGCTCGACGTCGAGGTGCCGCTGCGCGCACAGTACATCCGCGTGATGTTCGACGAGATCACGCGGCTGCTGAACCACCTGCTGTGGCTCGGTGCGCACGCGCTCGACGTCGGCGCGATGGCGGTCTTCCTCTACGCGTTCCGCGAGCGCGAGGACCTGATGGACATGTACGAGGCGGTGTCGGGCGCGCGCATGCACGCGGCCTACTACCGCCCGGGCGGCGTGTATCGCGACCTGCCGGACTCGATGCCGCAGTACGTCGCGTCGAAGTGGAAGAACGCGAAGGCGCTGAAGGAACTCAACGTCAACCGCCAGGGCTCGCTGCTCGACTTCATCGAGGACTTCAGCAACCGTTTCCCGCGCTACGTCGACGAGTATGAGACGCTGCTGACCGACAACCGCATCTGGAAGCAGCGGCTGGTCGGCGTGGGCATCGTCACGCCGGAACGCGCGAAAGCGCTCGGCTTCACGGGCCCGATGCTGCGCGGTTCCGGCATCGAATGGGACCTGCGCAAGAAGCAGCCCTACGAGGTCTACGACCTGCTCGACTTCGACGTGCCGGTCGGCACCAACGGCGACTGCTACGACCGTTATCTCGTGCGCGTCGAGGAGATGCGCCAGAGCAACCGCATCATCAAGCAGTGCGTCGAGTGGCTGCGCAACAACCCCGGTCCCGTGATGGTCGACAACCACAAGGTGGCGCCGCCGTCGCGCGTGGACATGAAGACCAACATGGAAGAGCTGATCCACCACTTCAAGCTCTTCACCGAAGGCATGCGCGTGCCGGCCGGCGAGTCGTATGCCGCGGTCGAGCACCCGAAGGGCGAGTTCGGCATCTACCTGGTGTCCGACGGCGCCAACAAGCCCTACCGCGTGAAGATCCGCGCGCCGGGCTTCGCGCACCTGCACGCGCTCGACGAGATGTCGCGCGGCCACATGCTGGCCGACGTCGTCACGATCATCGGCACGCAGGACATCGTGTTCGGGGAGATCGACCGATGAAGCGCCTGCTCGCGATGTTGCTGCTGCTGGTCGGCGTCGCGCTCCATCCGGGCGCGCACGCGCAGGATCCGCAGGCAGGCGACGACTTCCTCAAGCTGGTCGACGCGAAGAAGTACGGCGAGAGCTGGGACCAGTCGTCCGATTTCCTCAAGCAGTCGGTGTCGCGCAACGAGTGGGCCACGCAGATGGTCAAGGCGCGCGAGACGATCGGGCAGGTCGCGTCGCGCAAGCTGAAGAGTTCCGTCCCGCAGAAGGATCCGGCGGGCGCACCCCCCGGCGACTATCTGCTGCAGACCTACGAGACCGTGTTCGCCTCCCAGGGCGCGCCGAAGACCGAGACCCTGCCGATGATCAGGGGTGCCGACGGCAAGTGGCGCGCGGTCGGCTACTTCATCCGCTGAGTCCGCACCCGAACCCCTGTCAACGCATGCACACCACCGAATCCAACGTCCCGCTCAATCCCCCCGTCGAGACGCGTCCCGCCGGCCGGATGCTGAGCGACGACGCGTATCGCCGCATCGACCGCGAGGTGTCCAAGTTCCCGCCCGAAGGCAAGGGATCGGCCGTGATGGCGGCGCTCGGCATCGCGCAGGACGAGACGGGCTGGCTGTCGATCGAGGTCATGGCCGACGTCGGGCGCTACCTCGAGATGCCGGCCATCGCGGTCCAGGAAGTCGCCACGTTCTACAACATGTACAACGTGCGCCCGGTCGGACGCCACAAGATCACGGTCTGCACGAACCTCCCGTGCGCACTGTCGGGCGGCGCGCGGGCCGGCGACTACCTCAAGCACAAGCTCGGCGTCGACTATCGCGAGACCACCGCCGACGGCGCCTTCACGCTGATGGAAGGCGAGTGCATGGGCGCCTGCGGCGACGCGCCCGTGATGCTGGTCGACAACAAGCGCATGGAAAGCTGGATGAGCGACGACAAGATCGACGCGCTGCTCGCTGAACTCTCTTCGAAGGCTGCCTCGTCATGAGCTCGACCCCACCCGACACGCTGACCACTCGCCCGCTCGACAACAGGGCGCTCGAACAGGGCGGCCATGTCATCCGCGCACTGAACACCGCGATCCACGACCGCCACATCGCGCCGCAGATCATGGCGGGCCTGACCGGTGGCAACTGGCGCATCGCCGACTACGAGGCGCGCGACGGCTACAAGGCCTTGCGCAAGATCCTCGACGAGAAGATCACGCCCGAGCAGGTCATCGCGCAGGTCAAGGCGTCGGCACTGCGCGGCCGCGGTGGCGCGGGTTTCCCGACCGGTCTCAAGTGGAGCTTCATGCCGCGCCAGTTCCCCGGCCCGAAGTACCTGGTGTGCAATTCGGACGAAGGCGAGCCCGGCACGTTCAAGGACCGCGACATCCTGCGCTACAACCCGCACATCCTGATCGAGGGGATGATCATCGGCGGCTACGCGATGGGCATCCCGGTCGGCTACAACTACATCCACGGCGAGATCTGGGCCGAGTACGAACGCTTCGAGGAAGCGCTCGACGAGGCGCGCGCCGCGGGCTACCTCGGCGACGATATCCTCGGGTCGGGCTTCTCGTTCCAGCTGCACGGCTTCCACGGCTACGGCGCGTATATCTGTGGTGAAGAGACCGCGCTGCTTGAGTCGCTCGAAGGCAAGAAGGGCCAGCCGCGCTTCAAGCCGCCGTTCCCCGCGAGCTTCGGTCTGTACGGCAAGCCCACCACGATCAACAACACCGAGACCTTCGCGGCCGTGCCGTGGATCATCCGCAACGGCGCGGACGCGTTCCTGCAGACCGGGCGCCCCAACAACGGCGGCACCAAGCTGTTCTCGGTCTCGGGCGACGTCGAGATGCCGGGCAACTACGAAGTGCCGCTCGGCACGCCGTTCGCGAAGCTGCTCGAGCTCGCCGGCGGCATGCGCGGCGGCAAGGCGCTGAAGATGGTCATCCCCGGCGGCTCGTCGGCGCCGGTCGTCAAGGGCGACCTGATGATGAAGACCGACATGGACTACGACGGCATCGCGAAGGCCGGCTCGATGCTCGGCTCCGGCGCGGTGATCGTGATGGACGAGACGCGCTGCGCCGTCGCGTCGCTGCTGCGTCTCGCGTATTTCTATTTCGAGGAGTCGTGCGGTCAGTGCACGCCGTGTCGCGAAGGCACCGGCTGGATGTATCGCGTGGTCCATCGCATCGAGCACGGCGAAGGCCGCATGGAGGACCTCGACCTGCTGCTGTCGGTCGCCGACAACATCCAGGGCCGCACGATCTGCGCGCTCGGCGATGCGGCCGCGATGCCGGTCCGCGCGTTCGTGAAGAACTACCGCGACGAGTTCGAGTACCACATCGAGAACAAGTGCTGCCTGGTCGGACCGGGCGCCCACAAGCATGCGCCGCATGCGTCGCCGCTCGAGCGCGCGCAGCAGCATGAAACGGTGAAAGACAGCATGGAGGCCACGGCATGATCAACCTCGAGATCGACGGCAAGCCCGTCGAGGTCAAGGAAGGCAGCATGGTCATGGATGCCGCCAACAAGCTGGGTATCTACGTTCCGCATTTCTGTTATCACAAGAAGCTGACCATCGCGGCCAACTGCCGCATGTGCCTGGTCGACGTCGAGAAGGCGCCCAAGCCGATGCCCGCATGCGCGACGCCGGTCACCGCCGGCATGATCGTGCGCACCGCGTCGCCGAAGGCCGTGCAGGCGCAGCAGGGAGTGATGGAGTTCCTGCTGATCAACCACCCGCTCGACTGCCCGATCTGCGACCAGGGCGGCGAATGCCAGTTGCAGGACATCGCGGTCGGTTACGGCGGCTCGAACTCGCGCTACAAGGAAGAGAAACGCGTCGTGTTCGAGAAGAACGTCGGCCCGCTGATCTCGATGAAGGAGATGACGCGCTGCATCCACTGCACGCGCTGCGTCCGCTTCGGGCAGGAGATCGCCGGCGTGATGGAGTTCGGCATGCTCAACCGCGGCGAGCACGCGGAGATCACGACCTTCGTCGGCAAGACCGTCGACAGCGAGCTGTCGGGCAACATGATCGACATCTGCCCGGTCGGCGCGCTCACGTCCAAGCCGTTCCGCTACGCGGCCCGCACCTGGGAGCTGTCGCGTCGCAAGTCGATCAGCCCGCACGACGGCCTCGGGGCCAACCTGATCGTCCAGGTCAAGAACAACGAGGTGCTGCGCGTCGTGCCGCTCGAGAACGAGGCCGTCAACGAATGCTGGCTGTCGGACAAGGACCGCTTCTCGTACGAGGCGCTCAACAGCGCCGACCGCCTGACGAAGCCGATGCTGAAGGAAGCGGGCGCGTGGCGCGAGGTCGACTGGCCCGAAGCCCTCGAGTTCGTCGCGTCGAACCTCAAGCGCATCGCCGACGACGGCGGTGCCGACCAGATCGGCGCGCTGGCCACGCCGCATTCCACGCTCGAGGAACTGCACCTTCTGCAGAAGCTGATGCGCGGCATGGGGTCGGACAATGTCGATACGCGCCTGCGCCAGTCCGAGTTCGGCGCGATGCCGGCCGTCGCGCCGTGCCTCGGCATGTCGATCGAAGACTTCTCCATGCTCGATCGTGTGCTGGTCGTGGGATCGTTCCTGCGCAAGGACCAGCCGCTGCTCGCGCAGCGCCTGCGCCAGTCGATCAAGCGCGGTGCGCTGCTGTCGATCGTGCACGCCACCGACGACGACCTGCTGATGCCGGTCGCCAACAAGGCGATCGTGCCGCCGTCGCAGTGGGTCGCCGTCCTCGGCTCGATCCAGGCCGCGATCGGCACCGGAAGCACCAGCGACGCGTCCAATGCCGCGAAGGGCATCGCCGCGAGTTTCGGTTCGGGTACCGCGAAGGCCATCATGCTCGGCAGCGCGGTGGTCCAGCATCCGCAGTTCTCGGCGATCTACGCGGCGGCGCAGGCGCTTGCCACGGCGACCGGCGCGAAGCTCGGCTTCCTGACCGATGCGGCGAACAGCGTCGGCGCGCACATCGTCAAGGCGTTCCCCACCGAAGGTGGCCTCAACGCGTCGGCGATGCTCAACGACACGCGTCGTGCCTACGTGCTGCTCAACGTCGAGCCCGATCTCGACCTGGCGAACCCCGTGGTGGCGGCACAGGCATTCCGGTCGGCCGAGCTGGTCGTCTCGCTGTCCGCGTTTCGCAGCGCTGCCGATCGCCACGCCAACGTGCTGCTGCCGATCTCGCCGTTCACCGAGACCTCGGGCACCTTCGTCAACGCCGAAGGCCGCGCGCAGAGCTTCAACGGCAGCGTCAAGCCGCGCGGCGAGACGCGTCCCGGCTGGAAGGTCCTGCGGGTGCTCGGCAACCTGCTCGGCGTGCCGGGCTTCGAATTCGAATCGTCGGAAGCCGTGCGCAGCGAAGTCACCGGCGGCGCGACCGACCTGATGGCCCATTGCGGGTCGCACGATGCGTCGGTCACCGGACGCGCGACCTCGACCGCCTACAAGCCGGTTGCGGGCGGCCTGGAGCGCATCGCCGACGTGCCGATCTACTTCGCCGACGCGCTGGTCCGCCGGTCCCCGCCGTTGCAGGCCACGCACGACGGCGCGCCGCCCAAGGCGCGGATGAACGGGAAGGCGCTGGTCGCGGCTGGTCTCGCGTCGGGCGATGCGGTGCGCGCGACGATGGACAGCGGCGAAGCGCTGCTGACCTGCCTGCAGGACGAGACGGTCGCCGACGGCTGTGTGCGCATCGCCGCGGCCCACGCGTCGACGGCGGGCCTGCCGTCGCTGTTCGGCGCGATCGCGCTCGCGAAGGTCGCCGATGCTCCCGCATCCCGATCGGCGGAGGCGGTGCGCGCATGATCGACTGGATCACCGTCAACGGCGAAGCCACCTTCGGCTTCGTGTGGCCGCTCGTCTACAACATCATCAAGATCGTCTGCGTGGTCGGACCGCTCATCCTGTGCGTGGCGTACCTGACGTTGTGGGAACGCAAGGTGATCGGCTGGATGCACCTGCGCATGGGGCCGAACCGCGTCGGCCCGCTCGGGCTGCTGCAACCGTTCGCCGACGTCCTGAAGCTGCTGCTGAAGGAAATCATCGTCCCGGCCAACGCCAGCAAGGGACTGTTCCTGATCGCGCCGATGATGGCGATCATGCCGGCCGTCGCCGCCTGGGTCGTGATCCCTTTCGGGCCCAGCGCCGCGGTCGGCAACATCAACGCCGGCCTGCTCTTCGTGATGGCGATCACATCGGTCGAGGTGTACGGCATCATCATCGCCGGGTGGGCCTCGAACTCCAAGTACGCGTTCCTCGGCGCGATGCGCGCGTCGGCGCAGATGGTGTCCTACGAGATCGCGATGGGCTTCGCGCTGGTCGTCGTGCTGATGGTGTCGGGCAGCATGAACCTGAGCGACATCGTCGCCGGCCAGCAGCGCGGCACCTTCGCCGGCTTCGGCCTGAACTTCCTGTCATGGAACTGGCTGCCGCTGCTGCCGATGCTGGTCGTCTACTTCGTGTCGGGCGTGGCCGAGACCAACCGCCATCCGTTCGACGTCGTCGAAGGCGAGTCCGAGATCGTCGCGGGTCACATGGTCGAGTACTCGGGCATGGGCTTCGCGATGTTCTTCCTCGCCGAGTACATGAACATGATCCTGATCTCGGCCCTGGCCGCGCTCATGTTCTTCGGCGGCTGGAGCGCGCCGGTGTCCTTCGCGCTGGTCGGCATGCAGACGCCGCAGTGGATCGTCGACTCGATGACCTTCTGGGGATGGCTGTGGCTGTTCGGCAAGACCGTCATCCTGGTCACCTTCTTCATCTGGTTCCGCGCCACTTTCCCGCGTTACCGCTACGACCAGATCATGCGACTGGGCTGGAAGGTCTTCATCCCGCTGACGCTGGCATGGCTGATGATCGTCGGCCTGTGGATGCAGACGCCGTGGAACATCTGGAAGTGAGACCGCTATGAATACGACGACCGTCACGCGCATCGAAGCCGAACGCGAGGCCGGGCGCGGCACGATGACCGCGATCAAGGATTTCTTCGGCAGCCTGCTGCTCGGCGAACTGCTCAAGGGCATGGCACTGACCGGCCGCTACATGTTCGCGCGCAAGATCACCATCCAGTTCCCCGAAGAGAAGACGCCGAAGTCGCCGCGCTTTCGCGGCCTGCACGCGTTGCGCCGCTATCCCAACGGCGAGGAACGCTGCATCGCCTGCAAGCTGTGCGAGGCCGTGTGCCCGGCGCTGGCGATCACGATCGAGTCCGAGCAGCGCGAGGACGGCACGCGCCGCACGACGCGCTACGACATCGACCTCGTGAAATGCATCTTCTGCGGCTTCTGCGAGGAGAGCTGCCCGGTGGACTCGATCGTCGAGACCGACATCCTCGAGTACCACGGCGAAAAGCGCGGCGACCTGCACTTCACCAAGGAGATGCTGCTCGCGGTGGGCGACCGCTACGAGAAGCAGATCGCCGAAGCCCGCACCGCCGACGCCCCGTATCGCTGAACGCGAGAGTCACAGCAGAAGAAGCGCGATCTGCGCACACCCGCTTCGCGACACCGGCACCAAGAACAACGACCGCATGGACATCAAGGCAATCCTCTTCTACATCTTCGGGCTGGTGGCCGTGTACGCGGGCCTGCGCGTGGTCACCGCGAAGAACCCGGTGCACGCGGCGCTGCACCTCGTGCTCGCATTCTTCACGTCTGCCGCCATCTGGATGCTGCTCAACGCCGAGTTCCTGGCCATCGCGCTGGTGCTCGTCTATGTGGGCGCGGTGATGGTGCTGTTCATCTTCGTCGTGATGATGGTCGACATCGACGTCGACAAGCTGCGCGAGGGCTTCTGGACCAACCTGCCGCTGGCAGCCGGGGTCGGCATCGTGATCGTGCTCGAGATGGCCTTCGTGCTGCTCAAGACGTTCATCATCCCCGAGGGATCGGCCTACCCGCTGGTGATCCCCGCGGGCAGCAGCAACACGCGCGAACTCGGCAAGCTGATCTTCACCGAATATGTCTACGGGTTCGAGATCGCGGCCGTGATCCTGCTGGTCGCGATCGTCGCGGCCGTGGCGCTGACGCTGCGCACGCGCAAGGACACCAAGGGCCAGGATCCGAACCGGCAGGTGCTGGTCAAGAGCGCGGATCGGCTGCGAGTGGTGAAGATGGCGTCGGAGAAGCGGGAATGAACGCTCTGGTCACGTCATCCCGGCGCAGGCCGGGGCCCAATTTCTCTTCGGTTGCACGGACAAGCCCATTCGGTCCCGGCCTGCGCCGGGATGACATGAAGTGCACGCGCTGCGCGCGTGATGGAGTGCTTTCATGCTGACCTTGGCGCATTACCTCGTCTTCGGCGCGATCCTCTTCGCGATCAGCGTCATCGGCATCTTCCTCAACCGCCGCAACGTGATCGTGCTGCTGATGGCCATCGAGCTGATGCTGCTCGCGGTCAACACCAACTTCATCGCGTTCTCGAACTATCTGGGCGACTACGGCGGCCAGATCTTCGTGTTCTTCATCCTCACCGTCGCCGCGGCCGAATCCGCCATCGGTCTCGCCATCCTGGTGCTGCTGTTCCGCAACCTCGACACGATCAACGTCGAGGACCTCGACAAGTTGCAGGGCTGACCCAGTGTTCAATCATCTGAGCATTCCCATGCTGGTCGCCATTCCGCTCGCCCCGCTGATCGGCGCGATCGTCGCCGGCTTCTTCGGCAAGGCCATCGGCCGAGCCAACGCGCATCGCATCACGATCCTCGGCGTCGCCGTCGCGTTCATCCTGTCGCTGGTCGCCTTCTTCGGCGTGCTGCACGGCGGGCGCGTCGACGAGACGCTCTATACCTGGTCGCAGATCGGCGACATCAGGTTCGAGGTCGGTTTCCTGGTCGACTCGCTGACCGCGACGATGATGCTGGTCGTCACCTTCGTGTCGCTGATGGTGCACATCTACACCATCGGCTACATGGTCGACGACCCCGGCTACCAGCGCTTCTTCTCGTACATCTCGCTGTTCACGTTCTCGATGCTGATGCTGGTCATGTCGAACAACATGCTCCAGCTCTTCTTCGGCTGGGAGGCGGTGGGCCTCGTGTCGTACCTGCTGATCGGCTTCTGGTACACGAAGCCGATGGCGATCTACGCGAACCTCAAGGCCTTCCTCGTCAATCGCGTGGGCGACTTCGGTTTCATCCTCGGCATCGGCCTGCTGCTCGCGTACACCGGTACGATGCATTACGGCGAGGTCTTCGCGAAGGGCGAGGAACTGTCGAAGCTCACGCTGCCCGGCACCGGCTGGATGCTGCTCACGCCCGCCTGCATCTGCCTGTTCATCGGCGCAATGGGCAAGTCGGCGCAGTTCCCGCTGCACGTGTGGCTGCCCGACTCGATGGAAGGCCCGACGCCGATCTCCGCGCTGATCCACGCCGCGACCATGGTCACGGCCGGCATCTTCATGGTGGCGCGCTTCTCGCCCCTGTTCGAGTTGTCCGACGCCGCGCTCAGCTTCGTGATCGTGATCGGCTCGATCACCGCCCTGTTCATGGGCTTCCTCGGTGTCATCCAGAACGACATCAAGCGCGTCGTGGCGTACTCGACGCTGTCGCAGCTCGGCTACATGACCGTGGCGCTCGGTGCGTCGGCGTACTCGGCCGCGATCTTCCACCTGATGACGCACGCGTTCTTCAAGGCGCTGCTGTTCCTCGCGGCCGGGTCGGTGATCATCGGTATGCATCACGACCAGGACATCCGCAACATGGGCGGCGTGAAGAAGTACATGCCGATCACGTGGATCACGTCGCTGATCGGCTCGCTCGCGCTGATCGGCACGCCGTTCTTCTCGGGTTTCTATTCGAAGGACTCGATCATCGAGGCGGTCGCCGAGTCGCACATCGCGGGTTCGGGCTTCGCTTACTTCGCCGTGATCGCCAGCGTCTTCGTCACGGCGCTGTATTCGTTCCGCATGTATTTCCTGGTGTTCCACGGCAAGGAACGCTTCGGCCTGGCACACGGCCACCACGCGGCTCCCGCAGTTCCGTTGATGCAGACCAATCACATGGACCACCGCGGGACCACGCACAACGACGTCCCTGCCGCGGGCAAGCTCGACGTACACGAGGCCAGCGCGCCGCACGCCGACGCGCACGACGAGCACCACGGCCTAGGCCCCGGCGAGAAGCCGCACGAGACGGGCTGGGTCATCACGCTCCCGCTGATCCTGCTCGCGATCCCGTCGCTGCTGATCGGCTTCTTCACCATCGGGCCGATGCTCTACGGTGACTGGTTCAAGGGCGCGATCTTCGTCGGCGAGAACCACCACGCGATGGAGGCACTGCGCGAGGAGTTCCACGGTGCGCTGCAGATGGCATTGCACGGGGTCCTCGGCCTGCCGTTCTGGCTCGCGCTGGCCGGCGTCGTCGTGGCCTGGTACCTGTACCTAGTCAATCCGAAGCTCACCGACGTCATCGAAGCGAAGACCGGCTGGCTCTACAAGCTGCTCGACAACAAGTACTACCTCGACCGGTTCAACGAGATCGTCTTCGCCGGCGGCGCGCGCCGCCTCGGGGGCGGCCTGTGGCGGCGCGGCGACCAGTCGTTCATCGACGGCTTCCTGGTCAACGGCAGCGCACGCCTCGTCGGCTGGTTCGCCTCGGTGGTCCGGACGGTGCAGTCGGGCTACATCTATCACTACGCATTCGCGATGATCATCGGCGTGCTCGCGCTGATGTCGTATTTCGTGCTGCGCCAGCCCATGCATTGAGCGGACGCGTGCGACCCGATCATGTCATCCCGGCGAAGGCCGGGACCTAATTCAAGCACTCAACGCAATTGGGCCCCGGCCTTCGCCGGGGTGACAGAAGAAGAGCTGGGCCCGACAACAACAACATGCAAGCAACGATTCCCTACCTCAGCCTGTCCATCTGGATCCCGATCGTCTCCGGTCTGGTCCTGCTCGCCATCGGCCGCGACGACCGTGCGCCGCTGGTCCGCTGGCTGGCGCTGGTGGCCGCCGTCGTCAGCTTCCTCGTGACGATCCCGCTCTACACCGACTTCGATCACGCCACCGCCGCGATGCAGTTCGTCGAGCACGCGCCGTGGATCGAGCGCTTCGCCGTCAACTACGCGCTCGGGGTCGACGGCATCGCCGTGTGGTTCGTGCTGCTCACCGCGTTCATCACGATCATCGTCGTGGTCTCGGCCTGGGAAGCGATCGAGAAGAACGTCGCCGGCTACATGGCCGCGTTCCTGATCCTGTCGGGCCTGATGGTCGGCGTGTTCAGCGCCACCGACGGCCTGCTGTTCTACGTGTTCTTCGAAGCGACGCTGATCCCGATGTACCTGATCATCGGGATCTGGGGCGGGCCGAACCGCGTCTACGCGTCGATCAAGTTCTTCCTCTACACGTTCTTCGGATCGCTGCTCACCCTGGTCGCGATCATCTATCTGTGGTTCAAGGCCGGCGGCAGCTTCGAGATCGCGTCGTGGCAGCAGCTGCCGCTGACGATCGAGGCGCAGACGCTGATCTTCCTCGCGTTCTTCATGGCGTTCGCGGTCAAGGTGCCGATGTGGCCGGTCCACACGTGGCTGCCCGACGCGCACGTCGAGGCGCCTACCGGAGGCTCGGTCGTGCTGGCCGCGATCATGCTCAAGCTCGGCGCCTACGGCTTCGTGCGCTTCTCGCTGCCGATCGCGCCGGACGCGAGCCACCAGCTCGCCCCGTTCATCATTACGCTGTCGCTCATCGCGGTGATCTACATCGGCTTCGTCGCGCTGGTGCAGACCGACATGAAGAAGCTGGTCGCGTACTCGTCGATTGCGCACATGGGCTTCGTGACGCTCGGCTTCTTCATCTTCAGCGAGCTCGGCATGGAAGGCGCCATCTCGCAGATGATCTCGCACGGCTTCGTGTCCGGCGCGATGTTCCTGTGCATCGGCGTGCTCTACGACCGCGTGCATTCGCGCCTGATCGCCGATTACGGCGGCGTGGCCAACACGATGCCGAAGTTCGCCGCCTTCTTCCTGTTCTTCTCGATGGCCAACTGCGGGCTGCCCGCCACGTCGGGCTTCGTCGGCGAATTCATGGTCATCCTGGCCGCCGTGCAGTTCAACTTCTGGATCGGCCTGCTCGCCGCGATCGCGCTGATCCTCGGGGCCGCGTACTCGCTGTGGATGTACAAGCGCGTGGCGTTCGGCGGGGTGGCGAACCACCACGTCGCGATCCTCGAGGATATCGGTGCCCGCGAATTCGGCATGCTGGCCGTCCTCGCCGTGGCGTCGCTCTACATGGGCATCGTGCCGAAGCCTTTCACCGACGTGATGCATGCATCGGTCGCCAACCTGCTGCAGCACGTCGCGCAGTCCAAGCTCTGACCGATGAATCCCCTCGCCACCACCCCCATCCCGTTCCCGAGCATCAACCTGATCCCGGCGTATCCGGAGATCTTCCTGCTGATCGCGGGCTCGGCGATCCTGCTGATGGACATGTTCTTCGGCGATCGCCGCCGCATCACGACCTACTGGCTCAGCGTCGGCACGCTGGCGGTCTGCGCGATCCTCAACGGCCTGTACCTGATCGACGAGAGCACGGCCTATACCTTCGGCAACATGTTCGTCGGCGATCCGATGGCCAACCTGCTGAAGCTCGCCACGTCGCTCGCGATGATCGCGACGCTGGTGTACTCGCACGACTACCTGGTCGACCGCGGCATCGTCTCGGGCGAGCGGGGCGGCGAGTTCTATCCGCTGGTGCTGTTCGCGGTGCTCGGTCAGTTCGTGATGATCTCGGCGAACAGTTTCCTGTCGATCTATCTCGGCCTCGAGCTGATGTCGCTGGCGTTCTACGCGCTGGTCGCGCTGCGTCGCGACCACACCGCGTCGACCGAGGCGGCGATGAAGTACTTCATCCTCGGTGCGCTGTCGTCGGGCTTCCTGCTCTACGGCATGTCGATGCTGTACGGCGCGACCGGCACGCTCGACCTGACCGAACTCGCGCGCAAGCTCGACGAGGGCGTGGCGAACCGCACCATCCTCGTTTTCGGCCTCGTGTTCATCGTGGCGGGCCTGGGCTTCAAGCTCGGCGCGGTGCCGTTCCACATGTGGATTCCCGACGTCTACCAGGGCGCGCCGTCGGCGATCACGCTGGTGATCGGCGGGGCACCCAAGCTCGCGGCCTTCGCGATCGTGCTGCGCCTGCTGGTCGAGGGCATGATCTCGCTCGCGTTCGACTGGCAGCAGATGCTGATGATCCTGGCAGTGCTGTCGCTCGCGCTGGGCAACCTGGCCGCCATCGCGCAGACCAGCGTCAAGCGGATGCTCGGCTACTCGACCATCTCGCACATGGGCTTCCTGCTGCTCGGCATGCTGTCGGGGATCATCAACGGGAACGCCTATTCGGCCGCCAGCGCGTACAGCTCCGCGCTGTTCTACGCGGTGGTCTATGCGCTCACCACGTGCGCCGCGTTCGGCGTGCTGCTCGCGATGTCGCGCGACGGCTACGAGGCCGACCACATCGACGACTTCAAGGGTCTCTCCAAGCGCAATCCGTGGGCCGCGCTGGTGATGCTCGTCACGATGTTCTCGCTCGCCGGCGTGCCGCCGACGGTCGGCTTCTATGCCAAGTTCTCGGTGCTGTCCGCGGCGTTCGCGACCGGCCAGGCGTGGCTGGTGGTCTTCGCGGTGATGATGTCGCTGGTCGGCGCGTACTACTACCTGCGCATCGTCAAGCTGATGTATTTCGACGAGCCGGTGGCCGAGGCCGCGATCGCGGGCAAGGGCAGCGGACGCCTCGACGCGCGGGTCGTGCTGGTCGCGAACGGTGCAGCGCTCCTGCTGCTCGGCCTGCTGCCGGACGGGCTCATGCAGGCCTGCGTGACCGCGATGGCGCACACGCTCGCCGGATGAGCGAGCATCCTCATCTCGAAGAGGTGATGGTGACGTCGGAGCGGGTGTTCGACGGCGTGTTCCTGCATGTCAACCGCGACACGGTGAGGCTCCCCGACGGCAGCCAGACGCATCGCGAGTTCATCCTGCACCCCGGCGCGGTCATGGTCATCGCGCTGCTCGACGACGGCAAGGTTGTCATGGAGCGTCAGTGGCGCTACCCACTGGCGCGCGCCTTCATCGAGTTCCCGGCCGGCAAGATCGACGCCGGCGAGCCGCCGCTCGCGACCTGCGTGCGCGAGATGCGCGAGGAGACCGGCTACACGGCCGAGCGCTACACCTACCTGGCGACGATCAACAACGCGATCTCGTACTCGAACGAGGACATCCATCTCTACCTCGCCGAAGGCATGAAGGCGGGCGAGCGCAAGCTCGACGCCGGCGAATTCCTCGACGTGATGAGCGTGGAGCCCCGGCAGATCCTCGACTGGGTCCGCGACGGAACCATCACCGACGTGAAGACGATCATCGGCGCCTTCTGGCTCGAGAAGATCCTGTCCGGCACCTGGCAGGCGGTTTCAAAAGTTGATCCGACGATCCTGTAGGACAAACACCGAATCGCCGCAATGTCCGCATCCTGCAGGCGACCGGTGACGTAATCCTCGGCACAAGCCCCGCATCTGACGGGGTTCGCAGAGGAGACCCTGCATGCCGACATCCCCCCACGTCGAGGCCACGCCCGCTTCGTCGGGCCGCCAGCTGCAACTGAACCGCTGCGAGCAATCGACGCTGCTCGCGTTGATCGGCTCGCTCCTCGACGTCGAGACGGCGGCCGACTTCGAACACTGGTCGTCGGGTGCGCTGCAGGGCCTGCTGCCGCACGCGATGATGATCTGCGGGCTCGCGGAGATCCGCCCGCAGGCGATCAACATCCGCAAGGTGATCGTCCACGACTGGCCGCTGGCGTATCTCGACGCGCTGAAGCAGCCCGACGGCAGCTTCTACAGCCCGATCATGAATCGCTGGAACGAGCGCCATGCGCCGCAGCTCTACCGACCCGAGACCGATACCGGCGTCGCGACGCCGCAGCATCGCCAGTGGCGCGAGGTGTTCCACGACTACGGGCTGCAGAACATCGCGTCCCACGGGGTCCACGACGTCGCGGGCTCGGTGACCAGCTACTTCAACTTCTCGAGCCTGCCCGGGCGGCTGGACGACCGCACCACGGGCCTCCTCGAGCTGTTGACGCCGCACATGCATCTCGCGCTTACGCGGGCGCTCGGCAACGTCCCGTTGATGACGTCGTGCGACATCGAGAACCTGCCGTCGCTCACGGTCCGCGAGCACGACGTCCTGCACTGGATGCTCGAAGGCAAGACCAACTGGGAGATCGCGCAGATCTCCGGTCGCAGCGAGCACACGATCAAGCATCAGGTCGAGCGGATCCTGACCAAGCTCGAGGCGACCAACCGCGCGCAGGCCGTGGCCAAGGCGATGGCGCTCGGTCTCATCCGCTGACCGGGTCGGACAAACACTGATGGGTCGATCGACCCATTTCCGTGGTCGAGGCGAAAAGTTACCGTCCGCGCACGCCGCCGGAAGTCCCAGCGTCAGAGGGGATTCGCCCGGCCGAATGCACGAGAGCGCTTCGACCCACAGAGGAGACATCGATGAGAGACCCGGAATATCAGCCGCCGCCGCAGACGCCCGAAGAGACGCTGCAGTCGCCCACTCGACGCAAGTTGATGGCCTATGCGGTGTCGGCGCCCGTGATGACGATCGCGGCGGGCTTCGGGGCGAACTTCGCCGTGCCGTCCACCGCGATGGCCTTGCCGCTGCCGCTGACGCCACCGGACACGGTCGACTACTACGACATCGGGGACTCGATTGCGCAGACGTCGCTGCCGACCATGCCGCTCGTCAAGCTGAGCGTCGGTACCGACGGGATGGTCACGCTCGACCTGCCGCGGCTGGAGTCGGGGCAGGGGATCGCGACGGCGCTGGGCATGATGGTCGCCGAAGAGCTCGACGTCCCGCTCGGTTCGGTCGTCGTCACGGCCGCCGACGCGCGACCCGAACTGGTCTTCAACCAGTTGACCGGCGGCTCGTCGACCATTCGCTGCTTCGCGGCTGCGATGCCCCTGATCGCCGCTTCTGCGCGTGCCCGCCTGCTCAACGCGGCATCGATCCAGCTGGGCGTGTCGCCATCGACGCTGACCGTGAATGCCGGCATCGTCGTGTCGGCCGATGGCCGTTCGATTCCCTACGGGGAATTGACGGCGCTGGCGGGCACGCTGCCGCTGCCGGTCGGCATCCCCAAGCTGTCGTCGCAGTACAAGATCGTGGGCAAGCCCGCCACGCGGCTCGACGTGCGCGACATCGTGACGGGCAAGAAGAAGTTCACGATGGACCTGCCGGTACCGAACGCCATGCCCACGGTGCTGCGCATGCCCACGCAGATCAAGGGCACGGTGATCCGCATCAACAACCAGGCCGCAGTGCTCGCGATGCCCGGGGTGATCGCGGTGGTCGCCATCCCGACCGGCGGCAGCATCGTGCCCAATCCGCCGGGAGTCGCGGTGATGGCCGAGACCTTCGGCCAGGCCTGGACGGCCGGCAACGCACTCGACGTGACGTGGGGCGACGGTCCGCTGAAGGGCCAGAGCAACGACACGATCTTCGCGACCTGCAAGGCGGCGATCGCGCCGCTGGCGGTGCCGCCGCTCGGCGCCTCGACCATCGACGCCGACTTCACGTTCGCCGCGGCGAGCCACGCACCGCTCGAAGTCGACTGCGCGATCGCCGACGTGCGGCCAGGCAGCGCCGAGATCTGGGCCGGTCTGCAGACACCCATCGTCTGCCAGCAGTCGATCGCGGTGGACCTCGGCCTGCCGCAGAGCGCCGTCAAGGTCCACGTGATCCCGTCGGGTGGCTCGTTCGGTCGTCGGCTGTTCTGGGATCCGGTGCAGGTCGCGGCCCAGGTGTCGAAGCTCACCGGACGCGTGTGCAAGCTGATGTACCTGCGGGCCAACGACATGCGGCATTCGCGCCTGCGTCCGCCGCAGTACCACAAGGTCCGCGTGACGACCCTCCTCGGACAGGTCATCGCCTACGAGCAACGCGTCGCGGCGGTCCGTCTCGATGCGCGTCATGGCTACGGCGAGATGCTCACCGCCGCTGCGGGGTCCGCACCGGCCGGCGTGCAGCAGTCGATCGGCAACCTCGCGTACGAGGAGGTGTTCTTCAAGACGATGGTCTCGTCGCCGTACAACTTTGGCGTGGGGACCAAGGTCCTGACGCCGGTGGCGCTCGACATGAACACCGTGTCGTACCGGTCGGTGCACATCCAGCCGGCCCGCAGCGTCGAGGAGATCATCGTCGACGAGATCGCGAAGAAGCTCGGCAAGGATCCCCTCGCCTTCCGTCTCGAGTACCTGCGACTGCCGCGAGCGCGCGCCGTGCTGCAGGCGGTGGCGACGGCGGGGCAGTGGGGCAAGTCGATGCCGGCGGGGACCGCGCAGGGCATCGCCGTGCACCAGGAGACCCGCTCGTTCATCGCCTGCTTGGTCGAGATCGACTGCACGGTGCCGAACCAGCCGCGCGTGACGCGGGCGACGATCGCGGTGGACGTCGGCAATCCGATCAATCCGAAGGGCATCGAGGCGCAGGTCGAAGGCGGGCTCGCGGAAGCGATCTCGCTGGTCCTCACGTCGGGCCTGCACATCCAGGACGGCCTGCCGCTCGAAGGCAGCTACTCGCAGTACCACTTCGGCCGTCAGAAGAATTATCCGACGCAGGTGCAGACCATCATCATGCCCGCCAACGGCGAGGCGATCGGCGGCCTGGGCGAGGTGGGACTGTCCGCGGCGAGCGGCGCGGTCGCCAATGCCTACGCGCGGGCGACCGGCATCAAGCCGCGCAACTTCCCGCTGATCTTCCCGATCGACTTCACGCCGTACCCGCCGGGCGCCTTCCCGCAGCCCGTGGTCGTGCCCATCACCGCCTGAGGATCCCCACATGCCCACTCAATCATTCAATCTGAACGGACAAGCGGTCAGCGTCGAGGCGCCGGACGACATGGCGCTGCTCTGGGTGCTGCGCGACAAGCTCGGCCTCACGGGACCGAAGTACGGTTGCGGCATCAACGTGTGCAAGGCCTGCAGCTGCCACGTCAACGGCAAGGTCGTCACGACCTGTTCGACCCGCGTCGTCGACGTCAAGGGTCTGAACGTGACGACCATCGAGGGCATCGCGGTCGGGGAGCAGTTGCACCCCGTGCAACAGGCGTGGATCGACTACGACGTCGCGCAGTGCGGCTTCTGCCAGCCCGGTCAGATCATGGCTGCGGTCGCGCTGCTCAAGCAGACGAGGACGCCGTCGGATGCGGACATCGACGCGATCCAGAACGTCTGTCGCTGCGGCACCTACAAGCGCATCCGCATCGCCATCAAGGCAGCGGCCGCGGCGATGCCGTAGGTCGCGTCGCGGGTTCGCAGGCCAGGCCGGTCCCTTCGTGGACCGGTCTTCTTCTGGCTCGTCCGGTCAGGTGAACAGGACCATCAGCGCGACGTGTGTCGGCACGTAGACCAGCAGCGTGAAGCCGAGCATCGTCAGCGCGAGCTGTTGCCGCGGATGCCGTCTCGACTGTCGGCGGCCCGCGAAGCCGAAGACCCAGTTGATGTTCTCGTCGGGATCGGTGAACACGAAACAGGCCAGCATTACGACCCAGCCGAAGAGGATCGTCGGGTACAGCGCGTCGTGCAGGTAGCCCAGCCGCGCGACCATCCACAGCACCATCGGCGGCAGCCACAGGTGGAACAGCGACAGGGCGCGCAGCCAGCGCGGCTTCGTCCCGTCGAACATGTAGTCGGCGAGGCCGATCACGCGACGGCCCGTCACGAGCTGCACCAGGAAGCTGATGATCCACAGCCCGTCGGGCAGCGTGATCGTCAGGGCGATCATGCTCGCCAGCAGCGGGCTCTCGAGCCATAGCGCGGGGACCGTCGCGATCAGCGCGAGGTCGGAGAACCACAGGAAGTTGGCCCAGCCCCACTTCTTCGCGTACACCACGACCAGGACGATCACGAAGAGCGTCACGACGATCTTGAGCCAGAGCGGGATCAACACGGCCCGCGCGAGCGTGGCGCCGAACCGGCCAACGGAGGTTCCTCGCCCGTGGTCATGATGATCGGGGCGAGGTCGCCGCTCACATCCCCGGGTAGTTGGGTCCTCCGCCCCCTTCGGGCGTCACCCACACGATGTTCTGCGTCGGGTCCTTGATGTCGCAGGTCTTGCAATGCACGCAGTTCTGCGCGTTGATCTGCAGTCGCTCGCCGCCGCCCTCGGCCGCGACGTACTCGTAAACCGCCGCGGGGCAGTAGCGGCTCTCGGGGCCCGCGTACTTAGCCAGGTTGACGTTCACCGGCACCGACGGGTCGCGCAGCGTCAGGTGCGCCGGCTGGTTCTCGGCGTGGTTGGTGTTCGAGATGAAGACCGACGACAGCCGGTCGAAGGTCAGCTTGCCGTCCGGCTTGGGGTAGACGATGGGCGTGAATTCGGACGCGGGCCGCAGGCACTCGTGGTCCGCGTGGTGATGGTGCAGCGTCCACGGCACGTTGCCGCCGAGCACCTTCTGCTCGAAGCCGACCATCGCGGTGCCGACGTACAGGCCCTTCGACATCCACTGCTTGAAGTTCCGCGTCTTGTGCAGCTCCTCGTGCAGCCACGACGACCGGTAGGCCGACGGGTAAGCGCTGAGTTCGTCCTGCAGGCGGCCCGACGTCACGGCGTTGTAGGCGGCCTCCGCGGCGAGCATGCCGCTCTTGATCGCCGCGTGGCTGCCCTTGATGCGCGCGGCGTTGAGGAAGCCCGCGTCGCAGCCGATCAGCGCGCCGCCCGGGAAGACCAGCTTGGGCAGCGACACCGGCCCGCCCGCGGTGATGGCGCGCGCGCCGTACGACACGCGCTTGCCGCCGTCGAGGAACTCGCGGATCGCCGGATGCGTCTTGTAGCGCTGGAACTCCTCGAACGGCGAGAGATAGGGATTGACGTAGGCCAGGCCGACGACGAAGCCGACCATCACCTGGTGGTTGTCGAGGTGGTAGAGGAAGGAGCCGCCGTAGGTCTTGGTGTCCAGCGGCCAGCCGGCCGTGTGCATCACGAGTCCGGGCTTGTGCTTGGCCGGATCGATCTCCCACAGCTCCTTGATGCCGATGCCGTAGGTCTGCGGGTCGCTGTCCTTGGCGAGGTCGAACTTCTCGATCAGCAGCTTGCCGAGACTGCCCCGCGAGCCTTCCGCGAACAGGACGTACTTGGCATGCAGTTCCATGCCGAGCTGGAACTCGGCCGTCGGCTCGCCGTCCTTGCCGATGCCCAGGTCGCCGGTGACGACGCCGCGCACCGCGCCTGCATCGCTGTAGAGCACCTGCGCCGCGGGGAAGCCGGGGAAGATCTCGACTCCCAGCGCCTCGGCCTGCTGGCCCAGCCAGCGCACGACGTTGGCGAGGCTGATGACGTAGTTGCCGTGGTTCTGGAAGATGCGGGGCAGCATCCAGTTCGGCGTGCGCGTGGCGCCGGTCTCCGACAGGAACAGGAAGCGGTCCTCGGTGACGGGCACGTTCAGCGGCGCACCCTTCTCCTTCCAGTCGGGGATCAGCTCGTTGATCGCGCGCGGGTCCATCACCGCGCCCGACAGGATGTGCGCCCCGACCTCCGAGCCCTTCTCGAGCACGCAGACGTTGATCTCCCGGCCCTTCTCGGCGGCGAGCTGTTTCAGGCGGATGGCGGCGGACAGTCCTGCCGGCCCGGCGCCGACGACGACCACGTCGTACTCCATCGACTCGCGCGGTCCGTACTGTTCGACGAGGTGTCGTTCCCGACTTTGATCCATGGGGGTTCCTGATAGACTCGGTTCGCTGCGGGCCTGCAGGACGACGGTCCACAGGGCAGGTCGCTAGGCAGGCGTGATTCTCGGCGAGAATCCCCAGGGCCGCAAATGGACGAAGCACCGATCGCAGCGTCGTCGACCACCGCGTTCGACGCGTTCCAAGCGACGAAAAGGGACAGGACTGCATGGGTATCGAAGTCAATCTCGAAGGCAAGATCGCGCTCGTCACCGGCGCATCGAGCGGTCTCGGGAATCGCTTTGCGCGGGTGCTTTCCAAGGCCGGCGCCACCGTCGTCCTGGCGGCCCGCCGGATGGAGCGCCTGAAGGAACTGCGCGCCGAGATCGAGGCGGAAGGCGGCGAGGCCCATGCCGTGATGCTCGACGTCACCGATCTCGCCAGCATCCAGACCGCCGTCGCGCATGCCGAGTCCGAGGCGGGTCCGATCGACATCCTGGTCAACAACTCCGGCGTCGCGAACACGCAGCGCCTGATCGACGTGACGCCCGAGGACTACGACTTCGTGATGCGCACCAACACCGAGGGCGCGTTCTTCGTCGCACAGGAGGTCGCCAAGCGGATGATCGCGCGCGCCAGGGCCAACGAGAAGAACGGCGAGCCCGAGAAGGCGGCGCGCATCATCAACATCGCGTCAGTCGGCGGTCTGCGCGTGCTGCCGCAGATCGGCATCTACTGCATGAGCAAGGCCGCGGTGATCCACATGACGCGCTCGATGGCGGTCGAATGGGGCCGCTACGGCATCAACGTCAACGCGATCTGCCCCGGCTACATCCGCACCGAGATCAACGAGGCGCAGTTCGACAGCGAGGCCGGCCAGAAGCTGGTCAACCTGCTGCCGCGCCGTCGCGTCGGCGATCCGTCGGACCTCGACGGCATGCTGCTGATCCTGGCCGCGGACGAGTCGCGCTTCATCAACGGCTCGATCATCACGGCCGACGACGGCCAGTCGGCGTCCTGACGCTTTTCCGGGCGCGGGCGGACATGCGGGTCTACCAGAAGATCATTCCGTTGCGCTGGGGCGACCTGGACGCGATGAACCATCTCAACAACACCCTCTACTTCCGCCTGATGGAAGAAGCGCGCATCTCGTGGTTCTACGAGCACGGGATGATGGCCAGCGGCGATGGCGACGGCCCGATCCTCGCGCATGCGTCGTGCGACTTCCTCAAGCCGATGACCTATCCGTGCAGCGCAGTCGTCACGCAGACGGTCACGCGCATCGGACGCTCGAGCATGGACCTCGACATGACCATCGAAGGCGAGGGTGACGACGCGCCGATGTACGCGAAGGGCAAGAACGTGCTGGTGTGGATGGACTACGTGAGCGGCAAGGCACGTGCGTGGCCCGAACGGCTGCTCGAGCGGCTGGGCGACGTCGTCCCCTGAGGCGCAGCGGTCGCAGGCGCGGATCGTATCGAACGACAACAACGAGAGGACTCATGAACAAGGTCTATCCGTCGGCCCTGGCAGCGCTGGCCGACATCGCGAAGGACGGCCAGGTCTACGCCGTCGGCGGCTTCGGGCTGTGCGGCATTCCCGAGGCGCTGATCGCCGCGCTGCGCGACACGGGCGTGAAGAACCTCACGGCGATCTCGAACAACGCGGGCGTCGACGGCTTCGGCCTCGGCATCCTGCTCGGGACGCGGCAGATCACGAAGATGATCGCGTCCTACGTCGGCGAGAACAAGGAGTTCGAGCGGCAGTACCTCGCCGGTGAACTGGAACTGGAATTCACGCCGCAGGGCACGCTGGCCGAGAAGCTGCGGGCCGGCGGCGCCGGCATCCCTGCCTTCTTCACCAAGACCGGCTACGGCACGCTGGTGGCCGAAGGCAAGGAGACGCGCGAGTTCGACGGCGAGCACTACGTGATGGAGAAGTCGCTGGTCGCCGACATCTCGCTGGTCAAGGCGTGGAAGGCCGACAAGTCGGGCAACCTGATCTACCGGCGCACGGCGCGCAACTTCAATCCGAACGTGGCGGCCGCGGGGAAGATCACCGTCGTCGAGGTCGAGGAACTGGTCGAGACCGGTGAACTCGATCCGGACGCCATCCACACGCCGGGCATCTTCGTGCATCGCATCGTGGTCAATGCGTCGCCGGAGAAGCGCATCGAGCAGCGGACGGTGACGCCGGCGAAAGCCTGACCGCGGTCCACGACACGAGAGAACACAAAGGAGTTGCCTGATGGCTTGGGATCGAAATCAGATGGCTGCGCGCGCGGCCAGGGAATTGCAGGACGGCTTCTACGTCAACCTCGGCATCGGCCTGCCGACGCTGGTGGCCAACCATGTGCCGCCCGGCATCGAGGTGTGGCTGCAGTCCGAGAACGGGCTGCTCGGCATCGGCCCGTTCCCGACCGAGGATCAGGTCGACCCGGACCTGATCAACGCCGGCAAGCAGACGGTCACCACCATCCCCGGCTCGTCGATCTTCTCGTCGGCCGACTCGTTCGGCATGATCCGCGGCGGCAAGATCAACCTGGCGATCCTCGGCGCGATGCAGGTCAGCCAGAAGGGCGATCTCGCCAACTGGATGATCCCCGGCAAGATGGTCAAGGGCATGGGCGGCGCGATGGACCTCGTCGCGGGCGTCAAGCGGGTGATCGTGCTGATGGAACACACCGCCCGCAGGAAGGACGGCGGCGAGGACCTGAAGATCCTGCCCGAATGCACGCTGCCGCTGACCGGCGTCGGCGTCGTGAACCTGATCATCACGGATCTCGGGGTGTTCGAGGTCGGCGCGAGCGGGTTGACGATCCTGGAGATGGCCGACGGCGTGTCGCGCGAGGACGTGTCGGCCAAGACCGGCGTACCAGTGGATTTCTCCAAGCTGCATTGAGAGAACGGGCGTTATGCCCTGATTCCACGAAAAAATGGGCTTATTCCTCGACAGGAATAGGCCCTTTTTCCATCGAGTCCGCCGATCCGGACGGGGACAACGAATTACTTGATCGTGAACTTGGTGCGGTCCTTGCCTTCGATCCATTTCGGCGCACGGCCACGGCCCGTCCAGGTTTCGCCGGTCTGGGGATTGGCGAATTTCGGTGCGGCCGGCGTACCGGTCTTGCGCTTGCGCTTGGAGGAGATTCCCAGATCGGAAGGCTGAATGCCGTATTCGGTCATCAGCCCTCGGATCTGCGCAACCACCGACGCGATCTCCTTGTCACGTGCCTGTTCTGCCTGCTTCTGCAGCTTTTCAATCTGTGACTGCAAGTCTTTATAAGAAGCCATATATCACCTCACGGGTTGCGAATTGTGCGCACGGAGTATACGCGTTGAATCCGAACCTACAAACAACCGTGCAACGCCGAAAGACGAGCGCCGATATGAAGTGACGATTTTCTATAGCGCGGCGAGGCGTTCCAGTGCCATCGCCAGTGTGGATTCTTTTTTGGCAAAGCAGAATCGGATCAGCTTCGCTTCGTTCGCTCCATCGTAGAAAGCCGAAAGGGGGATGGCAGCAACTCCCTTTTCGCGGGTAAGCCATTCGCAGAATCCCGCTTCGGAAACATCTTCGCGGACGGCGCGGTAATCCACGACCTGGAAATAGGTCCCGTGACAAGGCAGCAGCGCGAAGCGCGTGCGGGCGAGACCCGTGCGGAAATAGTCCCGCTTCGCCTGATAGAAACCGGCCAGCTGCAGATACGGCGACGGATCGCCCAGGTAATCGGCCAGGGCCGCCTGCATCGGCGTATTGACGGTGAACACGTTGAACTGGTGGACCTTGCGGAATTCGGCGCTCAAGGCGGCCGGGGCCGCGACATAGCCGACTTTCCAGCCGGTGACATGGAAGGTCTTGCCGAAGCTGGAGACGACGAGACTGCGCTCGGCCAGCGCCGGATAGCGCGAGGCGCTTTCATGGCGGCGGCCGTCGAACAGCATGTGTTCGTAGACCTCGTCGGACAACAGGTAGAGCCCGTTGCCGACGATCAGATCCTGCAGCGCGAGAAGATCCTTCTCGACCATCGCCATGCCGGTGGGATTGTTCGGCGAATTGACGACGACCATTCGGGTTCTCGGCGTGATCGCGGCGCGAACGCGATCCCACGGAATGACGAATCCGTCCCGCGCATCGACCGCGTGTTCCATCGCGACGAAAACCGGCTTGCCTCCCGCCAATTGGATCGCCGGTGCGTAACTGTCGTAGGCCGGTTCGATCACGATGACCTCATCGCCCGGATGGACGATGGCGAGCGTGGCCGTGAGGATCGCCTGCGTGGCGCCCGCGGTCACGGTGATCTCGGTGTCGGCATCGTATCGATGGCCGTACAGCAATTCGATCTTGGTCGCGATCGCCTGGCGCAAGGGTCCCCAGCCGCTCATCGGCGGATACTGGTTATGGCCCGCGCGCATCGCGCGCGTGACCGCATCGATCAATGCGGGATCGCATTCGAAATCCGGAAAACCCTGGCCGAGATTCACGGCACCATGACGCGTCGCGAGTGCGGACATCACGCTGAAGATGGTCGTGCCGATCTGCGGCAGGCGACTTTCGATCGCGGGAACGGAATGCGACGTGGCGAGAGCGGTTGCGTGAGCCATTTGAATCTCGGAGACGACCGGCGAATGGTCGGTGTTCGACGACGCATGAATGGGATGCGATGGCGCGATCCGCGTCGTGCTGGGGAGTGAAACGATTATATCGACGGCCGCGGGGATGGCCGTCACGCCGATCCGGCACGCCGGCGATTTGCGGCGTGCGGCATCCCTCGCTATCGTGGCCGTCCTTCGCCTTCGGGCGAGCGTCCGGTCCTCATCCCATGATCCGCATCAGCAGCAGCTTCGACTCGGGGGCGATCGAGGTCGTCTCGATCGCCAGCGAACCGGAGGTCGAACGCATCGACCTGCGCATCCGTCGCGACAGCCACCAGGACTTCACGCAGTGGTTCCACTTCCGCCTGCAGGGCGCGCGCGGGCGGCGGTGCGTGCTGCGCTTCGTCAATGCGGGGGCCTGCACCTATCCGGGCGGCTGGGAGGGCTATGCGGTGGCGGCGTCCTACGACCGCGAGGACTGGTTCCGCCTGCCCACCACCTATCGCGACGGCGTCATGACGGTCGACGCGACTGTCGAACGCGACGGCCTGTGGTTCGCCTACTTCGAGCCTTACGGCTGGGATCGTCACCTGTCGTTCATCGGCCGGGCCTCGGCTTCGCCGCGCGTGCGCGTCTCAGGCCTGGGCTCGACGCACGATGGACGCGACATCGACTGCCTCGACATCGCGCAACCCGATGCGGCCGGTGCCGCCAGGCGCCAGGTGTGGGTGATCGCGCGCCAGCATTCCGGCGAGACGATGGCGGAATGGTTCGTCGAAGGCCTGGTGGAGCGATTGATCGACGAGAGCGACCCGGTCGCGCGCGCAGCGCTCGCGCTCGCCGACTTCCACGTGGTGCCGAACATGAATCCCGACGGCAGTGTGCGCGGCAACCTGCGCACCACCGCGACCGGCGCCAACCTGAACCGCGAATGGCTCTCGCCGTCGATGGAGAACAGTCCCGAGGTGTTCCTGGTGCGCCAGCGGATGGAGGAGACCGGCGTCGACCTGTTCATCGACGCGCATGGTGACGAGGCGCTGCCGTACAACTTCGTCGCCGGCAGCGAGATGCTGCCGGACTTCACCGAACGCCAGCGCAGCGAGCAGAGCGCGTTCGTCGCGGCCTTCAAGGACGCGAGCCCGGACTTCCAGGACCGCTACGGCTATCCGTCGGGCAAGTACTCGAGCGACGCGCTGAAGCTCGCGTCGAAGTGGGCGGGGCATCGCTTCGGATGCCTGTCGCTGACGCTGGAGATGCCGTTCAAGGACAACGCGGACGCGCCGGATGCGCGGGTGGGGTGGAACGGGGCGCGGAGCAAGCGGCTCGGGGGAGCGATCCTGTTGCCGATGCTGATGAACCTGAAGGCGGCTCGGTAGGCTCCCTCCCCTCTGGGGGGAGGGGACCGTCTTATTGCTTCGCGAACTGCCAGGCGAACGTGAACTGATCCACCCGCCCCGGATACGACAACCCCTTCTTCATCGCCCAGCTCACGATCTCGTGATGCATCGGGACCACCGCGTTGTCCTTCAGCGCCAGCGCCATCAGGTTGCGGGCCGACTCCTCGCGGGCCTTGTCGTCGAACAGCGTGAAATCGCGGTCGAGCAGCCGATCGACCTCCGGGTTGCTCGACCGCCCGAAATTCCACGCGCCGTAGCCCTTCTTCTCGTCGATCGTCCCGAGGTGATTCTTGATCGTGTTGTCGCCGAGCGACGAGCCCCAGCCGACCAGGGCCATCGTGTATTCGCCGGCGCGGGCGTGCGGCAGGTAGCTTGCCCACGGCTGCGTCTCCACCTTCGTCGCGATGCCGACCCGTGACAGCAGCGCGGCGACGGTCTCCGCGAGGCGCGCGTCGTTGACGTAGCGGTTGTTCGGCGCATGCAGCGTGAGGTCGAAGCCGGCGGGATAGCCGGCGTCGGCGAGCAGGCGCTTCGCACCGGCCGGATCGTAGGCCTCGACCTTGATCGCCGGGTCGTAGCCGAAGATGCCGGGTGCGACGAGGTTCGACGCGGGCACCGCGAGGCCCTCCATCACGCGCGAGACGATGGCGTCCCGGTTGATGGCCTTCGACACCGCCAGGCGCACGCGCGCGTCCTTGAACGGATTCTTCGCGAGCGGCTTGCCGGCCTTGTCGGTCGCGAACGGCGTCACGTCGCGGTACTGGTCCATGTGCCAGAAGATCGTGCGCCACGAGGTCTGGCGTTCGACCTTGAAGCGTGCATCGGCGGCGATCTTCGCGACGTCGGCCGTCGGCACGTTCTCGATCGCGTCGACGTCGCCCGACAGCAGCGAGGCGATGCGCGCCGCGTCGTTCGACACCATGCGGAACGTGACCTTGTCCCATGCGGGCTTCGGTCCCCAGTAGCCGTCGTTGCGCGCGAGCTCGACGCGGTCGCCGCGCTTGAACGACACCAGCTTGAACGGGCCGGTGCCGACAGCCGAGCGACCCGAATCGAAGTCGGCGCTCGTGCCGGCCGCCATCGTCGCCTTCTTCGACACGATGAAGATCGAGTTGAGGTCGTAGGGCACGAGCACGTGCGGCACGGCCGTGCGGATGCGGACCGTGAGCTTGTCGACGGCCGCCACCTCGGTGATGGGCCGCACGAAGCTCGCGAACGACGCGGGGCTGCCCTGCAGCGTCTTCGGGCGCTCGATCGAGAACACCACGTCGTCGGCGGTGAGGTCGCTGCCGTCGTGGAACTTCACACCCGGCCGCAGCTTGAATTCCCAGGTCAATGGATCGACCGCGCGCCAGCTCGTGGCGAGGCCCGGGGTCAGCCGGCCGTTGCGGTCCGTGCCCGTCAACTGCTCGAAGACGTGCGTCGACAGCGACACGTTGGGCCCGGAGTTGTTCCACTGCGGATCCATCGACGTGACGTCCGACGACAAACCGATCGACAGGGATTCGGCGTGCGCCGGCGTGACCGTCGCGAACAGCGCCACGAGGATGAGCGACGCGCGCACGGCGCGTCCGAGCAGCGGGACGGGATGCATCGGGATTCTCCGGTGGAGCCGAAGTCTCGGACCCTCAGGGCTTGGCGGGTCCATCGAGACGATGGTCGGGGACTGACAGCGCCAGCACGAACGCCAGCGACGAGACTGCCGCCGCGATCAGGAACAGGCGCTGGAACGCGGCGTCGACATCTTCGGCCGTCCTGGCGGAGACCGCGGATGCTTCGCCCGGTGCCGATACCGCGCCTTCGCCGGTCACCGGCCGCAGCTCGTCGCCGTTGCCGTGTATCGCCGCCAGCAGGATCGCCGAGAGCATCGCGACGCCGATCGCGCCGCCGAGCGATCGCGAGAATGCGGTGCCGGCCGTGGCGACGCCGAGCTGGTTGCGCGGCACCGCGTTCTGCACCGCGACCAGCGACGACGGCATCACAACGCCGATCGACAGCCCGACCAGCGTCATCAGCGCCCCGGTCGCGATCGCGTGCACCGGCGAGACGAACGCGAGGCCGAGGAGGCCGAGCGGCACGAACGCGGTGCCGATCACCTGCTGCGGCTTGGTCCGTCCGGAACGCAGCATCAGCCGGCCGCTGATGAAGGCGCCGAGCGGGATCATGAACGTCAGCGGCAGCAGCCGCAGCGCGGCGTTGTCGGCCGTGACTCCGGCGACGAGCTGGAAGCGCAGCGGTGACAAGGACGCCAGCGAGACGAGCTGGAAGAAGCTCAGGAACAGGATGCCGCAGCTCGCGGCCACCACCGGGATGCGGAACAGGTTGATCGGGATGATCGGCTCCGGCGTACGCGTCTCGTGGAACATGAACAGGCCGAGGATGACGACGGCGACCGCGAAGAGTTCGAGGTTGGTCGCATCGTTCCACGCGATGCCCTGGCCGATGCGCGTGATCGGGATCAGCAGCGCCGTGAGGCCGATGACGAGGAGCAGCGCGCCGAGATAGTCGATGCGTCGGCGGATGCCCGCGATCGGCAGGGCCTTCAGCGCGCGACGCGAGACCAGGAACGCGGCCGCGCCGAGCGGCAGGTTGATCCAGAAGATCCAGTGCCAGTTGAGGTAATGCGTGAGCAGTCCGCCGACCACCGGACCCGCGACGCTCGCCACCGCGTAGACGCCGCTGATGTAGCCCTGATAGCGGCCGCGTTCGCGCAGCGGAACCACGTCCGCGATGATGGTCTGCGAGATCGAGATCAGCCCTCCGCCGCCGAGCCCCTGCAGCACGCGGGCCAGGATCAACTGCGGCATCGACTGCGCGAGCGCGCAGAACACCGAGGCGACGAGGAACACGACGATCGCGATCGACAGCAGGTGGCGCCGGCCGAACAGGTCGCCCAGCTTGCCGTAGATCGGCGTGACGACGGTCGACGCGATGAGATAGCCCGACACCACCCAGGCGATCAGCGAGAAGCCGTTGAAGTCCTGCGCCATGCGCGGCAGCGCGACGGCGACGATGGTCTGGTCGAGCCCGCCGAGCAGGATCGACAGCATCAGTCCGACGATGATGTTGCGGCGTTCGACGTGCGTGAAGCGGTCGGACGGATCGACCCAGACGGGCGCCGCAGGTGCGACGTTCGCCGTCGTCGGCAGCGGTGACATCGCTTCGGCCGACGCCGTCTGCGCCGACGGTTCCTGCAAGGTGCGGCGGGGTCCGCTCAATGCAGGTGGGCGCGAGGCGCTTCCGTTTCCTCGGGCAGTTCGGCGTGCACCAGGTCACCCACCGGATCGGCGAACAGCGGCGCCCCGCAGTCGTCGCAGAACTCGAGCGGGAAGGCCTGTTCGAGCGTCACGATGTCGGTGAGACCGTTCTCGCGCAGCAGCGCGGAGAGCTGTTCCTCGGGACCGTCGGGCTCCGGGCCTTCCTCGCGCCCGAACAGCGGCCAGACCACGCCGTGGACCACGTCGGGATTGCGGGCCATCGTGAAGCCGACGCGGTATTCCTCCGGCATGTCGTTGCCGAACGCGGCGATCACCGCGCGCAGTTGCGATGGCTTGACGTCGAGCGCGCTCTCGAGGAAGGCGATGGCCGCGCGGATCGCGTACGGACGGATCGCCCGGTCCGACTCGCGCGACGCGACGTGATAGCCGTCGGGGATCAGCAGGTCGAGGACGCAGCCGGGCATCAGCGTGGTCAGCGTCGGCAGCCCCTGGTCGCGCCAGCGCTCGAGCGTCTGCTCGCGGCTGAGGTCGCGCCGCTCCGCGCCGCGGGCATCGGGATGATCCTGCCAGCGGAACAGCGGCGCACCGGGCTTCGCGACGAAGGCGGCGAGCAGGTAGCGCGTATCGGCCAGCAGCGGGGCGGTCTCGGGCAGGCGTTTGCTCGACGCCTTCTTCTCGTCGTGCCCGAGCGCCCGTTGCCCCAGGGCCCGCGCCAGTGCGTGGACGTCGGAGAAGCTGCGCGGCAGCTGGTCGATCGAATAGAGGTAGGGCGCGAGCGCGACCCGCGCGTCCCCGGCCGCGCAATGCGCGCGCAGCTGGGTCTCGAGCGTGACGGCTGCGTCGGCCTTGATCGGGCCCGACGGCACCGCGTAGCGCGACCACGCGAGGATGGGCGCGGCCACCAGCAGGACCTGCCAGTCTTCGCCGTCGCGCTGGATCGTCGCCGCTTCGGCCTGCGTCTCGACGATCTCGATCAGCGCGTCGAACCCGGACGGCGCGGTCGCATCGAGGTGGTCGAGCGCAGCGTCGATGGTGGCGTCGGCATGGAACTCGAGCAGCGACGCGACGTTGCTGGCCGCCAGCCGGTCCCAGTAGTCCTCCTCGACGCGGCTGCCCGATGCGGCGAGGCTCTGCGCGAGCGACGCCAGTCGCTCTCCGTCCCGCGAGAGTCGGGGGAGCGAGGATTTGTTGCGGGAACGTTTGGAGGCCATGGGCTTGCAGAATGCGACCGGTGGATCGCGGGTGGCGGTGCGGCGGGGGAATGCAAGGATAGCAAACCGGGCCGTTTCGCCGCTGTCCGGCTCCTTCCCCCAGAGGGGGAGGGAGCCTCAAGTGGCGGGGAGGGGGGATCAGGCCGCCAGCAGCTGCCGCAGCACGAATGGCAGGATGCCGCCGTGGAGGTAGTAGTCCACCTCGATCGGCGTGTCGATGCGCAGCAGGACGGTGACGTCCTTCTTCGTGCCGTCTTTCCGCGTGATGACGAGCTTCACGTCCATCTGCGGCTTGAGCGCGTCGCCGACCACCACGTCGAAGGTCTCGTCGCCGACGATGCCGAGGGACTCGGCCGAGTCGCCGCTCCTGAACTGCAGCGGGAGCACGCCCATGCCGACCAGGTTCGAGCGATGGATGCGCTCGAAGCTGCGCGCGACCACGGCCTTGACGCCGAGCAGCTGCGTCCCCTTGGCGGCCCAGTCGCGCGACGACCCGGTGCCGTACTCCTCGCCGCCGAAGACCACCGTCGGCGTCCCTTCGGCCACGTACTTCATCGCCGCGTCGTAGATCGCCATCTGTTCGCCGGACGGCTGGAACAGCGTCACGCCGCCCTCGACGCGCGAGCCCTTCGCGTCGGCCGGCACCATCAGGTTCTTGATGCGGACATTGGCGAACGTGCCGCGCATCATCACCTCGTGGTTGCCGCGCCGCGCGCCGTAGCTGTTGAAGTCGACCTTGGTCACCTTGTGGTCGATCAGGTACTTGCCGGCAGGCGACGTGTCCTTGATCGAACCCGCCGGCGAGATGTGGTCGGTCGTGACCGAGTCGCCGAACACGCCGAGCGCGCGTGCCCCGGACACACCCAGCTTGCCGACCACCGGCTCCATCGTGAAGTCGCTGAAGAACGGCGGCTTGGCGATGTAGGTCGACGTCGGCCAGTCGTAGACCTGGCCCGATGCCGACGGCACCTTGCTCCACAGGTCGCCCTCGGTCGTCAGCTTGCCGTAGAGCTTGCGGAAGGTCTTGCCGTTCATCGCCGACGACAGCAGCGCGTTGACTTCCTCGGTGGTCGGCCAGACGTCGCCGATGTAGACGTCCTTGCCCTTCTTGTCCTTGCCGATCGGCTGCGTCATCAGGTCGATGCGCACCGTGCCGGCGATGGCGTAGGCGACCACCAGCGGCGGCGACGCGAGGAAGTTCGCCTTGATGTTCGGATGGATGCGCGCCTCGAAGTTGCGGTTGCCCGACAGCACCGCGGAGCAGATCAGGTCGTTCTTCGAGATCGTCTCGTTGAGCGCGGGCGTGAGGTCGCCGGCGTTGCCGATGCACGTCGTGCAGCCGTAGGCCGTGACGCCGAAGCCGAGCTTGTCGAGGTACGGCAGCAGGCCGGTCTTCGTCAGGTAGTCGGTGACGACGCGGCTGCCGGGGGCGAGCGAGCTCTTGATGTGCGGCGCGACGGTGAGGCCCAGCTTGACGGCCTTCTTGGCCAGCAGACCGGCCGCGAGCAGCACGCTCGGGTTCGACGTGTTGGTGCAGCTCGTGATGGCGGCGATCAGGATGTCGCCGTTCTTCACGTTCACGCCATCGCTGGTCGTGTACTGCTGATCGAGCTGGTCTGCTGCTTTATTGAACCCATTTTCGGCGTTGGGCTTCGAGAACAGCGCGTCGTAGTTCGACGCGACGTTGCCCAGTTCGATGCGGTCCTGCGGACGCTTCGGGCCGGCCAGCGACGGGGCGACCTGGGTCAGGTCGAGCGACAGCTCGGTCGAGTAGTCGATGTCGCCCTGCCTGGGCACGCCGAACAGCTTCTGCGCCTTGAAGTAGGCCTCGAACGCGGCGATCTCGTCGGCCTTGCGGCCGGTGCCTTCGAAGTACGCGATGGTCTTCTTGTCGACCGGGAAGAAGCCCATCGTGGCGCCGTACTCGGGGGCCATGTTGGCGATGGTCGCGCGGTCGGGGAGCGACAGCGACGCGGTGCCTTCGCCGTAGAACTCGACGAACTTGCCGACGACCTTGGCCTTGCGCAGCATCTCCGTGATGGTCAGCACGAGGTCCGTGGCCGTGACGCCGCCACGCAGCTTGCCGGTGAGGTTCACGCCGACGACGTCGGGCGTGAGGAAGTACACCGGCTGGCCGAGCATGCCGGCCTCGGCCTCGATGCCACCGACGCCCCAGCCGACCACGCCGATGCCGTTGATCATCGTCGTGTGGCTGTCGGTGCCGACCAGCGTATCCGGGTAGTAGACGTCGCCCTTCTTGTGCACGCCGCGCGCGAGATACTCGAGGTTGACCTGGTGGACGATGCCGATGCCCGGGGGGACGACCTTGAACGTGTCGAACGCCTGCATGCCCCACTTCATGAACTGGTAGCGCTCCTTGTTGCGTAGGAATTCCAGCTTCATGTTCAGGTCGAGCGCGTCGGGCTGGCGGAAGTAGTCGATCTGCACCGAGTGGTCGACGACCAGGTCGACCGGCACCAGCGGCTCGATCTTCTTGGGGTTCTGACCCATCTGGTCGGCGACGTTGCGCATGGCGGCCAGGTCGGCCAGCAGCGGCACGCCGGTGAAGTCCTGCAGCACGATGCGCGCGACCACGAACGGAATCTCGGCGGTGCGGTCGGCGTTCGGCTTCCAGTTCGCGAGTTCGCGCACGTGCTCGTCGGTCACCTTCTTGCCGTCGCAGTTGCGCAGCACCGACTCGAGCACCAGGCGGATCGAGACCGGCAGTCGCGACACGTCGATGCCCAGGGACTTGCCGAGCGCGGGCAGCGAATAGAACTGGCCGGCCCTGGCGCCCATCTTGAAGTTCTTGCGGGTCTTGAACGTGTTGTCTGGGAGCGTGGGCATGGCTGGCCTTCTATGTGATGGGCTGGCAGAAATCATGGGGACTTCGGGACGATGACCTTCAGTCCCTTGAAATAGTCGCGAAAGAACCCGTTGTCGCGGGTGATGAGTCCATCGCATTGCAGGAGCGCGTGCGCACCGACGATGAAGTCCGGCACCGTGCGCGCCCGATTGCCGTTGCGCTGACGGTAGCGCCGCTGCATCTCGCCGGCGCGCACGGCCGACTTCATCTCGACGGGCGAATACTGGACGCCCAGGTCGGAGAGCACGTCGAACAGGTCGTCGCTGTTGACGAACGAACTGCAGACCTCGGCGATGACCACGTCGCACGCCACGACTGGACCGGCGGCCAGGGCAACCCGCAGCGCCTGGTCGGATGCGATGGAGTCCGGCTGATCGGAGAGGATGTCCACGAGGATCGACGAGTCGAGGGCGATCATGCGGATGGACGGGGCGGGTGCTCGCGCTTCAGAGGTCGACCGGATCGCCCGGGGCACGGCCGCGGATGGCGCGCATCGCGTCGTCGGTGTCCTTGAACTCGGGCGAGAGCTTGAAGCGTCCGCGGGCACGCGAGATGGCGTCGTCGACATGCTTCGACAGCACGATGCGGGAGCCGTCGAGCTCCACCCGAAGCTGCGTGCCCTTGGTGAGGCCGAGCGCGTCGCGCACGGCCTTCGGCAACGTGATCTGGCCACGTTCTGCAACGGTCGCTTCCATGGATGCTCCAAAAAGTATGTTGCGATTATACATACCGATCCGAACATACTCAAGCGGATCGACGGCGTCTGGCGCGCGGGAGGAGTCTAGCGCGATCGCTGTCGTGCGCCGGCCTTCGGGCCGGCTCCTTCTTCAGGCTCCGTCGACGAGATACACGTGCCCGCGCGACCAGCGCCGCCGCGCCGTGACGATCGCCTGGTACGCCGGGTCGTCGTAGAAGCGCTGCGCAGTGGCTGGGCTGTCGAACTGCACCAGCACGACCTTGCGCACGACGCGGTCGCCTTCGAGCACGCGCGGATGCTCGTCGACGATCAGGAACGTCGCGCCGTAGCTTGCGAGCAGCGGGCGCACGTGGACCGAGTACTCGTCCTCGAACTTCGCCGGATCGATCACGTCGAGTTCGGCCCAGAGGTAGCCCTTGACCGTTTCGCTCATCGTGATCTCGCGACGGCCTGCCAGCGCGCCAGCACGTCGTCGCCGATCGATGCCGTCGACGCAATCGCCCCTTTGAGCAGCGGCAGGTCGAGCCCGCCTTGCTGCGCAAGCTTGGCCGCTAGCGACAGGTCCTTGCGGATGATGTCGGCGAGCGAGGCGAACGACGCCGGCGACTCGGCCCATGCGGCGTACTGCTCGCGCGCGACCGCGATGTCGCGCGTCATGAAGGTCCGGCCGCTGCTGACGTCCATCACCGGTGCGAGCTGCGCGAGGTCGAGCCCGTGCTTCAACGCGAGCTCGTAGGCTTCGGCGACGAGATAGAGGTTCGTCACGCCGACCATGTTGTTGATGATCTTCGTCACTTCGCCGCTGCCGAGATCGCCGCAGTGGAAGAGCTGCTGGCCCATGCACTGCAGGACCGGCAGCGCCCTGGCGTAGTCGTCTTCTTCGCCCCCGACCATGATCGCGAGCGTGCCCTGTGCGGCGCCGTAGAGGCCGCCGCTGATCGGCGCGTCGATCACTCGCACGCCGAGCGGCGCGAGCTCGTGGCGTACACGCTTGACCGTCTCGGGCATCACGGTGCTCATGACGACCAGCATCGGCTCGTCGCCCTGGTGGAATCCGGCGCGGATGCCGTCGTCGCCGAGCGCGACCGACAGCAATTGGTCGTCGGTCGCCACGACGATCAGCACGAAGTCCGCCGACGCGCAGTCCGCCGGTCGCTTTGTGACGCGCACGCCCTGGCGCGCGAAGGGTTCGAGCGCGGCGTCGCTGCGGTCGCAGGCCGTCACGCGATGACCGGCGTCCACGAGCCGCTGCGCCATGCGCGACCCCATGTTGCCGACGCCGATGAATCCGATCGAACTTGCAGTCATGCGATCTCCTTTGCCGCGGGGTATTCGAGAAAGGGAATGCACGCGTTCATGGCGTGCAGTCGATGTCCGCCAGGATGCGCGTGAGTTCGCGCGCCGCACGCTGGACTTCGGGGCCCAGCTTCCTGCGCAGCTTGTCAGCTTCGAGCCCGAGCGCTGCGGCGCCGCAGGCCAGCGCCATCGGCGTCGCGTGCACGCCGACCGCGAGCGGGACGGCGAGGCCGAAGGCGTCGCGCTGATAGTCGCCGAGCGACAGGCAGAAGCCGAAGCACTCAAGTTCGGTGAATGCGGCAATGAATCGCTTGCGCACGGTGACGCCGTCGCTGCCCGCTTGCGCCACGAGGGCGTTCACGCGCGCCTGCCGTTCGGCCGACGGGAGCGACCAGACCCACGCGCGGCCGATCGACGTCGAAGCCATCGGCAGCACGGAGCCCACACCGAAGTGGAGCGTCGCGATCTTCGCGCTCTTGCAGTACGCGAGGTACAGCATGTCGAGGCCGTCGCCAACGGCGAGCGCGACCGATACGTCGAGCCGGTCGGCGAGCGCCTGCAGGTGGCCGCGGACCGCGGGCATGACGGGACTGGTCGCCACGTACGCGTGGCCGAGGCTGAGAGCGCGCGTACCGAGCTGGAACTTCCTGCTGCCCGGCGTGCGGGTCACGTAGCCCAGGCCGAGCAGCGTGGTGGTGATGCGCGAGACGGTGGCCTTCGACAGCGCCGTGCGGCGGACCAGGTCGGCGTTGCCGAGCGGCGTGCTCTCGGCGCGGAACGCCCGCAGCACCTGCAGCCCGCGCGCGACCGTCTGCGTGGTCACGGCGTCCTCGCTCATGCCCCATCCTCTGCCGCGTCGCACCCCAGGTTCTGCAGCCGCTGCGCAGCGGCGACCAGCCGCGGGCCGAGCTCGCGTTCGACGCGGGCCTTCGAGATGCCCGCACTCGCGCCGATGCACGCGAGCACCATCGGCGTCTCGCCGGCCAGCATCAACGGCGCGGCGAGGATGCAGAACTCCGGTGCCGGCTCGCCGAGCGCCATGCAGAAGCCGCGCTGCTGTACCTGCGAGAACGCGTCGCCGAAGCGGCGGCGCAGGTAGGACCACTCGCGCGGAAACTTCCGTTCGATGTGGTCGAGCAGGTAGAAGCGCTCCACGTCGGGCAATCCGCCGAGCAGCGCCCAGCCGATCGGCGAGTTCGCCAGCGCGAGTCGCGTGCCGACGGGGAGATTCAGGCGCAGCGACGCAGCGTCGCCGTGGCACGACTCGATGACGACGACCTCGAGGCGATCGCGACTCGCCAGCGTCACGCAGGTGCGGCTGTCGTCGGCCAGTCGCTGCATCGCCGGTCGCGCGAGATGCTGCACGTCCGAGTGCGCGATCGCGGCATAGCCGAGCGCCATCACGCCGGCCGCGAGCCGGTACTGGCGACGCTCCGTCGAGTGGTGCAGGTAGCCGAGCGCGAGCAGCGTGCGCAGCAGCCGCGACAGCGTCGGTGCCGGCAGGCCGGTGCGTTCCGCGAGATCGCGGGTGCCCAGCCACACGTCCTGCGACGTGAACGTCGACAGCAGCGCAAGCGCGCGCGCCAGCGGCTCGACGAAGGGACCCGGATCGTCGTCCCCGCGCAGCGAGACGCGTGGCTTGCGTGCCGGGGACGAGCGCACCGTGCGCGCGGCCACCGGAGCCGCCGTCCTGTTCATGCTGGCGGTACGCGTGCGACGCCTTCGATGACGACGGCCACCTCGGTACGCGCCCACACGTCGAAGCAACCGGCATCGTCCGCGCGCTGGGTGCCGCCGACGGTGACGCGCTGGTCGACCCGCACCGGTGCGAGGAAGCGTACGTCGAGCGTGGCGTGCGCGACGCGCTCGGGTCCGATCGTGCGACTCAACGCTTCCCAGATCAGGCTGAGCGACATCGTGCCGTGCGCGATGATGCCGCCCATCGGGGTCGTCGCGGCGAAGACCGGATCGAGATGGATCGGGTTCGCGTCACCGGTCAGGTCGCCGTATTCGCGGATCGCTTCCGCGCTCGCGACGAGCGCCAGGGTCTCGATCGTCGCGGGCAGCGACTCGCTCATGCGGCCCACAACATCGTCATCCCGCCTTCGAAGCACGCGACGCGGTCGCGCGTGCGCGTCAGCGTCTCGAACGTCACCCAGCGACGCCCGTTGCGCAGCTCGCGCGAGCGGCAGCGCAGTTCGGTCTCGAGCGGCGTGCCGATCGCGGGCAGCAGGTCGATGCGCATCGTCTGCACCGCGTGGATATTGCCCGGTGGGCGCGCGTCGAGCAGCGTCATGTAGGCGCGCAGCGCGACCATCGAGATCATGCCGGCCGGCAGCGTGACCTGGTCGTCGGGGCAGGTGCGGAACAGCGCGTTCCAGCGCGCGAACGCCGCGCGGTCCGGCGTCCATGGCACGACGCCGAACGATTGCCCCGGCTCGAAGCGATCGAAGGTCCACGTCATCGCACGCTTCCCCTCAGCCGTGCGCGGCCCTCGGCATCGTTCGCGAAGCCGATCTCCACCACGTCGCCGATCGCGAGCGGACGGACAGGCTCGATGTTCATCATCAGGCGGAACCCCTCGTCGACGTCGACCAGTGCGAGCACGTATGGTGCGCGCTGCTGAAATGCCGGACTCGCGGCGCGATGGACCGTCGTGTGCGACACGAGCGTGCCCCGACCCGCCGACGTCTTCCATCGCAGCGCGGCGCGGTGGCAGTGCGCGCAGTGCGTGCGCGGATAGGCCTGAACGCGCTCGCAGTGCGCGCACTGCTGATACGCCAGCTTGCCCGCGTCGCAGGCCTGCTCGAACGTGGCGACAGGGTCGTGGGCGCTCATGTCGCCAGCACGATCGATGCGTGGGCCGACAGCACGCCGCCGTCGCCGTGGACGAACGCCGTCCGCGCGCCCGCCACCTGCCGATCGCCGCCTTCACCCCGCAATTGCCGGACCGCCTCGACGAGATGGAACATGCCGCCGGCCGCGCCCGAGTGGCCGAACGACAGCAGGCCGCCGTGCGTGTTGCACGGCAGGCGCCCGCCGAAGGTCAGGTCGCCGCGCGCGGCCGCCTGTCCCGCCTCGCCGCGTTCGAAGAAACCCATTGACTCGAGTTCTACGGCGAGCGTGATCGTGAACGAGTCGTAGATCTCGGCGACGTCGATGTCGGCCACCGTGAGCCCCGCCCGCGAG
>Ga0209724_1000320_pt1 | contig 49049 bp, 39 predicted proteins | sample grotaG_FD_184143 | JGI IMG/M metagenome (GOLD analysis project Ga0209724, IMG submission 184143) | Glacier valley bacterial and archeal communities from Borup Fiord, Nunavut, Canada, to study Microbial Dark Matter (Phase II) -... | ecosystem: Environmental > Aquatic > Freshwater > Ice > Glacier ... | reverse complement strand
AAATGAGTAAGTAAGGTGTCAGTCCATATTTAATACCTTATAATAAAAAGAGTAAAATTTGGAGAAAATATGTGGATTACTTAAAATCTTTGACAAATAAAAAATTGCATGGTATACTTTGTCATAAATCTAATATGTAAAAGCAATGAAAAGAAGAGTAGGCAGTGGAGCGATTAACAGAGAACCCCGGCAAGCTGAGAAGGGGAAATGGGTATATCCCGGTTTATTTATGTAAGAGTAAACACGTAGAAACTGTTGAAAATGGTCTTGGAGCTGCGCACCGACGATTAACGAACATTGAAAAAAATAAAATGTTCGTTGTAATTAATTCTTAGGCTGCGACGGTGGCAACCGTTATGTTGCTAGCTGTGAGGACGAACATTTCGTTAATCTACAGAATGTGAGCTTTATGCAGTGAAGGAGGCTTTTGCCGCAAGGTAAAGGTAAATTAAAGTGGTACCACGGGAGTTTCTCTCGTCTTTGAAGTTATTTAAAGATGGGAGTTTTTTGTTGTTTAAAGAAATATATGAAAGATGATAGCCGGAAAGGATTGATGATTATGAGTAAGAAACCCTATTACATTACAACAGCGATTGCGTATACCTCGGGAAAACCCCACATTGGTAACAGCTACGAAATAGTATTAGCAGATAGCATTGCCAGGTTTAAACGTTTTGAAGATTATGAGGTGTTCTTCCAGACAGGAACCGATGAACATGGACAGAAAATTGAGTTAAAGGCAGCAGAAGCAGGAGTGACACCAAAGGAATTCGTAGACCAGGTGGCAGGGCAAATCAAGGATATCTGGGACTTGATGAACACCTCCTATGATAAATTCATCCGGACTACAGATGCGGACCATGAGAAACAAATTCAGAAAATATTTAAGAAATTATATGAACAGGGAGATATTTATAAGGGAACCTATGAAGGAATGTACTGTGTGCCGGACGAATCCTTTTTTACTCCGTCACAACTGGTGAATGGAAAATGCCCCGATTGTGGAAGAGACGTTCAACCGGCGAAGGAAGAAGCCTATTTCTTAAAGCTCAGCAAATATAGCGACCGATTAATTGAGCATATTAATGCCCATCCGGAATTTATCCAACCGGAATCCAGGAAAAATGAGATGATGAATAATTTCCTGATTCCAGGACTGCAGGATTTATGCGTATCTAGGACCTCCTTCAAATGGGGTATTCCGGTGGATTTTGATACCAAGCATGTGGTATATGTATGGTTGGATGCGTTGAGTAATTATATTACTGGAATTGGCTATGATGCGGATGGCAACAACTCCGAGCTATTTAAGAAATATTGGCCGGCAGATTTACATTTGATTGGTAAGGATATCATTCGTTTTCATACGATTTACTGGCCCATTATATTAATGGCACTTAATGTACCGCTTCCGAAGCAGGTATTCGGTCATCCTTGGCTAAACCAGGGTAGTTCGGGTGACAAAATGAGTAAATCCAGGGGGAATGTTCTCTATGCTGACGATTTGGTAAGGCTTTTTGGAGTAGACAGCGTTAGATACTTTGTACTTCATGAAATGCCGTTTGATAACGATGGTGTCATTTCCTGGGAGCTGCTAGTGGAAAGAATTAATTCAGACCTTGCTAATACGCTTGGAAACCTCGTAAACCGCACCATATCCATGTCCAATAAGTATTTCGGTGGAATCGTAAGGGATGGCAAGGTGGCCGAACCGGTAGATGAGGAGTTAATTGCGCTTGCACTTGACACCCCGAAAAAAGTCCTTGCAAAGATGGATAAACTTCGTGTCGCAGATGCGATCAGCGAAATATTTACCTTGTTTAAACGATGTAATAAATACATTGATGAGACACTGCCTTGGGTACTTGCGAAAGATGAGGAAAAGAAAGACCGCCTTGAAACGGTGCTTTATAATCTGGTAGAAAGTATCAGTATTGGAACAAGTCTACTAGAAGCTTTTATGCCGGAAACTGCAGAAAAGATATTTGCCCAGCTTTCTACAAAGAAAAGAACAATAGAGGAACTAGGTCAATACGGTCTATACCCGTCCGGAACAAAGGTAACCCAGACACCCGAGATTTTATTTGCCCGGTTGGATATCAAGGAGGTATTAGAGAAAGTGGAAGCATCAAAGGAATTACTAGGAAAAGCAAGTAATGTAGTTAACGCGCAGGAAGAAGTTAAGTTGGCAGAAAGTGATAAAGAAGAGAAGGCAGCTACAGGTGCGATTGATATCGAAGCAAAGGATGAAATCACTTATGATGATTTTGCAAAACTGCAGTTTCAGATTGGTGAGATAATTGCCTGTGAGGAAGTTAAAAAATCAAAGAAGCTATTATGCTCCCAAGTTAAAATTGGCTCCCAAGTAAAACAAATCTTGTCCGGGATTAAAGCACATTATAGTCCGGAGGAAATGGTCGGAAAGAAGGTTATGGTCGTTGTAAACTTAAAGCCAGCCACCTTAGCCGGAATGTTGTCTGAGGGAATGTTACTTTGTGCAGAGGACGCAGAAGGTAACCTTTCTCTCATGGTACCGGAAAAGACGATGCCCGCAGGAGCAGAAATTCGCTAAGACTAATATGGGAGGGGTTAAGGACAGGATGCGTAATGCAAAAATGCGGATTACAATATGAGGGACATTACGCAAAGTACTGAAAAATAACCAAGGCGTATTAGTAGATTGTAAGTATTATTTTATCTTAAAGGAAGAGTGTAATTAATCTAACCTTGAAGTTAGGCTCTGCTTTATTAAAATAGCTGTATACAAGCTCCGATATCGGAACTTGTATACAGCTATTTGTATGAATAGGAATTGGTTAGTTAATTCATCTTGCATTAACACTTTTTAAAGGGTAAGAATTAAGCTAATTCAGCAACGACCTTCCTTAGAGCTTCTAAAGCGTCAGCTGGTAATTTGTCATAGCCGCCCTTAAACTCTTCTCTGGATTCTACAAATTGAATTCTATCCTTCATTCTTGCGGTTAACTGATCTTTGTATTCCTTATCGTTAAGATTTGGTACAAAGCCTTCCCACTCGAAGATTTCGATGTCTTCAAAAGGTCCCCATTGTTTGAACTGAGCTGTTCCATCTACGATGGCTTCAATTACTCCGAGCGTATCTTTCGGTTGAACTTTTTTGCCCATGAAATCACCGGTATTGATGATGTAGCAATCCACATGCCTATCAGCAACTAACTTTTTGAACTTCTCATAATCATTTACTAAAGGATAAGTCCGAAAGGGGTTAGCATAGGGTTCAACTACTAATGCATTGGGATCTACGCCAGGAGCTAGTCTCTCAGCAGAGGATCTCTTTGTTGCAAGAGTAGCACCCATAACGGAGGCTAGGGAAGCACCTTTTAACTTAACAATCGGGGGAATCGTAGGATCCTTCATAATCCAGAAGATAGCGTTAACGGGCTCGTCAATTTTATCTACACGGTTTGGAGACCATAATTTAGATTTAATTGCACGGCCATTACCATTACGAATATCCTCTGTTACTAGAACAACCTTACCGTCCTCATCTATGGTAGCAGAGCAGTTTTGAGCTGTTAATAAGTATTTATTATCATCACAGTAGGTAGGATAATCTGCTGTTTTGTCAAAATAGGTAGGTTCCATAGCGATGGAAGATCCGGTCTCTGCATTGATAATAAATGCGTCATCATGTAAAACCGTTACATCATATTTTCCACCATGCTTAGCATGTGTAATCGTAGATTTACCGGATCCGGAAAGACCAAATACGGAGGCAACATAAGCTTTACCATTTTCGAGATTATATCTCTTCTGTCCACCATGACAGGAAGCATAACCATTCCGGTTAGCAATAGCCCATCCAATGGTAAGAGTACCCTTCTTGTGTTCACCAAAATATTTCATACCTAAAATAGCTGCGCAGTTGGTTGCCGTACTAAAGTAGCATAAGCAATTAGGATCAGAAACATCGGTCTGAGTGGTACCATCCCACTGCGGATCAGAGAAAATATAGATATCAGGCTCGTTGCCAATTGGCTGAGAGCTCTTATACATTTTGACATATGAATCGGACATATACTGGAAGTTAAGCATCCAGTTATATATGAGATTCTCTTCACCTTCCGGAATAAGTAAATGAGCCTTAACCATGAAGTCTGGATCTAAGCCGATATATACTTCTGCATGATACATTGTCTTCCATCTTGCATCATAAATAGCATCCATAACTATTTTATCTAATTTGTCACAATTTACGTTTGGTTCACCAGCAATTCTTCTTGCTGCTGCATAACGTCCTGTGATAGCACCATCATTAAATAATAAAACCTTTGCATCTGCTTCTAATCCAAACTCTTCACCACGAAATACAGGCATATCGGTAACGACTGTCCCCGGTGAGTTTTTAGCAAGCTCATATGCTTCCTTTAAAGTATTAACCTTAATAACATTGTTACCATAAAAAGCTGCCTCGATAATAGACCGTGTCTTTGAAAAACCTGGTTTTTTAGCACCAATTTCGTCGTGTTTATAATACGCTTTTGTTGACATATAATAACCTCCTATTTTTTTATCTATGTTTATTTCATATAATAATAAACAAATTGTGAATAAATATTAATATATAATAAGCATGATCTTTATAAGTGTAAATCTATCATTTGTAAAAGTCAATAATAGATTGCTCAAAGCAAGTTTAATAAGCAGTATTTACTGCAATTGGATTTCAATCCATTCTGCTAGATAATCATCAATTACACCAAACTGTGCAGGACCGATGTTCAAAAGGAATTGATGAAAATCCTTGGCATTAAATTTATTACCTAGTGCGTTTTCAGCTGTTTCCCTTAATTCCATAATTTCTAGGTACCCAATTGCATAAGGAAGATAAATTGCGGGTTCCTCTAAGAGGGTATCATAGATAGCTTCGGCTATTTTCTCATCTTGAATAAAGTTCATGATGTAGGCTACGACGTCAGCTTTTGACCAACCCTCGTAATGAATGCCGATATCTGCCCTCGCATACATACATAGAATAACAATATTATTAGCTTCTAAGAAATCTGCCAAGTTTTCATCAATTCCCGCAAGATGATAGGAATATAGCTCAACATAAGTTGCCCAACCTTCATCATATCCGATAAAATTCATTATATTTCGGATGGGGGAGGGATTCTGGTTGCGAAAATATACACACTGGTAAAGGTGCCCGGGATAGCCTTCATGGGCTACTGTTGTATAAATCATTGATAAAGTTTTAGCGTCGTTTCCATTGATATATATATTATTATTTAAGTAGTTATCCATCGGAGGGACCAGATACATGGCCGGACTTAAGTAATCGGAAAGAGATTCATGAACATACTTGATTTCGCAGTTTACAGGGACGGAAGCAGGAAAATCCGTGGAAATATCCTGTTTTAAATCAATTAAGATATCCTCAGGGTCGGTGATGGGAAATGAAGTGAAGGACAAGTATTTATCTAATAAGTCGTCGTCTGATAAAGAAAGTTTAGTTATCTTAAAGATACCATCATTTATGGCGTCTGTAAGCATGATTGCCATGTCCTCAACACTTTTATTCGAACCAGTCTTGTAGTTTGACAAGCATTCATAATAGGCTTGACCTTCGGGATAATTATAAAGACCAGCTGAATTAATGCCGGTACCCTTTAATTCCAGCAAGACATCAATTAACATTTTATAGGCAGGGATGATTTCATTTAAGATGGCATTTTTGTTTAATTCTTTATATTTTACTCGTTCTTCATCGGCAATACCATCGAATAGTTCTATTTTTTCATTAAAATATCCAATAAGAAAATTATCTTCCGGGGATTTTATAAACGCCTCGCACTGATCCAGAATCCTATCTGCAACAGCATCATTCATAAACAAGCCTTTTTTTGATTTTTCACGTTCGAACTGGGCAATATCTTCAAAGTAATCGTAAACACAGGAAAGGAGCTCAATATATTGCTCAATATCCTCCTTGTCATAGAAACGGTACTCTGCCAGAAGGATGGGCAATTGAGCCTGAACACCGGTAGATGGCCCCAGACATTCGTTATAATAAAGATAGTTTCCTAAATTTAAATCTTGTTCAAGATATCCTTTTAGGACATTAAAAGTGAGCTGTTGATCTGTTGATAATGAACTAAATTCATAGGAATTTAAACGTTTTAAATAATTTTCGGAGAGGTATAGTCCCTCGTACATATGGCTTACGCTATACTCACCAAGGGTGGTTTCCTTGCCTTCTATACCATATTTTTCTGGGTTAACCAAGGAGTAATTGAGAGAAAGGGTATCGGATTGTACCTCTTCCACGAATAAATCGTTCAAAAAGGAGTCAAAGTTAATTTGCATCTGATCCGGTTTTTTTGGCTTTTGGCATCCGGTAATCCATAGTGCAAAGCATAGGAAAGCAGATAGTAATATAATATACTTAAAAATTTTCTTGGTCATAGAATCCTCCTACAAAATAGTAACCAACTTCTGTATATCAAAATGCTTAGTTTGGACTGGTTAAATAGTTTTTGTTATGTTATTTTATTCGAAAAGCCATCAGGTAAGAAGTAATTGTGCCAATTTATTGAAATTTATAAAAATATATCCATATAATACAAAGTCTAAAACAGTTAAGTTTTTAATCAAATCATCCGAAATATTTATCAGTATAAGATAAACAATATTCAGAGGAAATAATCAAAAAATACATCAATCGTTTTTCATGATTTTTGAGAGCGTGCTAGAGTACGCAGATAGAGGTTAAGATGGACTATAACATTTCTTTTAAATTAAAAGAGGGTGCAGAGACCTCTAACCAGCTGCAGGCGACTCAGATGACAATAGATAATAAGGGAAAGGGTTTGTCTTCTTTGATGAAGGGACAATATATTTACGGTACAGTTGTCTCTATAAAAGATTGCATTACCCTTAATTTTGGCGGGCAGGAGGTAACAGCCTCAAAGGAAGCACTAAAAGATGCCAACACAGGTGATGTGAAGCTATTTGAAGTATTAAAGGCCACCGGAAAGGAAATTGAACTCAAAGTGGTGGATAATACTTTTAAAACAATGTATAAAGCATTTGAAGCCTCTATCAGAATGGATAAGGATCAAGATACTTTAGAGGAACAAAAGAAACAAACAGGGAAACGAACAGAGAAGGAAAAGGAATGTCAAAAAACAAAAAGCAAAATGGATCAAATCACCGCTAGATTAACAGAGCGTGATTACCAAATCCTAGAACAAGAAGGTTTTGCAGTTGAGAGCCTTACGATAGAAGGGCTATACGCTGCGTTAAACAGAATAAAAGCAGGAGTGCCACATACAGATAAGAGAGCAGAACAACAACAGAAATCTTTTACGGAGAAAGAAATTTCAGAAAGATTGAAGTCAGATAATCTTCCTACGACTATAGAGAATATTCAAAAGGTTACGACGGCACTGGAGCTTAGTGATATCACGACTAACATGAATGATAGATCGATGAAATACCTAATAGCACATGAATTGGAACCGACCATTGAGAATATATATAAGGCTTATTACAGCGGAGATGACAAAAAACAGGAAAAAACAATAATGCTTTCTCAGGAAGAATGGAGTGAGCTTAAACCACAGGCGGAGGAAATAATTGAAGCAGCAGGCTACGAGGCAAACGAAGAAAACCTAGAGGAGGCCAAGTGGCTGATAGAAAATAAACTACCATTAACGAAGCAGACTTTTAGCTATAAGAAAGAATTGGAAGACATTAAGGAAAATACAAATCAAGAGGTAGCTCTGGATAAAATTATTGAGGGCATGAAATACGGAACCTCACCCAAGGATATTTCCTTGGAATTAGGGCAAGGGAAGGCTTATGAACAACTGATTACAGAGCTTCAAACGATTAGTGAAGAGGCTGTTTCCCAAACAATTCAAAACGATCCGGAGGTTACCATTAAAAAGCTTATAGAGACGCAATTAAAGCTGTCCAGCAAAGCAGAACAAAAAACAGATGATAATAAAGCAGCAGATATAAAAGTAAAGGATATTAAAATATCTGATTCCCAAACCTTAAGTTCTGAGCCTGTAGCAAAGATAGAAGAGGTAAAAAGTGAAGTAGCTGTCACAGAAAACAAAGATAATTCCTATGAAGCGATTAAAGCCCTGAGGCAATTGGAAGAAATTCGTCTCAAGATGACGACGGAGGCGGCTGCAAATCTAGAAAAAAAGGGTATACATATAGCAACAGAGCGACTGGAAAAGGTGGTAGAATCGCTCAAGGAATTGGAAGAGAGCTACTACAAAGAGCTATTAAGTGAAGCAGAGGTGGATACTTCTAGTCAAAATATTGGAATTTTAAAAGAAATAACACAAAGCACCTCACAATTAAAATATATACCGAGCTTTGTACTGGGTAGCACTTTATCAAATAGGAAGCTTGAAACAATACCCGACCTCCTACAGGAAGGCAGCAAGCTTTTAAGGGATATCGAAAAGGCCGGCGAGGCGTATGAGACCTTAATGACCGTTCCGAATCGGGAATACGGAGATTCAATCCAAAAAGCATTTAAAAATATAGAGCCGTTGCTGCAGGATATAGGCATGGAAAATACAGAGCTTAATCAAAGAGCTGTGAGGATTTTAGGTTACAACAGGATGGATATTACTGAGGAAGCTATTAACCAAGTGAAAGCCTATGACCTGGAAGTAACTAATTTAATTGAAAATCTCCAACCAGCTGTCACGGTAAGATTAATCAAGGAGGGGATAAATCCTCTGAATATTCCGATTCGAAAGCTGAATCAGACCATTGACAAAATTAAAGAAGAACAAGGAATTAATTCAGAAGAAAAATTTAGTACTTATCTAAGAAAACTAGAAAAAGAGGAGGGTATTTCCAAGGAGGATAGAAAAGCCTATATTGGAATTTATCGTTTACTTTATAATATTGAAAAGTCGGATGGAGCCGCCTTGGGAGCTGTAGTGAAGGCGGACCAGGAGGTTACACTTAAATCTTTACTTACAGCGGTACGTACGGATAAAGGAAGTATAAATTCTATTATCAATGATGAATTTGGAACCCTGCAAAGCTTATCGCGCGAGCGGGAAACGATTACCGAGCAGATTAATACGGCTTTTACCACTGAGGAAGCACTTGAAGATAGTACAAAGCTAACCGTAAAACCGGATTCAGTCATAGAACAGACGGAATTTCTTGACCGTATGTTAAAAATTATGAAGGAGGAAATTTCACCGGATAAGCTTAGCAATGTACAGCAAGGGATTTTGCAGGCGGTTCAATTAGAAGCGCAGCCGGCCTCTGAATTTTATCCAGGTCTGCCCGCTGGCAAGGGAATTTGGGATACGATTTCTGAAATTCCAATCGAAAGATTATTTGACCAACTTCAAAAGGCTGAAAAATCACAGATTGCTTTAGAGGCGGTACAGGAGGGAAAGGTGCAGGAAATAAGAGACCTTTACAAGAATGCAGATCAAGCAATACGTTTCCTGAATGACTTTAAAATCCCAAATACCTCGGCAAATGTTTTGATGGCAAATCACATTTTAAGTAATGGAGATTCACCAATTAAAAGGCTATTAAAACAGCAGAACGACAAGACAGTCGAAAATTCTGAAAATGGGCTTAAGGAAATCGACAAATTCTCCGATACATTAATCGATAAGAGTTCCATGAACGAAACGTATGTAAAGCTGGAAACGCAAGCAAAATCTTCTTTGGAGCAAGCGTGTTCCGAGGAACAAATCGATTTTAGGAGACTAGCAGAGCTAAATAGCATCGGAATGCAGATGACTTTTTTAAAAACTCTTGCAGAAAAGGAATTTTACCGGATACCGATTGAAACAGAAAGAGGCATAACCAATATGAATCTTACCATTCTTCGGGGTAGTGAAGAGTCTGGTAAACTATCCGTACCGTTTGGTCAGAGCAGTTAGGAAATGTAAAAGCCGAACTTATACTAAAAGATCAAACGTTGAAGGGATTTATCAGCTGTGATAATAGGAGCGGACTAGAACTATTACAAGGTAATGTCCTTGAAATAGAGCAAATTGCGAGAGAAGACGGTTTAACTATTAAGCAATTGGATTTTGGAATGCAGCCGAGGGGTAACGATGGTTACAGCTATCAAAACCCGGATAAAGAAGAAAGTAACCGTTCCATGCGAGCAGATACCGAAAGGAAGTTATACCGATTGGCGAAGGCAATGGTTATTATGGTACAGGCAGCAGAACATGCTGGATCAGAAGGGAATAATGTAGTTTCCTAATAAAATGGATGTATTTCGGCCACACGGAGGTCGCTGATTTATAGACAAGAAGTAAAAATAAAACAGAATATTAAGAGAACCATCAGGACATGGAGGGAGATGGCTACCTAACAGAAAGGAAAAGGTGAAATGTAATGAGGATTAACCATAATATTTCGGCTTTAAAAGCTAACAACCAACTGTCTAGAACAAATAAATTGCTAGATGAAAGTTTGGAGAAATTATCTTCAGGGTTTCGTATCAACAGTGCGGCAGATGATTCCGCAGGCTTGGCAATATCAGAAAAAATGAGGACGCAGATATCTGGACTGGAGCAGGCAGCGAGAAATGCCTCCGATGGTATTTCTGTTATTCAGACAGCGGAAGGCGCTTTAGTAGAAGTGGAATCCATGCTGCAAAGAATGAGAGAACTAGCGGTGCAATCGGCCAACGGTACCTATACAACAAATGACCGGGTTGCGATTCAGACAGAGATAGACCAATTAAATGATGAAATAAAGAGAATATCCGATACTACAGAATTTAATACGATGACATTATTAGATGGAAATATAGACAGAAAATCCTATTCCAGCGATAACAGAGTAAGCCTTGTTTCTTTATCCGACACCGTTGCTATTGGTAATTACGGTGTTAAGATTACACAGGATGCAAGACAAGCAGTAATTGTGGGAAATGGAACTAATTTTACGGGCTCAACAACAGAAAGAATAATATCCGATACAGAAGCAGGTTCCATTAACGTTAACGGGGAATCCATAATTGTAGAGGAAGGAGACACTCTTGATGAAGTTTTTCAGAAAATCAGAGATGCCTGTGATAATGTAGACGTTAATGTTTTTGCTGTTGATACAGCTGATCTTACAGCAACTGCACCTGCTACACCGGCTCAACCGTCTATAACAGACAACTTAGATATGGCAGGATATGAAAGTAAACCTCTAGAACAGGGTAACACTTTAGTATTTGTATCAAGAGACTATGGCTCTGACGAAAAAATAGATATTTACTGTGATAGCCCCGGATTATGTAAATTGTTAGGTTTGACAATTGAAGGATCTGGTGCGGAGGGTATCGATACAAAAGCAGTACTCGCGTTAAAGGCAATTGATCCTAATTCCCTATTTGAAAATACCGCTACAGTTTCCGTACGTGGAAATAAAATTACGGTATCCGATAGTAATGATTTTAAAATGGTTTTTGAGGTAGAACCAGGAACCGTTGGGACTATCTTTGTAGATAATAAAATTGAAGATGATGACGCAGATCCGGCGACTCCTGATACAGTTGTTGCGGGGAGTATAACAGCACCACTTGCAGCAGACTTACCGGATATCGTTGTATCCGTCCTTGATGCAGGACCGATGGATTTACAGATTGGTGCGAATGAAGGACAGACAATGTCTGTAAGAATTCCCAAGGTAACGCCAAAGACATTAGGTGTAGATAAAATCAACATAGGCACAGCAGATGGAGCACAAGAAGCAATCAGCCTTCTTGACATCGCAATTGAACAGGTATCTTCCATCCGTTCTAAGCTTGGTGCGTACCAAAACCGTCTCGAGCACTCCATTTCAAACCTGGATGTTACGTCTGAGAACATGACCGAGTCCTTGTCCCGTATTGAAGACGTGGATATGGCAGAGGAAATGGCGGAGTATACACAGAAAAATGTACTTGCACAGGCAGGTACCTCCATGCTGGCACAGGCAAATCAAAGACCGCAACAAATTTTATCCTTAATTCAGCAATAAGCCGATTAACAAATGATTGAGCGAAGGGAGAAACCTCCCTAAAAACTTGGGAGAAACCTCCCTAAAAACTTGGGAGAAACCTCCCAAAAAGCCAGGAGGTAGCATGAGAAAAGAGGACGTTCAAGTTTTTACAGCAAGAGTAACGCAGGCGTCAAAAAGTGAACTGATTGTTATTCTATATGAAATGATTTTTTCGGAATTAAGGGAAGCACGTAATGCTTATGAGATTGATGATATTATCACTTTTGTTAAGGATTTGAAGAAGGCTCAGAAGTTTGTAGGCGAGCTGATGGCTACACTTGATTATCAATATGTGATATCCTATGATTTATTAAGCCTTTACCTTTATGTAAATAAACGAATTATCACTGCTATAATTAAGAAAAATCCGGTTTCTTTAGAAAGTGCACAAACAGTTTTGAACAAGCTGTTGATTGGCTTTGAGGGTGTCAGTAAAGCAGATACCAGCGGACCTATGATGCACAACACGCAACAACTCTACGCGGGCTTAACCTACGGTAAGGGGAAATTAAATGAGACTTCCATTAATCCTGATAACAGGAGCCGCGGGTTTATTGCATAAAAGCAATACATAAAAGCCAATACACAAAAGCCAATACACAAAAGCCAATACACAAAAGCCATTACACAAAGGCGAAAGAATTTATTTACAAAAGATTTTAAGATACAAAAGAACGAGAAATGCGAAAGATGACAGGTGAAAAAGTTTGCAAAAGAGATTCAGATTAGAGTACGCAAGAGGATTTAAATTAGAGTACATAAGAGATTTGAATTAGAGTACATAAGAGATTTAAGTTAGAGTACATAAGACATTTAAATTAGAGTACGCAAGAGGATTTATTTAAGTACATATGATAATAAAATATAAAAGATGACAGGCTGTCCTATCGGATACTTTTGCTTGGTTTGCAAAGAGTATAGAGCAGCCTGTTTTTCATGTTAAGTGAGATTATCAGGCCTATTCAAGATGAATAGGTTGTCAATTCACTTTTAGATTAGCAGTAATTCTTTTTGTAGATTAGCAATAATTCTTTTCGGAGGCTTTTGCCTGCTTCAAAAGGAATTTGTATCTGTTTTGTACAGCATTCATTTCGTAAATGCAGCTATCAATCAAGTCTGGATCAACAACATTTTCAAAGTTGGAATAAACTGCTTCAAGAGCTAACTTTGTCTTATTTATTTCATTGATAAGTAAATCATCTTTCGGATGCTTCTTAGCGAACAAACGCATTTCCTTTTACACCCTCCTTTATATTCCAATTTATTAATAGTATAGTCAAATATTTACCCTATTATTCTATTTATTAGAATAAAATGGATATGACGGTATATATATGTAATAGGTTGTATCAAAATTATGGAGGATAAGATGGATTCGATGAACATAGTATTAATAACAATTATCGTAATCTGCATTACGTTTATAGCAGTCTGTCTGATCAAGCGCAGGCCGGATTTACTTATTAACTTTGTACTTCGAGCTTGTATGGGAATGGCAGGAATATATCTACTGGATTTAATATTTAAAAGCAGAGGATATGACATTAATGTAGGAATTAACGGGGTCACCGTACTGGCAAATGGACTACTGGGATTGCCGGGGTTTATCTTATTATATGGCCTTGCGATTTATTATTCCTTTCACTAAAGCTTTATGTTATGCAGCAATTGTTGCATTTAGATATTCATATAAGAATTAGGACAAGCCTTATTAACAACGAAATATAGCTGTAAGTTGATAAATGTGTTAAAAAATAGGAAATGGATATTGACGTTATATAAAAGGTATAGTAAACTTTGTTATAACATTATAATGTTTGTACTTAGAAGGAGGTTGGTAAAATGAAAGCATTAATAGTAAATAAGGACGGTTCTATGGAAATCAAAGAAATTTCAAAGCCAAGATACAACGAGAAACAGGCTCTGGTTAAGGTGATTTCATGTGGTATCTGCGGAACAGATGCAACTATAATAGCTAGGAAATTCAAGGGAGTTACAGAGTATCCATTAATTTTAGGACATGAAAGTATTGGAGAGGTAATTGAAGTAGGGTCTAAGGTTACTTCCTATAAGCTTGGAGATAAGGTGATAGTTCCATATAATGACCCTGATCCAGAAGTGTTTGGAGATATTAATGTTGGATATGGCGCATTTGCAGAATATGCCGTTGCAAATGATGCTGCTGCATATGCAGCGTGTGGAGAAGAAGCACCAAGCTATGCGGCTGGACAGACCGTTCTTCCGGATGACATTGACCCGGTGGATGGTGCAATGATTGTAACATTTAGAGAAGTGTTAGGAGCTATCAGATATTTTAAAATCAAAGAAAATGATAGTATAGTTGTATTTGGATGTGGGCCTGTCGGTCTTACCTATATCAAATTCATGAGCCTTCTCGGGGTAAAAAATATTATAGCCGTTGCACGTAATGTTGAAAAGATGAATAATGCTCTTGAAAGTGGAGCAACTAAGGCGTTTAACAGCAGAGAATGTAATGTAGAAGAAGAAATTCGCAGTCTCTTCCCTGAAGGTGTAGATTATGTACTTGATGCAGCCGGATCAGAGGAAGTAGTAAATCAGGGATTGAATATAATCCGTGATAGAGGTGAAATTCTTTGCTACGGCGTTCCAAAGGTTGAACAGTACAATATTGACTTTTCTAAAGCTCCATATAACTGGAAGATAAATTTCCAGCAAATGCCTAGCAAAGCAGAAGAAGCAGAAGCACAGGAACAGGTAATAGAATGGATTCGTACAGGTAAACTTAACCTTAAGGATTATATTTCTGATTATTATGAATTTGATGATATTTTAAAAGCCTTTGAAAAACATTTAAGCCATAAAATGCTTAAGAAGGGCATTATTAAGTTCTAATTGAAGTAAATTTAAGGCGCCGCTGAAAATTTATCAGATATTAAAAAATAGTTATCCTATCGTTGTACAGTTGCGATAGGATGACTATCTTTTTTTATGCAGATTGGCAAGCTAATGTGGCTGAAAAGTTCAGCTGTCATTGCCTGCGACATTCAAATGGGGGAGCTAGTTAATGCTATGTCTCTGAAATAATGGGATATATAAAGGGAAAAAGTTTTTTACAAAGGATGTTTTAAGAGTCCCCTCATATTTATTTTTATACTGGGAAGGGGATGGATTTGTCCTACTGTTAAGCCATTATTATGCAAAACGACAAATTATAACAAAAATTAATGTAAAAAACTACCAAAATTTATTCCGGGTGAATTATTAGTATTGACAGGAAAAAATTTCTAATGTATTATACATATAGAAATTAATCCTAAAAGATGACATTATATAACATATATTTACTAAATATAATAAAAATTTAAATAAGTATTCAACTAAAGTGAAGGCAGAAAATATATGTGGAAACATTTCATTATATATTAAAATTCTGAAAGCAGGTAAAGTAATATTCTTATTAAAACGCTTTTGCGTTATCTTTACACAATTTTCTTAGTTATTCATAATTCTATCTTTTAATCCAAAATATATTCCCCAGTATATTTTTTAAATCAGGAGGTGAAATTTGTGGAAAAAGTATTGGCAATCTATGATTCCGATACAAAGTATACCACGCGATTCGTGGAGTTTTTTCAAAAAAGAAAAGACTTTGATTTTGAAATCTCTGCATTTACTAAAAAGGAAAGTCTGGGGGATTTTTTAAATCAGCATAAAATAGAGATCCTGTTACTGTGTGATGGTCTTTCTTTGGAGGGAATTTCAAAGGAAAACATCAAATATATTTATATGATTTCAGATCATCCCGGAAGGGAGAAAGATTGTGAGTACCCAAATATATTTAAGTTTCAGACAGCGCGGGAATTAATGTCAGAGGTAATCTTAGATTACCAAGGGAAGGAGCAGGAAATTACTTCAAGTTATGGGACCGGCAAATTTAGCATCATTTCAGTCTTTACGCCCATTCCTAGTGCTACGAAAGCGAAAATTGCCTGGTCCTTGGCAATGATCCTATCAGAAAAGAAAAAAATCTTATTTATTCCTCTCGAAGTTCTTCCCCTTCCCGTGTTGTCCCATGAGGACGACTCAAATCAAGGCTTATCCGAACTTATCTATTATCTGAAAGACAACAACCCCAGTATCATAACGAAAATGAAGTCCCTTCTTCGCAGTACCGGTAACTTATCCTATTTATCGGGGCTGACGCAAGGATTGGATTTATTATCTTTAAGCAAAGAGGATATCTGCAACTTAGTAGAGGAGTTAAAAAAACACACGGATTATGACACGGTAGTATTTTATCTAAGTTTTTATTCTGACTCTGTAGTAGAAGTTATGAGATACAGTGAGACGGTATGGATAGCTGCTGAAGACAAGCCATTTGAAAGAGCCATAATAAAGGAATGGGAAAGGCAGATGGAGTTTATCGGTTTTGACACAAAACAGCAGAAGTTCCAAAAATACTTAGTATCTGAGAAGGAGTGGACAAGTGGGGAGATTATTTCTACTCAGGAGTTGCAAAATAGCGCTGCCTGGTACGATGCCAAACAGATTGCTAAGAATTTGCAATAATCGGAGGGTGCATGAGGCAGCTAAAAGAAGAGTTACAACAATCCGTACTAGACAGTATTGATTTAAGCAAAGATATCACGGATGAAGATCTTATAGAAACCATTGACAAAGTGATGATTAATAAAAGCAGAGATAGCTATATTAGTATGCAGGAAAAGAAGAGTCTAAAGAAAGAAATTTTTAATTCAATTCGCAAGCTCGACATATTACAGGAATTAATTGAAGACCCTTCGATTACGGAAATCATGGTAAATGGTGCTAGAAAAATTTTTATCGAACAAGGTGGGGCGATTTTTCCTTATAAGAAAAACTTTGAATCGGGGCAGAAGCTCGAGGATGTGGTTCAACAAATTGTTGCTCAAGCCAATCGAATTATTAATGAATCAAATCCAATTGTTGATTCACGGTTATTGGACGGTTCCAGGGTTAACATCGTTTTACCGCCGGTAGCAATAGATGGCCCAATAGTGACAATACGAAAATTTCCTGAAAAGCCAATTACAATGGAACAATTATTACAATATGAGTCAATTACTACAGAGGCTGTTGATTTTTTACAGAAGTTAGTGATTGCAGGTTACAACATATTTATCAGTGGAGGTACCGGATCCGGCAAAACCACATTCTTGAATGTATTATCTAACTTTATCCCAAACAATGAAAGAATCATAACAATAGAGGATTCGGCGGAGTTACAGATTCGTAATATCCCAAATCTTGTTCGAATGGAAGCCCGAAATTCCAATATGGAGGGCAGCAATGAAATTACAATTCGAGATTTAATCAAGACCTCTCTTCGAATGCGACCTGATCGGATTATCGTCGGCGAAGTAAGAGATGCGGCAGCCATTGATATGTTGCAGGCGCTAAATACAGGGCACGACGGGTCCCTCTCTACGGGGCATGCAAATTCTCCGGCAGATATGCTAAGCCGCTTGGAATCATTAGTGCTTTTAGGGGCAGATATACCGCTGATCGCTGTAAGAAAACAGATTGCATCTGCTATTGATATTATTGTTCATCTTGGACGTCTACGAGACAGATCAAGGCGGGTGCTGGAAATCACTGAGATTTTAGAATGTAAGGATAACGATATTGGGCTGAATCCGCTATTTTCATTTGTAGAAACAGGAGAAGAAAACGGTAAGATTATTGGAGGTCTGAAAAAGATAAATGGACTTATTTTTAAGGATAAACTTCTTCGAGCGGGGCTTGGGAATTTATGAAATCAGCCAGTTTAGATATGCCTTTGAATGCAATATAAGATAACAAACAGTTTATGTTTATATAAATAAACCGGACCAGAAAGGAGACATCGTGATAGAGGATTATAATACCTATCATTTTACATTGAAAGAAAATATTACGGTTATTCTTCAAGGTATCCTTATCATTACTGTTTTAGGAGGCCTATTCTATCAAAGCATCTTCGGCATCCTCTTTTTAAGCCCTATTATAATTCTTTATCGAAAAGCGAAGAAGAAGCAGCGTATTTCTACTCGTAAATGGCAATTAAACATGGAGTTTCGAGATGGAATCATCAGTTTATCAGCAGCACTTGGGGCAGGATACTCTGCGGAGCACGCCTTTGAGGAGGCACGCAGAGATTTAAAGCTGCTCTATCAGGAGGAATCTCACATTATGCAGGAATTTTCTTATTTAATTAATCAAATACGGATGAACATTACAACGGAAAAGGCACTGATAGAATTCGGAGATAGGACTGGGGTAGAGGATATTATCAGCTTTGCAGAGATTTTTGCAACTGCAAAAAGAACGGGTGGGGATTTAATTAAAGTTATAAAGACAACAAGCAATACAATTAGCGATAAAATCGAGGTAAAGAGAGAGATTATTACCTTAGTAACTGCAAAAAGGTATGAAGCCAACATCATGAAATTAATTCCTATGGGGATTTTATGCTACCTTTATTTTTCCTCCCCTGGTTTTTTAGACCCGTTGTATCACAATTTTTTTGGGGTAACCGTCATGACAATTCTTTTGAGCTGCTATTTATGTGCTTATCTACTAATAGAAAAAATCGTAGCAATTGAGATATAAGGAGGTAGGTACGTGCTTTATGTAAATATTGTATTTTTGCTCATTTATATTGTAGTTTATTTTGCTTCAAATAAAGGAGATAAGGAATGGATTAATATAATTGATAAAAAAGAACATAAACTATACTTTTTATATTCCATGTCTGATTTTATTTTGACAAAGACAGGGTTATATAAGAGGGTGTATCGAAAGACAAAGATCACAGATGCTATCAAAGCCCTTAATGTAACAAGTAAACAAGGGACAATACAGAAGTTATACTGGTGCAGTAAAATTTCACTTATTATATTAATTCTTATCGTATTTCATTCCTTTTCTCTCTTAGGGCAGCTACAGTCCTACAGTAATACTAAAATTCAGGAAGGTAAGTATCTCATGCGTCCTGAGTATGGAAAAGGAAGCGAAAAGTTCGAATTGAACGTTTCGATGAATCGCAGAAGACAGGATAAAACGTCTATTGAAAAAGAAGAAGACAATTATTTAGAGGATATAACAGTCCAGGTGGAGGAACGCAGCTATTCGGAAAGAGAGTTAAAGAAACTCTTCGAAGAAGCAATACAATATCTTAATATCAGTATTTTGGGGAGCAATGAATCTGCTGAGCTCATTTACGGAGATTTATATTTTTGTGAGTTTATACCGGGAACAGGCATTATAGTTAAGTGGAAACCGGAGGATATTAATTTGATTGGGCGGGATGGGACCGTGAACAATGAAGACATTGATCCAAATGGAATCAAAACTTCAATCTCTGCGGTTTTGACCTATCAGGAGGAACAAATCGATTATTCTATTCAAATAAAAATTATGCCAAAAAAGTACAGCGAAGAAGAACGTCTTCGAATAAAGCTTGAGGAAGAGATAGCGAGCTCACTAAAAGAAACGAAGGAGGAAAAAAGAGTTGAGCTCCCGGAAGTGATAGAAGATTACCGTTTAAGGTGGAAAGATAAAGAGCAGTATTCGGGAATTAAAATTCTTTTTGTTGGGTTCTTAACAGCAGCCTTGGTGTGGTTCTACTATGATCAAGAATTAAACCAAAAAATGAAAAAAAGAAAAGAGCAGATGATATTAGATTATCCAGAGATTATCAATAAGTTTACTCTTTTAGTCAATGCCGGAATGACTGTCAAGCAAGCATGGAGCAAGATTTCACAGGATTATGAAAAAAAGATAGTTAACAGCCATTCTAAAAAGCGGTATGCCTATGAAGAAATGTTGGTAACCGTTCATGAATTAAAGTTAGGTATTTCGGAAGACGATGCATATGAACAATTTGGCAGAAGAGTGGGTCTTGCTTCGTTTATGAAATTTGGCTCTCTTATTGCTCAGAATTTAAAGAAAGGAAACAAGGGACTTTCCGAGTTATTAACCAGAGAGGCAATTGAGGCCTTTGAAGAACGGAAAGAAACAGCCAAACGCTTGGGAGAGGAGGCTGGAACAAAGCTTCTTGCGCCCATGATGATAATGCTAATTATCGTATTTACTATTATTTTAATTCCAGCTTTTCTATCCTTTGGGATATAAAATCAAGTAGTTAGAATATAGTTTAGCCATAAATTTTATTAAATAAAGTCAATTAGTAAAGGAAGGGAGAGCTGCTTAAAGTAGGTAGCAAGGAAAGAAAATGAAGGCACGGATTATAAAAATATTTAATGCAAAGGAAGATGGAATCGGTGTAGTGGAAATAATATTAATTTTAGTTATTATTATTGGCTTAGTATTGATTTTTAAGGATCAGATTACAGCAATTGTAGATGGTGCTTTTACAGCAATTACGGAAGGCGCAGATACAATATACTAAGGTAAAGAAACTTAGCGAATTGATTTTGTAAAGAAGGCTGAGGCTACAAGACGGATAAAAATAATAAGGAAGGGAGAAAGACAAAATGAAAGGACGAGATAAAAACATCAAAAACTGTGGTTCTATTACAGTGTTTTTAAGTCTTATTCTATTGTTAATTCTATCCCTCCTGTTTACGATTATTGAAGGAGCACGAATCAGTACCGCGAAGATATATGCAAACCGGGCCCTTACGACGGCTATGGATTCAGTATTAGCTGAGTTTTATGGACCTTTGTGGGAGGAATATCATATATTTGGCTTGGATACTGAGAATAGTTGTAATACAGTTTGGAACGAGGATGTTTCAGCACAAATGCAAAATTATATGTCCTATACCTTTACGCCTATCAAAGACTTGAATCATAGCTACATGGAAAGAATGGAGCTTTATGACATTTCGGTGGAATCCCTATCGGCCTGTGAGGGTACAATGGTAACAGATTTTCAGGGGGAGCTATTTATTAATGAAGCAGTAGAATATATGAAATACAAAGAATTAGGAGATGACGTGGAGCAGCTTCTTGAAAAAATGTCCTTACTTGAAAGTCCAAAGAAGGTAAGCGTTCTTTATGAAGAAAAACAGAAGGTAGAGGAAGAACTGGTAGAAATCGATGTGGGAGTCCTAGAATTGATGAAATTCTTGGATGGAGTAAAAACAGGTAAAAGAGGGATTGAATTAGAAAAAGACGGATCATTAAAAACAATGTCTTACTTTGTTAAAAAAATCTGCTTCGGCACTGCTACGAAAGATGAGGTGGGAATTAGTCAGGAATATATATTTCTTCCCTTAAAGGATAGCTATATAAATCCCATGCTTGATTTTACGGCAATAGAGGACAACTTTTTGTGCTTAGAGGAGATTATTAAGAATATTAGTATCATTGATACAGATTACAATAATACAGTAGAAGCTATTTCAGAAGCTAACATTACTTTAGCCGAACTAGGCAGTATGGATAGCAAAACGAAAGAAGTAAAGGCTCAGATTAAGAAAGTAAAAGTCTTAATAAAAGATTTGGAAGATCAAAGAGTGGAGCTTTTAAAGGAACGAGATACTTATGAGTCGAGGAAACTGACTTATATCAATAATATTAATTCGAATAATTATAATCTATCACTTCTGATGAATGGAATTACTCCCCAAATAGAAAGTGCAATAACGGCAATAGATAAGATACTAGATAAAACCGGTAAGGCTGGAGTTTTAATCAATGGATACGAAGAAAGCCTATTTCATGCTCAAGACGAAATAGGAGAAGAAATATTTGATGGTATGGAGGAAGATCTTAATGAACTGAAACGTTATACTCAAACCAACAGATTAGGGTATGATTTTGCGGGGATGAAACAGACGCTGGAGTATGACTTATCTGTTTTGTCACAGGTGGAAAGCCTTATAGCACAAGGGGGTCAAGAGCTTAGCTTAAAAAACTTTCAAAATGCAAAGGTAAACTTTAGGGACGCGGGGCAATTCTTAAGAACGTATCAAACAAATAACCTAACACTTGATTACAGCACCATAGTTTTAAATAAGAACGATAAGCTTAATCCTATGGAAATGGCCGGCTCCTTCCTACAAGAGGGGGTTACTGGACTCGTGATTGATTCTGATACTATCTCAGATTCACAACTGACAAAGGAATTGTTACCGTCAATAATAGCCGCTATGGCAGCAGAGGAGGATGGGTTCCTTAACAAGATAACCTCATTTTTTGAAAATTCAGTAGTCAGCGATAAGAATTCAGGAATGGGAGATATGTTTGGAAGCTTTAGAGAAGATGTCGGGACATTAGCAGTAGTCGGAGAAGGCATTAATACAATGGCTGAGCGACTTCTTTTTCAGAAATACATAGGGGAGCATTTTTACAGTTTCCCCAATGAGGGGGAGGACATTGCGCCTAAGAAGCCTTCCGTTCTTAGCTACGAGCAGGAATACCTTCTGGTTGGAAAGACAACGGATAAAGAGAATCTATCCTCGGTAATATCAAGAATCATATGCTTAAGAACTATTCTTGATTTTGTAAGCATATTGGGTGATAAGGATAAGTGTAATGAAGCAGAGTTAGCAGCTTCTGCCCTGGTAGGCTTTACCGGGCTTCCAATTCTGGTTAGCATCACAAAGACATTAATTTTACTAGTATGGTCATTTGCCGAAGCACTTTTAGATATCTGTGCGATGCTGATGGGGAAGGAAATTCCAATATTAAAAAAGAATGTGATTATAACGTTTCCAGAGCTGTTCTTATTAAATTATAGCTTTATTCAAAAGAAAGCTTCTGAAATTATGAAGGCAAAGGAAGCATCCCTAACCTATCATGATTATCTCTACATTTTCCTTCTCATTAAAAGTCAGAAAGAGCTGGCATACCGTTCTATGGATTTGATTCAAGAAAACATTCGCATAAGGTATGCAGATGACTTTTCAATTCAAAATTGCCTATTTGGGTTTAAAGCAGAGGCAAGCTTTTTAATGGATTCCAAATTTACCGGAATTAAATTGATACAAAAACAAATAGGTAGCAGCCCAAAAGGTTTTAAATTTTGTGTAAATGCTGCTTATAGCTACTAACTGTGGATAAATTCATACTTTAATCAAATAAATGCGAGTCTACGAGTAATTTTCCTGCTTTTGTTATAAACAATGATTATGTTCCATGGAACATCCGGCTTTGGTGGTCCGGGATGTCCGTTCTTCTAACAATATCTGTATTATTTCTTAATAACGTCTATTTAATCAAATAAAAAAATTCTCTCTCCAAGAAATCATTTGCGTATATATTCAATATTCATCAAGTCTTAGAAGAACGGACATCCCGAATCACCAAAGTCAAGTTAAATAAGGATTTTATAAGAAAGACAAGATAAACATTAGAGCTTTAATGGGAGTGCAAGTGATAAAAGGAAGAAAACAATACTTGAGTGTTTATGGAAAAAGTAATAGGAAAGCATCTTTGACAGTGGAGGCTTCCCTCGTCATGCCATTATTCTTATATTTTATGCTTGCTTTTTTGTATTTGATTCAAATTTTTACTGTGCAGGAGAAAATACAGTCAGCAATTACACAAATGGGCTTGAATTTGGCCAAAACTGCTTATATTTATGATGATTTTCTAGGCACAGAGGAGGCTCAAAGCTTTGATCAGACAATTTTCGGTATGGAAGCTGACATTGAATTACAGGATATAACAAGTGCTGCTTTAAATGGAAGTTTATTAAAGCTGTATGTTATGAAGTACCTAGATGTTAATCAAATCAATCAATCCTGCATTAAAGATGGCTTTGAAGGAGTAAGCTTTTACTCCTCCAAGGTAATGGGCAGGGAGGACTGCATAGACATAATTGTACGTTATCAGGTAAAGATTCCGATTAGCCTATTCGGACTTGAAGTCATGTTTATGATCCAAAGGGTAAAACTGCGTGGGTGGACAGGAAACCAGATACCGGCAGTCTATACTGTGGTAGAAGAAGGAAAGGCTCCTGCGGAAGATACCATAGTATACATTACGGAGACGGGAAGTGTTTATCATGTCAACAGGGAGTGTTCGCATATAAAATTATCGGTATTTTCGGTTATAGGGATACCGAGTGACCGTAGAAATGATAATGGAGCAAAATATTATCCCTGCGAAAGCTGCAGCACAGGAATTAGTAATCCTACAGCCATATACTATATTACCTCAGACGGTACGAGATACCACACAAGTAATGCTTGCCCCAGAATTAAAAGGACAGTAAGGACGGTACCATTATCTAAAGTCCAGGATAAAAATCCGTGTAAACGTTGTGGGTAATAATTATAAAAACAACTTAAGAATTTAATATTAATAAAAAATAGTACTTCTTAAATAATGAAAAGATTCAATAAATAATTAATAGGAAAAGGAAGACAACTATGCCAATGGTAATGATGAAAGGAATTATGGGAGTAACGCTATTACTCTGTTCCATACAGGATGTTATACAAAAAAAAATCTGTCTTTGGATGATAGCAATTGGGGGAGTATTAACAGGAATATGTATTTTGCATTACAAAACCATTTCCCTAAAGGACAGTTTGGGAGGAATATTAGTAGGAGTAGGAGTGGTTTTAATTAGTAAAGCTACCGGTGGTAAAATAGGTATGGGGGATGGATTATTACTGTGTTTAACAGGAATGGGGCTCGGCCTTTGGGGCAATATTGAACTTTTTGCTTATGCACTGTTTGCAGCAGCGGTAGTATCTATTGTTTTACTGATTTTACATTTGGTAGATAGGAAAAAAAGCATACCCTTTGTACCATTTTTATTACTTAGCTATATGTTCATTACAATGGCATCTACTTAACGAGCAGGAAAAGAGATTGAGGAGAAAATGAAGAAGAATGAGAGTGGAATTATTACGGTAGAAGCGGCCCTGATTATGCCATTGATTGTGTTTATCTTATTTGCGCTAATTTACCTCTCTTTTTATCTTCATGATAGGTGCAAAGTCCAGGGTGTGATAGATCAAACACTACATAAGGCAGGACTCACAGTAAAACATGAGGCCGATTTTTCAACAGGTGAGGTATTTTATGAGGAGATAAATAACCGAGGGGTGTTCTATCTGCCTTTTGCCGACACGGGTACAGAGGAGGATAATATTCGCAACTACTTGCAGACGAAATTAAAAAGCGGACTGTTCCTTGCAAGAATCATAGATTTACAAGTAGATGTGGGTAAATACAATATTACAATTTCTGTGGAGGCAGAGATACCAATATCTTTACTCGGAGTCACAGATATTTGGAAGCCAAATAATAGAATGATAGTGGAAGGAAAAAGCCAAATTCATAATCCGGCGGAAACGATTCGGTTTTGTGAAGTTATTCTTGATACGGGTACAAAAGTAAAGGGAGTAGAGGCCTTAAAAGAAAAATTAGTAAATATCTTAAAGTAGAATAAAATTCGAAAGATATTCGGAAAACCTATAACAGCGCTACTCGTAAAGAAGAAGAATTATGCAATATAGCTAGCATTACAGCAAGGGAGAAATCACAGAAATGGATGTAGAGTATAAGAAGGATTTACATCATAACTATATGGTGATAACGGAAAAAGAAAATAGCAAAGCAGAGAAATTTTGCATCAAGATGCTTAGTATAGTATCGATAGAAGGGCTACTTAAAATGGATCGTAGAACGATTGATAATCAGGTATTATATTATTATGATATTTCGGCAAAACAATCGATTCATATTTTATTAGATAAATCCGTTTTATCCTATGAAATCGTCAAACAGTTATTCTCGCGTATTATCATTACCATAGAAAAGGCCTACGAGTACCTATTATTGGAGGATGATTTTGTTCTTACTCCGGAATTTATATATATGGAGGTAACAACGGATACACCCTACCTATGCTACTTATCAGGATATCAAAAGAATATAAAGGATCAAATCAGCAGCTTTATTGAGTATATTATGAATAAAGTAGATTATAACGATAAGGAAGCAGTTCTACTAATTTATAGCCTATATGCTGCTAGCAAAGAAGCGGGGTTTACGTTTGGCCGTTTGCAAGAGGCTTTACAAAAGCAAAACAATCCGGTTCAAATAACAAAGTGGAAGGGCTCAGAAGAGGAATCTTGCGGTGAAATGCTAACAGGAGGAATAAGTAAGAAAAAGGAGCTGAAAGAAAAAGAGCTGGAAGAAAAGGTGTGGAAGGAGAAGAATCTTAATGGAAAGGAAAAGGCAATAATAAAGCCGGTAATTCCTGTAATGATGGAGAAACTGGTTGGAGAAGAAGAGGTAGCCTGCTTTCCGATAAAGACATATCTATTAACAGCTGCGTGTATCCTTGGTGGTGTATTGGTTCTTGCTTTAGGAATCCTAACAAAAGCAATCTATAATTCCTTCGGTAACCGAATTGATTATAGCAAATTGTTTGCTCTCATTCTTCTGGTTTTATGCGTTATCGGATATTTGTTAAGAAAAATATGGGATAAAAAGAATCAAATAACGAAAATTATAACGAAGCAAGAGTATATCAACCCTAGCATAGTTAATGATTATGTTAATATGCAGTCGACCAATCAAGAAGAAAGAATCAAAGATGAGAAAGTAGCTTCTAAAGCTTCTATAGAATTATTAAGTAGAGAAGATGAAGAAAAAGATGATTATAATCCAACGTGCATATTAAATCAAAACCTTGAATCATCCTTCTTTATATTAAAATCAATTAATACAGCTCAATATGAGGACATCCTTATAACGCAATTCCCATTCTTTATTGGGAAGCTAAAAAAGAATGTGGATTATTGCCTTGAAAAAGATACTGTCAGTAGATATCATGCTAAAATTACAAAAGAACAAGAGGGCTATTATATCACAGATTTAAACTCCACCAACGGGACATTTCTTAACAAGGAATCCTTGCAGACATATCAAAAGGAAAAAATAAAGCAAGGTGATGAAATTGCTTTTGCCAATATAAAATTCCTTTTTATAATGCAGGAGGAATAATATAATATATTCAACTAGTCATTTCATGTCGGAAAAATGCCATTTCATGCAAGTACCATTTTTTTCAAAATAAAATTGCTATAATGCTAATGATAGACATTGATACATAAAATAAAAATTATAAGGAGAATTAAGATTATGAAAAGATTAATATTACTTGTTTTGGCGATGGTTATGTGCTTTACCCTTATTGCTTGTGCCAATAACGATGAAAACAATGCAGCAGTACTTGCTAAAATCAATGAGTTAGAAGCAGTAGAAGAAGAAGTCTACAATTATTATAACGATAATGGTTTATTAGTGGAAGGATCAGCAGATAAAGAAACTATAGATAAAATAGTATCTCTTATGGAGACAACGAAAACGGATCATCAAAAAATAGTTGATGGCAAGGGATATTCTGACGAAGAAGCTGCTACGGTGATTGAAGCTCTTAGTTCAGATGTTGAATATTACCAAGGGATAGTAGACCAATTTACAGAGTAAACAAATTATAGAATTTGAAGTTAAGCAAAGGCAAGTAGCAAGCTACTTGTCTTTGCTTAACAAGGCGAAATGCAAACCTATTTACTTGTAATGAATAATAATCTGTTTACAGTTTGCCTTTTAGGTCAATTCTTATTTAAAAAATCAAAAAATGGAGTAAAAGTTATGCCATATTTAATTACAATTGCAATCGTTATAGTAATGATAGTTTTGTGGATAATTTCAATACAGCGCTCCTTTGTGATATTGGATGAAAACATTAATAATGCTATGTCACAGATTGGTGTCCAGATATCCTCACGATGGGATGCATTAACTTCCCTTTTGGATTTAACCAAAGGATATGCGGAACATGAATACAAAACTTTAACAGAAACCATTAAAGCAAGACGTTCTATCACCAAGGACTCTTCGCCGGAGGATATAAATAAACAGGAAAACATCATCGCTGAGGCTATGGGAAAAATTATGGCGGTGGCAGAAAGCTATCCTGATTTAAAGGCGGATAAGACTTATACCAAAACAATGGACGCGGTTAATCAATATGAAAACATGGTACGTACCAGTAGGTTGATTTACAACGATAGTGTAACAAAATTAAATCGTGCCATCCGTATGTTCCCCGCTTCCATGATCGCAGGTATGCTTGGATTTTCAAAGCGAGTTTATTTAGAGTCAGTAGAGGAAAAAGCAAATATGCCGAGTATGAAGTAAGTAACAAATATATGGTATGAAAATGGAGGTAGTCTATGTTAAAAAAATTTATTTCCACTTTACTTTGTGCCTTTTTTCTTCTTGTATTAACCCCACAAACCGCCTTGGCAGCAAACAATGTTTCGGACATAAATGTTGATGTTGCTATTTATGATGATGGCTCGGCATATATCACCCAAATATGGAACTGCAATTTTGTGAAAGGAACAGAGGGCTATATCCCCATTGAAAATTTAAGCGGAATGAGTATATCGGACTTTCTGGTTTCAGACGTAAATGGAGCCTATACTTACATAAAGGATTGGGATATCGAGGCCAGTTTCGATGAAAAAGCAGGAAAATACGGTATGGTTGAGACCGATGAGGGCTATGAGCTTTGTTGGGGAATTAGCGAATATGGGGAAACACGATATGCCATCGAGTATAAAATAAATAATTTCGTTGGTGGATATGAGGATTACGACGGTTTTAATTTCCAATTTATCAACTCGGGTATGGGGACCTTGCCTACTGATGTAACGATAAAAATCACAATGCAAAATGGAATAAAACTTGATGAAAATAACGGTGGAATATGGGCGTTTGGTTTTGATGGGCAAATTAACTTTGAAAATGGTCAAGTAGTAGCTTATACCGAAGCCCCTTTGTCCACTAGCTCTGATAGCGTAATTATTATGTTACAGTTAAACAAAGGATTGATTAACCCTACAAGAGTAGTGGAGGAATCGTTTGAAGCAGTAAAAACAAAGGCTTTTGAAGGCAGCGATTACGATCATAACTCAGGTACAACGGGCAGTTCTTCTGCACAGTCGGACGGCGAGGTTGGATTTTTTGATTTGATTATGGGAATTGGGATTGCCGTTCTTCCATTTGCAATTATTCTCTATTTTTGGTTTCGAAGAGGGAAACCAAAAAAGAAAGTCCGTACACTTTACAAAAACGCAGAGTATTTTAGGGAAGCCCCTATTGCAGGAAATCTTGAAGCCAACTTTGCATTAGGTAAGGAATTTGGACAAATAAAAGATGACGGAGACCTAATTGGCGCTGCATTTTTAAAACTGATTAATGCAGGGTGCCTTGAGCCAATGAGTGAAAAAAAGGTTGGTATTTTTGGCAAAGAAAAAGAGAGTATTTCCCTAAGGCTGGTACATCCACCACAGTTTACCGGAGTAACGGCTAATATGCTCTACGATTTATTGGTTATAGTAAGCGGCAACGACCAAATTTTACAGGAGCGTGAGCTTGAGGACTATTGCACTAGAAATTATTCCGCTATGACTAGAATAGTGGACGCTGCAAAGCAAGACGGAAAAAATACTTTAGTGCAAATTGATAGTTATGATTCCTCAAAAAAAGCTAAGACTTTTGGGCTTTCAGAGCGGGGTGAAAAACTACTTGTAAATATTATGGGTTTTAAAAAATATCTCCTGGATTTCTCCTTAATTGGAGAAAGGACGATTTCAGAAAGTATTATTTGGCAGGATTACCTAATCTTTGCCACACTTTTAGGCATCGCAGAAAAGGTGATAGAACAATTTGAAAAGGTTTATCCAAATGTGACAGGGTACAGTCAAAACGCGCATTATTACTATATGCTGTCGCACAGATACACCAGAGCATCCTACAATGCTGCGCAAACGGCACGTATGGCAGGCAGTGGAGGAAGCAGCTCCGTCGGTGGTGGCGGTGGATTTAGCGGTGGTGGTAGCGGTGGTGGAACAAGATAAAAATTAAGTTAGCATGATGGAGGTTAATATGGGTTTGTTTACAAATAATAAAAAACCTTGCCCTATTTGTGGGCAGGGTACACCAAGATTATTAGCAACAGAAATCGCAGGAGATGTTCCACTATGTTCGGACTGTTCCATTAAAATATCCATGGAAACTTCAAGAATAAAAAATCTAACGCTGGAAGGATTAAAGGAACATCTTTCTAGGCGAGAGGAAAATGCGAATTGTATAAAAAACATATTTCGCCCAAACAAGACCTACGAAATTGGCTGGACACATTTGAATATCGATGAAGCGAATAGGCTATTTACAATTCCCTTAAATATGTGCGGAGACACTAAAAACCCACCGGTCTTTAAGTTTGATGAGCTCATGGGTTATGAACTGGAAGAAGAGAATTGTGTAATCGAACGATTTAATAAAGGAGATATGGCACCACAATGTACGCCGATGTTTTATACTCCGGTTCCACAGTTTGGCTATGATCCAAAAGAAGAACCAGAGAATATATCTCGTGATTTTCGGCTTAACTTATACCTTACCAATCCTTGTTGGGATAAGGTAGAATCGAGTGGAGGCTCTGCTACTGGAAATAGAAATAATTTTCAATGGGATTACAACAAACATTTGGGAAAACTTCGCATTGTTACAACCGCTTTGGCAATGATGATAGGGGTAGGTACAACTGGAGGTAATGGGGTACAAAGTAGCGCAGGTTCTATCGCCGAGGATTTAAAAAAGTTCAAGGATTTACTTGACGGGGACATTATTACACAGGAAGAATTTGATGCAAAGAAAAAACAAATATTAGGAATATAGGGAGTATGATTACTATGAAAAACAAAAAGTATTATAAATTACTGGCTATAATTTTGATTAGTATTTTAGTGTTTTCATTGACCGCTTGCGGTGGAGATAACACAGAGACGACAGAAACTAAAGAGGTTACAGATGAAACCACAAAGGTTGTTGACGTCGAAGAAGACAGCACAGTGCAAGTTGCAGAAACAAACTATGACACGGAATGGGCGATTTATTGGTATCTTTGCGGCAGCGATTTAGAATCTGGAGGAGGTGCGGCAACCATTGATCTTCTAGAACTTCTAGATGTTACACTACCTGAGAATGTGAAAATTGTCATTCAAACAGGAGGAGCAAGCTCCTGGCAAAACGATTTTATAAATCCGGAGTACTTAGAAAGATATGTGTATGACAGCAATGGCTTACAGTTAATAGAGCAACAGCCTCTAGCAAGCATGGGTAGTGCACAAACCCTATCTGACTTTCTCACCTTTGCAAAGGATAATTATCCTGCCAAGAAAACAGGCTTTATCTTTTGGAATCACGGTGGTGGCAGTGTCAATGGTGCGGCATTTGATGAAAATTTTGCTTCAGACTCCCTTACTTTAGATGAAATGTATAATGCTTTTGGTGCAAATTATGAATTGTCAGAGGAAAACCCTCCCTTTGAGCTAATCGGCTTTGACACCTGCCTAATGGCGACAGTAGATGTAGCCTATACCTTTACTGATATTGGAAAATACTTGGTTGCCTCAGAGGAGACTGAACCTGCCAACGGTTGGAATTATACAGGTTGGGCAGATGCCTTAGGTAAAAATCCAGTAATGGAGGGTTTAGAGTTTGGAAAAATAATTTGCGATACTTATAGTGAGGGTTGTGAACTGGTAGGTACGGCTGACAACATTACTCTATCTGTTACAAACCTTGCAAAGGCATCAGAACTTTTGACAGCCTATAACGATTTTGGTAAAGAGGCACTTGCAAATGCCTGTGTGGACCCGGCTTTCTTTTCTCATTTTGGTAGAGTTGCAGTTGCAACGGAAAATTACGGTGGAAACACCAAGGAGCAGGGTTTTACTAATATGGTAGACCTTGGTCACCTTGCAAAACAATCTGCCAATTTGCTTCCTGAAACCTCAAACACCGTGATTACATCTCTTGAGAACTGCGTGGAATATAAGGTGAATGGTCCATACCGTGAGGAGTCAACAGGGCTTTCCTGTTACTATTCCTATAATGGAGATGTAGATGATTATATCGGTTATGCAAAGGTAGGTGCAGGAGAAGCTTTTAAGTATTATTATGCCTACGGCTTAACAGGCGAATTGTCAGAAGATGGTATGAACTACATATCCGAAATGAATTATGAAACCCTACAACCACTAGAAACCCTGGAAACCCAAGGTTGGGAAAATCATATTTTGGATGTTGACAGTGAGGGAGCGGCAACTCTTTCCTTAGGAGAAACGGCAACCGATATTTTAAGTGGTATCTATATTCAGCTTTACTATGTAGACCCTGAGCAAGATATTATGCTCCTTTTAGGTAGCGATAACGACCTATTTGCCGATTGGGAAACTGGCGTATTCAAAGATAATTTCCGTGGCGTTTGGGGTGCAATTGATGGGAATCTTGTAAATATGGAGCTTTCCTTCGAGGGCGAGGGCTATAATTTATACTCTGTACCGATTTTATTAAATGGTGAGGATTATAACCTAAGCGTGGTTTATGATATCGAAACAGCAGAATATGAGATACAGGGTGCTAGAAAACCCATTGACGAAAGCGGTATGGCAGACAAAAACCTACGTTATCTTGTAGAGGGCGATGTCATAACAACCATTCATTATGGTATGGCAATTTCAAGTGAAGATAGTGAACTTGTTCCTGTTGAGGTCGATGAAATCATCGTGGGAAGTGATATATCCTTTGGAGAAATTGAGCTTGGTGACGGAGTTTTTATGCAGATGTTTGAAATGAGAGATATGCAAGGATATACCGCCTATTCCGATGTCATCATGTTTGAGATTGCAGACGGAGCAATTACAACAACGGTAGGCTTTACTGAGTAATAATCCTTTCACACATTACAGATGAGAGATACAACCCGAAGAAAAGTAAACCAAGGTCCCGTAGGTAGAGCCAATCAAGCTCACCTACGGGACTTTTTAAATGCTAATTAACGAGGACCAGTATCCTTTAATTCAACATTATCTTTTTTCTTTTCCTTGGTAGTCTTTATCCAAGCAGATAATCCCCCCTCAACTCCGCAAAAAGCAAATACACACAGGATCAATGTTTTCGGTTCGGTACCCGTTTTGTAGGTTATATATAAACATGCGCAAGTAAAAAGGAGTAGATATAGGAACATAATCGTAAGTACTATTTTTATAAATCTACTTTTTTTACCTCTCATAAAATCACCTGGCTCCCCTGTTTACAACTCATAATATCAATTATTTCGATATTATTTTATGTTATTTTATAATTTTCGTTACAAATAGACATAAACACAACCGAATGCCTTAACGCGCCCGATGCAAAGACGTGTCGTTCGAATAAAAACGTTGTAAATACTGGGATAGCGGTGGTACAATAAAGAGAGAACAGAGGTTATTGCGAGCCAAGTATTTCCGATGGTGATAAGCATAGTTACAGATGAATTATAAAACCAAGTTAGAAATGAGGATCAGCAAAATGAAGCAATATATTATGGCTCTGGATCAGGGAACTACCAGCTCCAGATGTATTATTTTTGATAAACAGGGCAAGATGAAAAGCATCGCCCAGAAGGAATTTACTCAGATTTATCCAAAGCCAGGCTGGGTGGAGCATGACCCGATGGAAATCTGGTCCTCTCAAATTTCGGTGGCGACGGAAGCGATGGCAAAACTTGGAATTCTTGCCGAGGAGATTGCCTCCATTGGTATCACAAACCAAAGAGAGACTACCATTGTATGGAACAAGGAGACAGGGCAGCCGATCTGCAACGCTATTGTTTGGCAATGCCGTAGAACCTCAGATATGATAGAGGAATTAAAAAATAAAGGCTTTGCACCATATATCAAGGACAGGACCGGTTTAATACTGGATGCATATTTTTCAGGGACTAAGATAAAATGGATTCTAGACCATAATCCAGGAGCAAGGGAAGAAGCAAAAGCGGGTAATTTATTATTTGGAACGGTAGATACCTGGTTGATATGGAATTTAACAAAAGGACGGACTTTTGTCACAGATTATACAAATGCTTCCCGAACCATGCTATTTGATATTAAAAAACTGGTTTGGGATGAGAAAATCTTAACGGAGCTTGATATTCCTTATAAGATGCTTCCGGAGGTGAAACCCTCCAGCTGCATCTATGGATATTCGGACCGGTCGCTTTTCGGAGAGGAAATTCCGATTTCAGGGGCAGCAGGAGATCAGCAAGCGGCTCTTTTTGGTCAATGCTGCTTTACACAGGGAGAAGTAAAAAACACCTATGGGACAGGATGCTTCTTACTTATGAATACGGGTCATGAAGCGATAGAATCGGGGCATGGTCTGCTTACTACGATAGCAGCAAGTACCGATACGAAACCGGAATACGCACTAGAGGGTAGTGTGTTTGTTGCCGGAGCAGCAGTTCAATGGCTTCGGGATGAGCTTCAGCTTATCCGGACAGCAGCAGAAAGTGAAAAATACGCTTCTCAGGTATCGGATACCAACGGAGTCTATGTGGTACCGGCTTTTGCGGGACTCGGCGCACCTTACTGGGATCAATATGCAAGAGGTGCAATACTTGGAATAACCAGAGGGTGTAATCGTGAACATTTGATTCGAGCAACCTTGGAAGCCATCGCTTATCAAACGTATGATGTGTTAAAGGCGATGGAAAGTGATTCGAATATATGCTTAAAATCCTTGAAAGTGGATGGTGGAGCATGTGCGAATCGCTTTCTCATGCAGTTTCAAGCGGACATTCTGGATACAAAGGTGCAAAAACCGGAATGTATTGAGACTACAGCACTTGGAGCAGCATATCTTGCAGGTTTAGCAGTAGGTTTTTGGAAGGATAAAGAAGAAATCAAGAGGAATTGGGCACTTTCTGAAACTTTTGTTCCCCAAATGGCAAAGGAGCAAAGAGAAGCATTAATTAAGGGCTGGAAAAAGGCAGTAAGACGTTCCTTTGCATGGGAAGAAGCATGTGAAAAGGAAACGGACTAAAACAAATAGGAATTATAAATCAGAGAAGTAAATAATTAAATAATCGAAATAAATAAACGAAATAAATAATCGAAATAAATAAACGAAACAAATAGCGAAATTAACAAATGAATTAAGAAAAGAAATAGAGTCATAAGAAAAGAAATAGAGTCATAAGAAAAGAAATAGAGTCATAAGAAAAGGATATACAAATAATGATAGAAGACAGACTAAGTGGCCGTTTACTGAATAAAGAGTATAAAGTACTTCATTCCAACGTCGAAGGGGTTTATTTATTCTATCGGACGACTGGTGATGAGAGTACAATTATTTCTGTAGTTCACGCCCTCAACGGAGAAGAGTTTACGGTGGAACAATATAAACATATGCTAGTAAAGATAAAAGCAAATTTTATAGACAGGGGCTTACAGGAGATATATCTGTTAAGTTTAATTTTTACGTTGAGTCCAGGTAATGCAAAACAGTTTTGCCTGGAGGAAGATGAACATTGGATTATAGATTTAAATTCAAACCAGTTAATTATTTATGAAACGCAATCCTCTGATTTTATGGGGCTTAGAGGAGAGCTAGAAAACATGTTGGAAGAAGAACTAAATTATCAAAAGCTGCAAGGTGATACCAAGGGAGGCTTGGGCTACGAAAATTCTTCCTTTCGTGATACTGTACAGAATAAGACCAGTAAAATTAGAGTATTCACACTCATGAATACCATTATTATCGGGATAAATATAATAGCATATCTTGTAATGTATCATACCGATTTGTTCGGAGGAACGGATCAAATGATAAGGAAGGGTGGAATTTTTTGGTATTATGTAATTGAGAATAAAGAGTATTACCGCATTCTGACTTCCTTGTTTATGCATTCTGGCATAGAACATTTGCTCAATAACATGATAGTTCTACTCTTTGTCGGTGCCAATCTCGAACGGGTTACCGGAAAGCTTAAATATCTTTTACTTTATTTTGGCACAGGTATTATTGCAGATATATCCTCAATCGTTTATAATATGGTGAAGGACAAACAGGGCAATGAAATCAAAGCGGTATATTCTATCGGTGCTTCAGGGGCTATCTTTGGTATTGTCGGAGCGATGATCTATATTATTATTGTGAACAAGGGTCGTCTAGAGGGCATAAGTAGTAGACAAATAATTTTATTTGCTATATTTGGATTATATGGCGGTATTATAAATGTAGGAATTGACAATGCGGCGCACATCGGCGGGATTCTATCAGGAGTACTTTTGGCAATACTTCTTTACCGCAGACCAAAGATTGCAGTATGAAATGACAGGATTATGGACTTGTCTTAAATAACACTATACAACGAGGAAAAAGCTTTACGATTGATCAACATAGGAGGAAAGGTAAGTATGAAAATTAATATCTATTATGGGGGTAGAGGCTTAATAGAGGATCCTACCATCTATGTAATGAGTAAGCTTACATCTGTTTTACAAGAAATCAGGGTGCAGGTTACCAGATACAACCTTTATGAAGAGAAAAATGTTATTGCCATGCTGCCTAAGACATTAAAAGAAGCAGATGGTATCATTCTGGCCACAACAGTGGAATGGATGGGAATTGGCGGGTTGATGCAACAGTTTTTGGACGCTTGTTGGTTATATGCTGATAAGGATAAGTTGAGTAAGCTCTATATGCTTCCGATTGTCATGGCTGGCACTTATGGTGAAAGAGAGGCGGAGCTTACGCTTATTAAGGCATGGGAAATACTTGGCGGTATACCCTGCAATGGCCTATGCGCATATATTGACGACCATGTGGAATTTGAGACAAATACAGATTATGCGAAAGCGATAGAAAGTAAGGCAGAATCATTTTACCGGATTATTAATCAGAAAACTAAGATGCTTCCGGTAAGTAATACCGCGATTAGGCAGAATGTTTTAAGAAATAACTCTATAGAATTAACACCACAGGAAAGTGAACAGCTTTCTATGTATGTATCGAATGACTCTTATGTGAAGAAGCAGAAAGAGGACATCGAGGAATTGACTCAATTATTTAATGAAATGTTAGATAACGGTGAGGGCGAGTCAGGGCAGGAATTTATAAAGAATTTTAAGGATAAATTTCATCCCCTGGACGACTTTGTAGCATCCTATTCTATTACCTTATCAGATATTAAAAAAACACTTATCATCGAGATTAACGATAGAAAGCTCAAATGCTATTACGGCGAAAAATCAGATGCGGAGGTTATTGCAAAAACGACGCATAGCATTTTAAATAAGCTTGTACTTGGACGTATCACATTTCAGGGGGCATTCATGTCAGGAGATTTAACGGCGAAGGGTAATTTTAAGACACTGCGCACCTTTGATCAGGTATTCCAGTTTAATTTATCATAAGAATCAGCACTAAAAGCTTTCCGCATTAAAAGGGCGGGAAGCTTTGCCTATAAAGGTAAAAGTATCGTAAATTGGATGATCTCATCGTTTGAAATGACACTAATACTACCATAATGCAGGTCAATGATTTTCTTTACGACAGCTAAACCTATGCCGGTGCCACCCTTTTTATATGTAACAAATGGAACGAATATGTTATCAATCTCATATTCAGGGATAGGAAGTCCGTTATTGATGATTTGAATCACTAATTTTGGTGGTACTTGTTCAGTTCCCAATACATGACATAGGCCTAAATGGATATAATCACCCGGCTTAGTTGCTTCAAATGCATTTTTTATTAGATTGGATAGAGCTTGTTTTAGCTTTAGGGCGTCACAATGATAGGAAAGGAAGTAAGGCTCGCAACCTGGCTCAATGGTAAGGTATAAATCGATCTGTTTGCTACTTGCCTGTGGCATGAAGCTGTTTTTAACGTTATTAACTAAAGTAATCAGATCGGTATTTTCTTTGACAAGACTATTATAGTTGTTCAGTATAGACGCGTCGGCCATCATATGCTCCATATCATTCACTAAATCTTGCAGTTGGCTCCAATATTTATATTCTACTGTCTCTGGATGTTTTGTTTCAATATATTGAATCGTCCCCCGCAGTAAGGATAAGGGATTTCGCAGTTCATGAACAAACATGGAGGTAGTACGCTTATTTTCATCAATGATTGCTTGAATCATCGTTTCTAATTCGGGATGGGATTTCACCATATAGGCAAAGGAATCGTTATTTTGTTCTGAAAACATATGAATTACCCCCTTTTTCTTCTACTACCATAAACAATATCAAATTATGGGAAAATATGCAAGGTAATATATTAAACAACAATCGACACAGGAGGTTTTATTATGCAGAATGATTGTATTTTTTGTAAAATTATTGCCGGAGAAATTCCTTCGGCTACTATTTATGAAGACGAGGATTTTAAAGTTATTATGGACATTTCCCCTGCAGCAAAGGGACATGCAATCATCTTACCAAAGAGGCATTTTGCCGATTTATATGAACTGGATGAAATAACTTCGTTGAAAGCTTTGGCGGTCGCGCGGAAAGTGGCAACAGCAATAAAGGCGGAATTTAGATGTGACGGTCTTAACCTTCTGCAAAATAACGGTGAGGCAGCAGGACAGACCGTATTCCATTTCCACATTCACCTTATTCCCAGATACCGAAAGGATCAAGTTAAAATGTCTTGGATCCAGGGGGAATACAAAGAAGGAGAAATGGCATCGATTGCTCAGGCCATATCAAAAAGAATAATATAGTATTTAAATTAGAGTGGACGAAACTCTCACGTTTTACAATTGCGTTTCCTTAATCACTTGAATAATTGTATCGATTGAATTGTTTTATTCATAGTGGCCAGGTAACGGGACTTATCCTCCATCACTGTATCGATGGCTTTCAACAAACTAGAGACACTTAAATCTTCTTCTTTAAGTAAATAGGAGTAACCCTGTCGTTCAAAGGATTCAGCATTCAGTATCTGATCACCACGGCTGGAGCCTTGAGGAAGAGGGATTAATATATTTGCCTTTCGAAGTGCAAGTAGTTCGCAAATAGCATTTGCTCCGGCTCTGGAGATTACAAGATCGGCAGCAGCAAGAAGGTCACTCAACTCGTCCTTGCTATATTCAAATTGAACATAGTCGTCGACCCCGTTTAATTTAGCATCTAGGTTACCTTTACCGCAGAGATGGATAATCTGATAGTCTCTAATTAGGGTAGGAAGCATTCCGCGGATTATCTCATTAATTGCCTTAGAACCTGAGCTGCCTCCAATGATAAGAATAACGGGCTTATTCGCAGAAAAGCCACAGATATCAAGCCCATGAATTCTATTACCTGAGAACAGCTCCTTTCGAATTGGAGTGCCGGTAAGTACGGCTTTCTCAGGGGGAAGATATTTGATTGTTTCAGGAAAGTTAGCACATACTTTCTTAGCAGCAGGAATCGCAAGCTTATTAGCAAGACCCGGAGTCATATCTGATTCATGGACAATAACCGGTATCTTTAGCTTTTTAGCAGCCAGAACAACGGGTACAGATACGAAGCCACCCTTGGAAAAAATAATATCCGGCTGTAACTGCTTTAATATTTTACGGGCTTCAAAGTAACCCTTTATTACATTAAAGGGGTCAGAAAAGTTCTTTATATCAAAATATCTTCTTAATTTTCCAGAGGATATTCCGTGGTAGGGAATATGGTACTCTTCGATCAGCTTTCGTTCGATCCCGTTATAGGAGCCAATATATTGAATATCATAGCCCTCCTTTGTAAGCGCGGGCAACAGTGCGATACATGGGGTAACGTGTCCTGCAGTACCTCCACCTGTTAATACAATTCGCTTCATTTTTCGGACCTCCATTTCTTCAAGGCTTTTGCTAATTGATCAGGACAGGATGTGGTCTTGTAACCACAGGGTATCCCCTCTAATTTCTGAATCACTTCATCTATCGGCATTCCGACCACCAAGCGGGATATCCCACTGGCGTTACCGGAACAACCGCCTTTAAAATGTACTGCCTTCACTACTTCAGTTTTTTCCTCTATTTCAAAACTTACTTCGCTGCTACAAACACCGGATGTCTTATAAATCATTTTATGTTCCTGTCTTTCCTCTATATTCCATTTAAATGTATGTTACTAATAATCGAGTACATTGTAGCTCAGATATCTTTTTTTTGCAAACAGTTTTATTATTTTATATCCAATTTACATTTATAACCTTATCATGTATAATGTGGAGATATAATTGTAGGCAAAATATTACATGACATAATAAATTTATGGAGGTACCGAATGAAGAAAATCGGAATTATCGGGGCGATGGAGGAAGAGATTAAGATATTAAAAAAGCAGATGCAGGAGGTGACTATCAAAAAGGTTGCTTCGATGGAATTCTGTGAAGGAATAATAAAGGGGAAACAGGTTGTAGTGGTGCGCTGTGGGATAGGTAAAGTAAATGCCGCAGTCTGTACACAGGTTTTAGCTGATTTATATCAGGTTGATGCAGTAATTAACACCGGGGTTGCCGGTTCTTTATTAAATAAAATTGATATTACGGACATCGTACTTTCAACGGATACTCTTCAACATGATATGGACGCAAGCGGGTTTGGATATGAACCTGGGGTCATTCCCAGAATGGAAACTTCTATATTTAAAGCGGATACGAAATTGATAGCGTTAGCAAAGGGAATATGTGAGGAAGAAATTCCTGAGGTTAAGGTCCATACCGGCAGGATTGTAAGCGGAGATCAATTTATATCAGATGGTGCAAAGAAGGAATGGCTTGTTAAAACCTTTGATGGATACTGTACCGAGATGGAGGGAGCTGCGATAGCTCAGGCAGCATATTTAAATCAAATCCCCTTCTTAATCATTCGGGCCATTTCTGACAAAGCAGACCATAGTGCGGAGATGACATATTCCTTATTTGAAGAATTAGCAATTAAAAGTACAGTAAAATTATTAACTGGTCTAATTGCAAAATTATAAATAAAAAAGTTGATTAAATGGAATTATATGGTTTGAATACTCTATTATAGAAAGAATATCGTGTAAAATATACAAAAAGTACTGCGATTCTTACCTAGCAGCGCATATGTCTCATAAAGTATAATGATTGCAAGCTCACTATAAAGGAAGAAGAAGGTGTGAATGGATGGTTTACCAAAAGAAGATAATAGATATGATAAACAATATGGAGCAGATTATTGTTGGAAAAAGAGAGGCAATTGAGCAGACATTGGTTACCTTGCTGGCTGGAGGACATTTGCTATTAGAGGATGTACCCGGAGTAGGGAAAACGACACTTGCAAAAACGATGGCTCAGACTATTAATAGCGGGTTTACGCGTATTCAATTTACTCCGGATACATTACCCAGTGATATTACAGGGTTGTCCATTTATAATATGCAGTCTGGTAAATTTGAGTATTCCAAGGGTGCGATTATGAATAACATCATTTTGGCAGATGAGATTAACCGCACCTCTCCAAAGACTCAAGCAAGCTTACTTGAAGCGATGGAGGAAAAACAAGTCACAGTCGATGGTGTTACCTATCCATTGGCAAGGCCTTTTATGGTAATAGCAACACAAAATCCCATTGATTACCTAGGAACCTATAATTTACCGGAAGCCCAGTTGGATCGTTTTATGATGAAAATATCCATCGGATATCCTCAAGCAGGGGATGAGAAGATTATGGCAGACCGCTTTTTAAGTCATCAATTAGCAAAGAAGCTGAAACCGGTAGTGGACGGAGAGACTATTACTCTGATGCAGAAGGAAGTTGAGGAGATCAAGGTGAGCCAGGATCTCGTTTCTTATATAACAAAGTTAGTGCAGGATACGAGAAAGGACAGCAACATTTCTCTCGGCGCCAGTCCAAGAGCAACTTTGGCGTTGTTACGTGCTGCACAAGCTAGGGCATATCTTGAGGGAAGAGATTACTGTATCCCGGATGATATCATTGGGCTGATTCTTCCGGTTATTTCTCATAGGATTATCCTGTCTCCGGAAGCAAGACTTTCACAAACCAAAGTTGAAAAAGTTTTAAAAGCTATAATAAGTAAGATACCGGTACCGGTTCTTATTTAGTACATAGACGAAGTGGTTTCTATCAGAAAGGCATGTGTATTCCTATGAAATATAATCGCTTAATTTGCTTGCTTTCCATAATTGGATCTGCTGTCTTTGCCTCATATTACGGGGGTAATATTTCTTACGCTCTTTTCTATTTATGTATTTTAGTGCCCATCATATCCTTTCTATATACCATCTATGTCTATGCACGTTTTAAACTTTATCAGTCGATTGGCAACTACATGGTGGTGAAAGGTGACTGGATGTTATATTCCTTTATTATAGGTAACGAAGATTATATCACTTTTCGCAATATAAAGGTTAATTTTCTCAGTGATAAATCAACGATTGAATCTACGAACCAGATTACGCAGTACAGTCTTCTTCCCAACGAAAGCGAACGCATGGAAACGAGGATTAAATGTAACTACCGTGGTGAATATTATGTGGGTGTGGATTCTATTGAAGTTACTGATTTTTTGTATCTATTTTCCATTACATATCCGGTCGGATCTAAACTCAAAGCGATTGTTCTTCCTAGGATAGTTCCACTTGAACAACTGGGAATTGCTCCGCCTCTAATCGATGTAAAAAACCCAATACGCCATAGTAATGCTACAGAAGAAGAGTTGGACACAGAAATCAGAAAATATATTCCGGGGGATAATAAGAAACGAATTCATTGGAAGGCTTCAGCAAAACAACATGAGCTGGTAAGCAGAAAGTATTATAATAAACCAAAGGCAGAAATTATTTTGTTCATGGATATGATGAAGATAAAGGAAGCTGAACTCCAGGTAATGATCGTGGAGGACAAGATTGTTGAAAGTATTCTGGCAATTTCAAATTTTTATGCGTTACGAAGAACATTGTCTCATATTATTTATGATATGGGAAGGGAAAAGCAAGTTTCTATATCCTCCAAGGGGGAATTTGATGCTTTTTATAAGACCTGCGCAACCATACAATTTAATGCTAAGGTACCTGTAAGCGAGCTGATCAGGGAACGGATGCTTCGTGGTGATGAAGGATTATTCTATGTTGCTGCAACACATCTTTTGACAAAGGAATTTTATTTAGCCTCCCTTCAGGTAATTTCGAGGGGAAACCATATGTGTGTACTCTTTGTCAGTGATGATGTAACAGAACCTACGAAGGAATTAGTTAGTAGTATGCGACTTGCCGGAGCGAATGTATTCCAAATTATGTCGGAGGATGAAATCGGAGATATTCTTTCTAAGCAAGTAATATAAACAAGATGAATAAGGAAAAGAAAAGCAAAGCTAAGGGAGGCTCCTTTATGTTTAAGGATAGAGAAAAGCTATATCAGGTTTACCACACCATGTTAAGTACGGTATTAACCTGGGCGCTTACATTGGCAATAAATAATTATTTTGAGCTAAGGGTATCTGTATTCTTATGTGTTGCTTTTTCCCTTGTCCCAGCCATATTAATTTATCTGTTTGACATAAACCATAAGAACGCAATCAGCTATTTGATTGTACTCAGTTCCTTTCCTATAGCGGCATTCGTTTTCTGGGTAAGAAAGTTTAACCCATTTGCGTGGCTTAAGAAAGTGATTTTGTGGTGCAATACTTATGATGGATCACAGGAGTATTATATAGCTTCCTATGCAAAGTTTTTGATAGTTGGAGTGGCGCTTATTGGAACAATAATATTTTATCTATTGATGAAGAATCAGTCGGCAAAGATTATTTTAGCAGTTATTTTTGTGGTAATGTTAATCACACTCAGCGCGAGCGAATTTGATATCAGCAAAGCAGTAGTAGCAGTCTGTATTTTTTACATATTATCAAATTTAGTTGAGTTATGCGGGAGGATCTACAGCAGGAAAGTAGGCAGGCAGGATAAGAGGGAAGGAATATTATACTTAGCGCCGATTTGCCTGCTACTCGCGGTACTGTCCATCAGTTTACCTTCAAAAGCGGAACCGATTCAATGGACGAGTATTAAACAAATGTATAGGAGCGTAAAGGAACAAATTAATGTTTGGATGGTTGACATTGAGTATTACTTCAGTAATAGTACTGGAGAATTTGGGGTCAGTTTTACTGGCTACGATGAAGACGGTGGAGACCTAGGCAACGGGGGTAAGCTAAATAAGGATAATAAGATTGCGATGAACGTTTCTGGTTTCAAAGGAAATAAGGCAGTCTATCTGATTGGATCGGTTAGTGATGTTTATACAGGAGACAGTTGGGAAAAAAGCAAATTGGATTTTACTGAGGGTCAGGAGGAATTTATCCTTGACTATAATGAACTTCTATATGCACTTTCCAGGCAAGATATAAAAGTGTTGGAGGAACAGCAACTTGTTCAACGCAGATCCCTCAGAATAGAATTTTTAAATATTAAGACAAAGACCTGCTTTTATCCGATTAAAAGTAGCTATCTAGAAATGATAGAGAAAGAAAAGGGACTTAATACAGAGTATGCGAACATAACTTTTCCACATGCTCTCGGTAAAGGCACTGCATATAAACTTGTTTCTTATGAAATGAATCTGAAGGATGAATTTTTTCAACAGATGTTAAGGGATGCTGATAAATATACATATGAGGATGTTCCAGAGATCAGTGAAGAAATGATGGATGTGTTGGATAATATCCTTCTTACAGAGGATTATGCAGATACTGAATTAAATAAGCAGGATACCTTCGAGATACTGAAAAGCCGAGCGGAAATGATTCAGGAGCGATATACCGTGTTACCTGATACTCTACCTGATAGAGTAAAGGAACTGGCGCTACAGATTACTGCTGGTTACGATAATAACTATGACAAGTTAAAAGCCATAGAGTCGTTTCTTTCTACCTACCTATACACCTTACAACCGGGGAAGATTCCGGAAGGGGAAGATTTTGTAGATTACTTTCTTTTTGATAATAAGAAAGGGTATTGTACCTATTATGCAACATCAATGGCAATCCTAGCCAGGTGTATTAATATTCCAACAAGATATGTAGAGGGTTATGTAGTTACGTTTAAAGGAGAAGAACCTTCACACATGTATCCGGTTAAAAATAGCCAGTCGCATGCTTGGGCGGAGGCATATATTAAAGGCGTGGGGTGGATTCCCTTTGAAGCAACCGCTCCTTATTATAACACCAGATATACAACCTGGAAGAAAAAAGCGGCGCCGAAAGAAGGAGAATCAGCAGATTATTCTGATTTGTATGCTCAACAGAATATGCAGCAGCAATTAGATAATTTAGTACCGGATTTAAATACCATTACCCAGGAAGAGAATAAAAACAAGTTTAATTTATTTACCGCAGTCATTATTTTTATGGTAACAATTCTTATAATATTATGGATTTTAGTGGCTTACTATTCCATATTAAAATTAAAGTATAGAAAAGCCTTTGAAAAGGCCGATTATAGCAAAAAGATGTATATGACATTTCTACGGATTCTTAGACTTTTGCAACTAGAAGGATTTGATCTTGACCAACAGGAAACTATCCGTATGCTAGCTCAGAGAGTGAAAGACAACTTCCGTTATAGAAAAATTACATTCTTTGATATTGCAAATATTTTTATGCATTACCGTTATGCGCAGATAGCTGTAACGAAAGAGGAATTTGAGAAGGTTAATGATTTTCATCTTTCGCTAGCCAAAAAACAAAGAGATAAGATGAATAAATTAAGTATACTGTTGGAAGAGTTTAGATTTTTGTCAAAGAAGAGCAACCGCTAATCATTGCTGCTTATATTGACTAACTCTATATCAGTATAATAGTGGTTAAGAATCTCAGGGTAGGAGTAACCTTCTAAAGCCATAGCATTAGCTCCATACTGACTGAGCCCTACACCGTGTCCGACACCGTTGCAGATGATTCGGGCTTTCCCCTCATAATTCTCAATGTAAAAATGATTTGAATTTAATCCTAAGACCTTGGCAAATTCCTCACCGGAAACGGTTAGGCTGCCAAGGTTTATTTTTGTTACATAATCTACACTATCCCTTTCTGTGACTTTCACCTCTTCGAAAAAGTTTTCTTCCGTAATATTTAGATCTGAGTAGTTCTTTTCTAAGGATGAAATAAGGGAAGAGACTAAATATTCCGTAATATTTAGATAATTGGTCGAAGTTACATCTTGCTTACTCGATACGCTCGATAAATAGGGAATATCGATTCCCCAAGCTTCAGAAGCATTTCTCGTATAACCGGAACCCGTGCTAAAAAATACTGGTAATATCAGATTCTTCTTATAAAAGAGAACCTCATCAACAGTAGCATATACTGCATTTTCTATTTTGGTGTAATAATCTACATATTCATCACTTCCCCAGAATTGTTCCATGGAAGCCATGCTTAGATAGGAAAGTCCAAGCTCAGAGGTTGCAAATCTCATTTTGCTAGGATTATCTTTTGACAACAGGGATATGTTATATAAGGCATATGTCCTCGCAATCACTGCCTGCGCTTTTAAAGCTTCTATATCATAACCGGCCGGCATGTTTGCAGCAACAATTCCCATTAAGTACTCGTCAAAATCTAAAAGTTCTTCTGAACCGTTCAATTCATAATAAATTTCAAAATCCATAATACCGAAAGAATTGTATTTCGCATCAGAACTTGAAATCAAAAGGGTTAGAATAAACGGAACGATTAAAACAAGTACACTCACAATCCCAGTTTTGATTAAAATCTTTTTCATGTAACCTCCATAATAATATGTATCAATACATTATATTAGAGAGAAAGTTGTTTATGTGTGAAAATGACTATTCAGCTGCTGCAATCTCTGTAGCACTTTTAATAGAAACCCCTGCAATGAGCGCGTTTATGTATAACCACAATTTGGTGAAAAGTCCGTTCAGTTGGAATTTAATAAACCAAAAACGCACATGTATTTTAGAAAAATTATTGCTTGATCCGCGACCCCAACCGCCAGGCATTGTGTCTGCAATTAAATGGCATACAAAAGTCAGCCCAATCATTAGTATTAAAAAAGCTGCAATGTATTTTACTACCGGAATAAATTTAGCAATAAAGGCTATTACAAAAGCACAGATAACAAATAGTATAAAATAAGGATTTAATACGCTGTGCGTTATCCAATTTCGATGAACCGTTCCAACAAGGGGTTCAATAAAATTGTATACTGCATCATAACCTTGTTGATCTATATCCGGAGCATGATAAATAAATTTTTGAATGTCTCCAATAATCGGAATCCAATTAATAAAAATGCATATAAAATCTACGATATTTATAAATAAAGTGAAAAAATAATTTATGATAGGACTTATGATCCAACCAATAAACCATATGGTGTGATTACCTTTAATATGCGTGTCTCTTACCATATCATACGCACCTGGTAAAATATTAAGTGTTAAAATCCTACCAATAAAATTAAACAATTTTCCCATTTGCTTCTCCTCGTCAATGTGCCTTCGATTAGTGTGTTCCGATTAACGTGATTTATTGTCCGCCTATAGTATGTGTTTACCTGCAAATGACATCACATTTTAATTATTCTCTTCAGCTCTTAATTCGGTAATTGTTTTATAATTTAATCCTACAAAGATTGCAACATAATCACTAGGAATACCTGGTGCACCATACTTAACATATTTGGTATAGGAAGCATCATCTATAATACTTCCGGGCTTTAATGGGCAGGTATCGATTATGGTATATTTTAAATCAGTATAAGTATTATTAAAGATTAAGTCTTTCACATTAGCTACTGATAATTGAAACTCAAGATCCGTATAAAGTGCATTATAATCACTGGAGGTAGTGCTGATATAGAATGTTTGAACAATAGAACCAAGATTACTGCAGGTATTATTTTTAAAAGTAAGATTACTAATACCCTTTAAACGAAGAACCGTATTATGTTGTATCCAAGGATCTATTCTCTTTTCTCCGGTAGGTAAAGTATATTCTCTTTGTTTCGTATAGCTGCCTTCGGATATTTCACAATTTGAAATCTCTACGTCCTTCCAGTTAATCACATCAAATACATAACTTCGCATGTTATAGAATTTAGAATTTGTAATCTTGATACCGGTATGGTAGAGGTTCGTGGTATATTTTCCATCCGCACCCTGTGCCTGTGAATATCTGTGGGTACCAACGGCACAGTCAATATTTTTAAATATACAGTTAGTAATTGTGATATTTTTATTAGGAGTCTTATCCTGAGCGGACCAGGCACAAGTAAAGCCACCAGTAAGAGGGTCAGGAGTATCGATGTTGATTGCTTCTTTATTATGTTTTGGTGATTCTTTTGATTCAAGGAAGGAACAGTCAGTAATGCTGACATCCTCTGAAGCATCCATTTCGATAAAATGTCCTGCGTTGAGATTCTTAAAGGTTATTCCGGATATGCTTATATTTTGATTATGCCCTAGAATAATTCCGATGGAAGACGGAACGCTTTGTAAATCAATGGTAGCATTTCCTTTGCCAATAATCTTGATATTCTTTTCCCCATTATATTTGCTATAGTAACCGGTAGCTTTTAATTTAGAGGGTTTAATTAACTGAAAAATGGATTTGTTTGTTTTAAGGCTACTTGTGCCGGTTTTGTCGCCCTTCTTCATCGTGGCACCATCTTCAAGTGTCAGCGTGACATTCGAGGGAATGCACAATATATTGGTTATCGTGTACGTGCCTTTCTTAACGGTAATATTGCCTCCGCCATTTTTCTCGCAGTCCTTTAATAATTCCTTAAATACATAATAATACTGGGTATATTTGTTGTAGGTGGATAGATTTGTATATGTCTTGGATGGTTTAGACTTGGTTGTTACTGTGTAACTTTTTGTAGCAGTTTTAGCAGCTTCGCCTGCGGGTACTGGGATGAAACATAGTGCTATCAGTAAAATTGCAAATCCTAATACTTTCTTCATAAAAACCTCTCCCTGATGTTATTTTCATGTAGCATCGTTCATGTCAATGCATTATTTTCAACTTTTATTGTAATACATTTTGCAGGAAAATGGAACATAATATGACAAAATATGATAATAAACATAAGACATATAAAAGGGTATCAACTTCTCGGTTGATGCGCTTAATGATTCTGTAAGCGGATAATGGGAAATGGTAGCCATTGCAGATGATATTTCA
>Ga0209724_1000315_pt1 | contig 49430 bp, 39 predicted proteins | sample grotaG_FD_184143 | JGI IMG/M metagenome (GOLD analysis project Ga0209724, IMG submission 184143) | Glacier valley bacterial and archeal communities from Borup Fiord, Nunavut, Canada, to study Microbial Dark Matter (Phase II) -... | ecosystem: Environmental > Aquatic > Freshwater > Ice > Glacier ... | reverse complement strand
TGCTCAATCGTTTTGCCATCTTTTCGATTGCATAACGATCCTGAGAAAAGATAGCACCTGTAAGCGCATAGGCCGAGGTTGTATCGAGAATCGTCAGTGTCTCATCGATCTTTGCATCATCGTAAACGAATATGGTGACAACCGGCCCGAAAAGCTCTTCCTTCATCGTGATATAGTCTGCCTTCTTCGCAAGAATAACTGTTGGCTGTACGAAATAACCATTCGACTTATCACATTCACCGCCATAAATAACTTCTGCATCCTTATCTGTGCGAGCCCTGTCTATAAAACCTTTCAGTTTATCAAACGAAGTTTCATCAATTACGGCATTCACAAAGTTTGTGAAATCTTCCACCGGACCCATTTTCAATCGTTGCAATTGCGAAAGGGTAATTTCCCAGGTTTTCGCCCATATTGAAGCGGGAACATAAACCCGTGATGCTGCCGAGCACTTTTGTCCCTGGTATTCAAACGAACCACGAACAATAGCCGTTGCAAGCGCCTGGGTATTGGCGGTAGGATCAGCGAAAATAAAATCTTTGCCACCAGTTTCTCCCACAATACGCGGATATGATTTATACCTGAAGATATTCTCCCCAATAGTCTTCCAGATATCCTGAAATACGCCTGTTGATCCGGTGAAATGGATACCGGCAAAATCGGGATGACTGAAGATGACCTTACCTGCTGCCGGACCCGACACGAAAACAAGGTTAATCACACCATCAGGAAGTCCGGCTTCCCGTAAAATTTCCATGATCACACCAGCTGAATAAACAGCCGTCTTGGCACATTTCCAAACACAAACATTGCCCATCATGACCGGAGCAACCGGCAAATTACCAGCAATAGAAGTAAAATTGAATGGTGTCAACGCAAAGACAAAGCCTTCGAGCGGACGGAATTCGTTGTAATTCCACATTCCGGGATTTGACTCCGGCTGCATTTCGTAGATCTGCGTCATGCATCTCACACCATACCGATAGAAATCAACCAATTCGCAGGCTGCATCCACCTCTGCCTGGAAAGCATTTTTCGATTGTCCAAGCATTGTTGCAGCATTCAGTTTAGCGCGGTAAGGTCCGGCAAGCAGATCGGCAGCTTTTAAAAAGATAGCTGCCCTATGGTGCCATTCCAGGTCAGCCCATGCAGTACGTGCCGCCAAAGCAGCGTCGATTGCCTGAACAACATGCGATTCGTCACCCTGGTAAAAATATCCAAGCAGATGATTGATATCATGCGGCGGATGGATTTCAATTTTATTCGAAGTTTTCACCTCTTTCCCACCAATGAACATGGGAAGTTCAACAACCTTTGACCGCATTTCTGCAATCATCGCTTTGAGTTCTATCCTTTCAGGAGAACCGGGTTTGTAACTCTTTACAGGCTCATTCTGAGGAACCGGAACATTATAAAAACCTTTCGTCATAGCTATTGAGATTTAGAATTATTCAGGAAAACCACTTTACGATTCCTGTTATTTTGACTACAAATCTAAGCGTTGGGCACGACAATATTGCTAATAAATATCAGCTTTCGAAAGATGTCAAAATCAACAAACAGAAATAAAAATCCTCAACCGGAAAACATCAAATGGCATGTGAAGAGACAAGGCATGCCTTGTCTCTTCACATGCCATCCCCGACACCTTTAAAGCATATTATTAACGATTTACAACATCAAAAAACTCATCTTTCCGGGAAATAAACCAAACACTCTTTTAAGGTTCCAAACCGGTAGTTTTTCTGTTTGAAACAATCAATTACATTGCTCAACCGGTTAACCAATGCATTTCCTGAGTTTCGGACAATATAGGATGGCAATTTTACATCAGGAGCTGAGAGATCGGCAAATTCCCAGGGGTGGAAATAGACGTTCAGATATCCATCCTTTTTGATGGCTCCAATGCACATGCGTTTGTAGATGCTTAATGGGAAATTATGCAGCGACAGCCAGAACAGCGGTATTCTGCATAAAGAAGAGACCGATGCAGGTATCTGGCCAAGCGATTGTTCGTAGAAAATCCGGCGGGGTTTGTTCAGGTTATTGTATTTCCCCGGCAAAAAGGTGGGGTTTAATGAAGAGTTGTATAGATAGCCTGCTTCAAGAATAGGGGTTGTTTCAATTGGCATCATGTTTGGCATCCGAAATCCGTAAACCGATGTTCCTGTCAATTGCTCCAACACTTCTTTTGATTTCAGGAGATCTTTCACGTCGAATTTTGCATGGTAATAGCCGTGCGATGCCACTTCATGTCCTTCGTCCACCATCCGTTGAATCAGATCAGTTGCGTGTATTGCAAAGTTTGCAGTACAAAAAAAGGTGGCTGCGACTTTTTGCTGCAACAACAAATCGAGAATGCGGGTGGTTCCCATCTTTGAGATTGACATTTGCTGATCAAAACTGAGCGTCTTGGTATAAGGAAGCGGATTGTCGAATTCTTCGATATCAAAACTTAGAAAAATCATATGCCTATTTGCTTTTTAAATTCGTCGACTTTACGATATACAGCGGCCTGTCTTTCACCTGCATAAACATTTTGCCGATGTAGATCCCGATGATCCCTAAAACACTCAGTTGCAACCCGGAAAAAAATACGACTGTTAATATTACAGAACCCCATCCATAAGCGTAATGCCCCGAATAGTAGTATGACCAAATTACATAAGGGAAATACAGGAAGGAAAGCAGCGAAAGAATAAATCCCAGGTAAACTGCCAGATAAAGCGGACGAATACTTAGCGAAGTAATCCCGTTAAAAGCAAAGCTTACCATCTTACGGAAAGTATATTTGCTATTCCCCGAATGCCGGTCATCGGGATGATAGTCGATGGCAACCTGCTTAAATCCAACCCATTTAATCAATCCCCGGATAAACAAATCGTTCTCCTTGAAACGTGAAAATACATCAGCCACCCGTCGGTCGATCAGTCTGAAATCGGAAGTTCCTTTCTCAATCTTAATATCAGATAACCAACTCACAAAGGAGTAAAATACATTCGATGTCTTTCGCTTCAGATAGGAAAGATTTTCACTCTCTTCGCGCCGCGTATAAACAATATCAAAACCTTCTTCCCACTTCTCAAGCAATTTGCAAACCAATTCCGGCGGATGCTGAAGATCGCAATCCATCGATATGATACAATCACCGTTGGCACAATCCAGACCAGCCTTTAATGCATTCTGATGTCCGAAATTTCTGGACAGTTCAATGTAAAATACTTCGCAATTGCGGCTTTGGAGGTTTTCAATCTTCTGAAGAGTGTCATCAGTACTGCCGTCATCGACGAAGATGACTTCAATATCGTAGCGATCGTGAGGAAAACAGGAAGCTATACGATCGCTAATGATGTCGATATTTCCCGATTCGTTGTGAGCAGGAAGTACAATTGAAACAAGTTTCTTCTTCATTTTTGCAATTCTGTTAGGTAGTTATCCGATTTCCGAAAAAGCATCTCGTATATAATTGTCAGCCATATAACAGTACAGGGAAGTGCCTGCAATGCATAGGGTTGTATAAAGTGCCGGTACAGATAATCGGGAAACAGGTCGGAAGGGGCAAAGCTTGAGACGGCTATCCCGAAGATAATCAGGAATAAATTCCAGGTAGTATAAGGGCGAGGTTGTATTACAAACCATATCGCCACTCCTGCAAGGGCAATGATGTAACTATTGGGTTCACTTCCGGTACTAAAAAGGACTGTAAAGATTAAAACAGAAGCAAGTGTGAGCAATTGAAACCAATCCTTACGGTATTCCCTGATCCTTAAGTAAGGAAGCCCAAAAAGAAGAAGTGCTCCAAGCAATATCGGGATGTTCGAAAACTCAAAATTCCCGGTTGTTTTATGAAGGATACCTAAAAAAGAAACGTTCTGCTGAAGCGCACTGCCGTTGCCCTGGTTCTTAATAAGAAGTTCAGTAAACCATCCTTTATATTGGTCAACAATAAATTCAGGCGATGAAAAAAACATGGGCAGGACAAAGAAAACGATGCCCCAGATCACACTCCAAAGTAATAACTTCGGCTTATGCTTCGAGAAGAAGAAAAAGGCAAATCCCACGATCCCGTATAATTTCACAAAGGTTCCGAGCATGATCATAAAAGCCGCCCAAATATCTTTTTCTTTCCTGATATTTGTAAATGACAGGATAATAAGCGCAGCCGTCACCGTATTAAACTGCACATTGGTCTGCGCAATAATCAGTGAATTGGTACAAATCCAAAATATAGCCATGTGTTGCCATGAATTGAGCGGCAACTCTTTAACCGCATAATAAAGCACCATTGCTAACATGACCAGCCAAAGCGTACCGCCCAAAACATCGGGCATTAACGCAAAAGGAGCCATGATTATCCCAAAAACAGGGCCATAGTGATTGATATCATCGAAAAATTCGGGGCGTGGCTGATAAAGCGGAAACTGTTCCAATATATTCAGGAACACATATTTGTAGATCTTATAATTGTTATGAAGCCGTCCGGTCATGGAATTAAAAATACCCATGAATACAGAGATGGCTATCCATAACCAATAGATCGTCCGGTAATCTTTAAAGAAGGGTTTACTGAAAAATTCAGACAATTTCTTTGCAATTGGCATACTGAAAGATGTAATATTAATCAGTGTCGAATAGCACGGATCAAACCGCGTCGTAAATAAGGTGCTTTAATTTTCCGATCGGTGAAAAGGAGCACAAAACCATCGGAATGAGATGTTTTGAATCCATATTCAGTTAAATGTCTGGTAAATTCATGCTCATCTTCCGGTTTATGATAGGTGCAAATTGCCACTTTAAGCGGGTTCTTCTGCTGAAGAATTCTTTTACATCCATTTAACAGGTCAGATTCTGCACCTTCAACATCAATTTTCAGAAAAGACAGCTTTTCATCAGCTCCAAAATAATCATCAAGCGTGGTGCATTTAGCGTCAGTTACATCACCCACAAATTTATTGACAATGACCACTTTATCTTTCCATGGGCCGAATGTTGCATTCAATGGCCCAAGCCATTCTTTATTGCTTTCAAAAAGTATAATTCGGGATGCTTTTTCAACAACACTTAATGCGAAATTACCTTCAGCTGCTCCGATGTCAACAAGTACATCACCACTTTCAACTTTAAATCTTTCATCCTCGTAACAATGCGGGCATCGGGAATCCTGTTCTTTAATCAACTCATTGAAAGCTTTTCTGATCCGCTTTTTACTCCATCTTTTCTTGAAATATAGCCGTTTACCATCAAGCAAAACATAACGCAAGCCAAGCTCCTTATCATCATGAACTTCAACTGAGTCTTCAACATATTCATCCTGGAAATAATCGGGAAACATAACCACCGGCCGGTTTCTTAAATAATCAAGGACCTTTTCAACTTCATCGGAAAGTGGCTCCGACTGTTTGGCATAATACTTAAGCACAGACGCCCGAAGTACTTTGTCAACAATTTCCTTTCTAATAAATTTAGGTACAATAATTCTGTAAATCTGTGTATTCAGAATATTCATCAATCTTTAGTATTTAGTATTCAAATCAACTGTTTTGTCTGGAAGCTTAGGCAGCAAAGTTAAAAAAATTCACATGCACCCTACAACCGCTCCAACCTTCAAGCATGATTATTTTAAAACAATTGTTTATCTATAATTGTTTTATATTTACTGTTCACCTAAAAAAGAACCAGGTTTTGAAAACATTGTTGACGTTCCATCATACATTTGAAACATGAAAATGATTTAAAAAGAATTAATTTTAAGCAAGTGTATTAATAAGCAAGAATGTCGATTAAAAGATTATTTTTGCGCTACCTAATAGTGAAAAAAATGATAATCGGATATGAAGCAAAACGCGTATTTCAAAACTGTTCGGGGTTGGGAAACTATAGCCGGAACACCATTAGTTTATTAGCCAGGTATTACCCGGAAAATAGATACAAGCTATTTGCACCTAAGCTGACTGATCTTTATTCGATGCCCAGATCGGCTCAAATCATTACTCCAAAGACATTCTTTTCAAAATTGATGACCTCTTACTGGAGATTACGACAGGTTGACAAAATACTAAAATACAATAACATAGAAGTTTTTCATGGTCTAAGCCACGTGCTGCCTTTTGGTGTTGAAAAAACGGGGATACCATCTGTAGTAACAGTTCACGACCTTATATTCCTTAGAAACCCCGAATATTATAAATTTATTGACCGGAAAATGTATGAATCCATTTATAAGAGTTCATGCATCAGAGCAACTAAAATAATTGCGATCAGTAACCAGACCAAGGCTGATCTGATCCATTTTTTCGGAATAAACCCTGATAAGATTGAAGTGATTTATCAGTCATGCAACAAGGTGTTTTACGATAAGGTAAGCGGAGCTCAAAAAGCAGCCATTCGATTAAAATTCAATCTTCCTGAAAAATTCATCCTTAGTGTGGGAACGATTGAACGCAGGAAGAACCAACTTGCTATTTTGAAAGCGATTGTGAAAGAGAAACTGGATATTACTGTTGTCATACTTGGGAAACCAACCGAATACATGAACCAGCTGAACCATTTTATCAATGAGGCAGGTATCAGCAAACAGGTACTATTTCTGCATAAAACAACCACCGATGAGTTAAAGGCAATTTATCAAATGGCAGAAATAATGGTTTATCCCTCTTTCTTTGAAGGATTCGGACTTCCGGTGCTCGAGGCGCAGGCATCCGGATGTGCAGTTATTACTTCAAATATCAGCAGTTTACCAGAAGCTGGCGGCAAGGGAGCGCTCTATGTTAATCCGGAAGATATTTCGCAGATTGGTTATACAATAAACAGCCTGATTACTGATATACAGTTTAAAAGCAAATTGATTCAAAAAGGGACAGCAAATGCAGCATTGTTTAGCGAAAAGTTGGTTGCCGAAAGATTAATGAAACTCTATATGAAATTGACGCAAAAGTCAATCCCTATTAGCACTTTCAAACCAATTCCTGTTACTATTTAATGTAATTTAATGACCTTTTGCTTAACCATGTTCCTGATCTCAAAACATTGAGATAATAAGACAATAACTGGATGTAAATAAGTGAAATTACATTCAGACTACTTATAAAAAAGAAAATAGCGCCAACGATTGCCGGAAGGAGCCCAAACAAAACATGATCGAGAATGAGGAAAGCATGCATGTAAAAGGATTTCCAACCTGATTCATGCTTTGAAATATAAATATGGCGCGAAATATTTACGCAAGTTTTGGTCAATGCAGTGACTTGTTTATTAATACGTGAAGCACCGCCATGATTATGCTCAACGCAAGCAGTTTTAATCAGAACAATCTCGCCGCCATTCAAACGAGCCCTGTAACACAAATCCACATCTTCGAAATACATCCAGAAATCATCGTCCCATCCTGCTAAACCATTGTACGATTCCTTACTTAACATGATTACTGATCCGGAAACCCAATCGGGATAAAGATAATTGTCATCCTGACTGAATGGATTTTCTTTATGATGGATAAAGATCTTATTGATAGCCCGAAGCCACCCGGTTAAATTGAATGGCGTTAAATAACTGCCATAAGGACGCTCTTCCGAACCATTCTCCTTTATTTGGCAACATGAAATAACAGAAAACAAACTTCTTACACGAGTCTCCGAAAGCATCACGAACAGAGCTTCGGCGTTTATAATTGTATCGGGATTTAAAAACAGCATATAAGAACCATGGCTATTCTTCGCTCCAAGGTTACAACCATTGGCAAAACCAAAATTGCCATCATTTAATATAAAAGTGAATTTAGGGAATTGCACTTTGAAATTGTCGATCATCCCATCAGCAGAATCGTTATCAACAACAATTACCTCATGCGAAAAGCGACTATCATCAATTACATTCAATGAATCAAGGCATTGAGAAAGTCTTTTCCATCCTCTAAAATTTACTATTATGACTGAAATATCTACCAATTTAAAAACTATTTTATACAAAATTAATAAATAAATTTTAGTGCTTTGTTTTGACTTATTTAAGTCTGATTGGTTTAATCAGGAAAAGAAAAAAAATGACAGTCATTAAAGATATTTATAGTGCAATATATTAACCTTGCAGGAAACTAATAATGGCCATTTGAAAAGGAATGATCAGGCCAATTGAACTTTTTAGAATGAAGAATCCCCCGAAGTATAAAAGCTTTGGGGGATTCTAATTAATATAATCGGATTAAATCCGGATTTATTTTTTCTTCAGCCACAATCCTTCCATTGCCTCCAAAGTCTTTCCTTTGGTTTCGGGAACCATTTTCCAGACAAAAATAAACGAAAGAACACTCATCACGCCATAGAAACAATAGGTTACTCCACCACTAAATTCCATCATAGCCGGATAGGTAGACGAAATAAAATAGTTGGCAGCCCATTGAGCCGCAACAGCTATCGCGATGGCACGACCCCTAATTTTATTTGGAAATATCTCCGAAATAAGTACCCAGCAGATCGGTCCCCACGACATCATAAATGAAGCGGTGTAGATCACGATGAATATCAGGGTGCTGATGCCAATCACATGCATGAAAGCCAATCCGCCGATGGCAAACATTCCAATTGCCATGCCAATAGACCCAATCATCAAAAGAGGTTTTCTGCCGTATTTATCAACTGTCATAATTGCCAGTACTGTAAAAATAACATTGACCAGTCCCATCACAACGGTTTGAAGCATGGAAGCGTCTTTGGCTGCACCCATACTTTCGAAAATACGGGGTGCATAGTAAAGCGCAACATTTATACCTACAAACTGCTGAAATACGGATAATAAAATACCAATTACGATAACCAGCTTTCCGAAAGCAAAAAGTTTTTCGGATGAGGCTTCAACCGATACCCTGATTTCCTTCAAAATTTCCTTGGCTTTGTCTAATCCATTAATCTTTGTCAAAATACGGAGTGCCTCTTCGTCTTGATTATTCAAAGCGAGGAAACGGGGCGTTTCGGGAACAAAGAACAAAAGAATGGCGAATATTGCAGATGGAATAGCTGCAGATGTAAACATCCAACGCCATCCGATTGTATTGATCCATTCGATTGTTTGTCCGTGAGCAATCCCATAATTGACAAAATAGACCACCAACATCCCAAAAATAATGGCAAACTGGTTGAACGAAACCAATCGTCCGCGAATGTTGGCAGGAGCTATTTCACCTATATACATCGGGCAAACGGCAGAGGCAATACCTACACCAATACCACCAACAATCCGGTAAAAGTTGAACATCAACAATAAGCCCATTGTGGGTTCGCCCCTTGTAAAGAAAAAGGTTTCGGGCCAGCCTGCTCCTAAAGAGGAGAAGAAAAATAAGAATGCCGCAAGCATCAACGAATTTTTACGTCCCAGTTTCGATGCAGCAATCCCCGAAAGCATTCCTCCAATGATACATCCGATCAAGGCACTTGAGATCGTGGCGCCATGCGCCAACGATCCAAGTCCAAGTCCGGTAATTAAATAAGCCTGAATAGACTTTTCGGCGCCCGAAATAACAGCCGTGTCATAACCAAATAAAAGTCCACCCAATGTTGCGACCATTGTAATTCCAACAACATAAAACGAGCTATGTCCCTTCATTTTATTAAATATAGCTATTAATCAGTTGCTCAAGCATTTCCTGTTTGCCACTGATCTGTTTTGGCTCGCCAACCTCTTTTGCATGATTATATAAATCAATCAAACTGAGTTTACCTTTATCGAATTCAGCGCCTTTACCCGAATCGAACGATGCATAACGGTTCGATTTTAGTTTCAGATAGTTCGAGTCCTTTAACAGTTTGTCAGCAATCACCAATGCACGAGCGAATACATCCATTCCCGAAACGTGGGCAATGAAAATATCTTCAAGATCGGTTGAATTACGTCGTGTCTTCGCATCGAAGTTGATACCACCTGTGGTAAAACCACCATTCTGAATGATCTCGATCATCGCTTCAGTTACCTCATAAACATTAGTTGGAAATTCGTCTGTATCCCATCCGTTCTGATAGTCACCTTTATTTGCATCAATTGAACCAAACATGCCCGTGTCGCGGGCTGTTCGCAATTCATGAGCAAAAGTATGGCCAGCCAATGTAGCGTGGTTTACTTCGATATTCATTTTGAAATCTTTGTCCAAACCATGTGCCTTCAGGAAGCCAACTACGGTTGCGGTATCGAAATCATATTGGTGTTTCATTGGTTCCATAGGTTTTGGCTCAACAAGGAAGGTGCCTTTAAATCCAAGTTTGCGTGCATAATCGCGCGCCATACCAAGGAATTGACCCATGTGTTCCAGTTCGCGTTTGGTATCTGTGTTGTGAAGACTCATATAACCTTCGCGTCCACCCCAGAATACATAATTACTTCCACCTAAAGCGATGGTTGCTTCCATGGCATTTTTTACCTGAACTGCTGCATTTGCAACAACATTGAAATCAGGATTGGTAGCAGCGCCATTCATATAACGTGGATCGGAAAATACATTGGCAGTACCCCATAACAGCTGAATACCTGTAGCTTGCTGACGTTCTTTAGCAAAGTCGATCATATTGGCCAACCGTTTTTCAATTTCGAAAACAGTTCCGCCTCCAACAACATCGGTGTCGTGGAAACAGTAGTATGGAACTCCTAATTTGCTGATGAATTCAAATGCAGCATCCATTTTTTCTTTCGCGGCTGTCATCGGATCAGAAGCGCCAACCCATGGGAAAATTTGTGTTCCGGGACCAAATGGATCTCCGCCATCGCCACAGAATGTATGCCAGTAAGCCACTGCAAAACGAAGATAATCTTTCATTGGTTTACCAAGTACCACCTGTTTAGGATCGTACCATTTGAATGCCATTGGATTTTTTGAATCCGGTCCCTCGTATTTAATCTGATCGATACCAGGGAAATACTCTTTGTTTCCTTTAAAAGCTGCCATAATGATAAATTTTAAAATTGATTTATAGAATTGTTATTTATTTAGATGTATTTTTCGAGTTGAATTTTCCAATTTTGGTAAGCTTCCTCGTATTGAGCACTTTTGCTGGTATCCGGAGTTACTGTTTCCAGTTTTTTCAGATTGGCAAATGCATCTTTTGCTGAAGCATAATATCGGGAACCAATACCTGCGCCACGCGCTGCACCCACTGATCCGTCGGTATTGTATAGTTCAATCGTTGCACCGGAAACTCCGGCCAGTGTTTCGCGGAATACAGGACTGAGGAACATATTGGCTTTTCCGGCGCGAATAACCTTTGCATGGATACCGATTTGTTCCATGATTTCCATTCCGTATTTGAATGAGAAGACGATTCCCTCCTGCGCAGCGCGGAAAAGATGAGCCTCTGTATGAATATTAAAGCCAATTCCTGAGATTTGAGCGCCAATATTTTTATTTCCAAGAACACGCTCTGCACCGTTTCCGAAAGGCAGAATACTTAAACCTTCAGAACCAATGGCGATTTCCGCCGCTTTCCGATTCATTTCCTCATACGAAAAAGCTTTATTCCCGACGTACTTATTTAACCATGAATTCAAAATTCCGGTTCCATTGATGCAAAGTAAAACGCCCAAACGATTCTCCGCAACTGAATGGTTGACATGCGCAAATGTGTTCACCCTCGACTGCGGATCGTATTTTACATCGCCACTTACACCATAAACGACACCCGATGTTCCGGCAGTTGTAGCAATTTCGCCAGGATTCAGAACATTCAGCGACAAAGCATTGTTTGGCTGATCCCCTGCCCGGTATGAAACTGGCGTACCAGTTTTCAAGCCAAGTTCACCGGCAATTTTAGCTGAAACATGTCCCTGAATTCCAAATGTATCAACAAGTTCTGGAATCAGTTCCTTATTAAATCCATAATAATTGAGAACGAGTTCTGATACTTCATTTTTCCTGAAATCCCAAAACATCCCTTCTGATAATCCGGAAGCCGTTGTCCGTATTTCACCGGTCAAACGCATAGCAATATAATCGCCGGGTAACATTATCTTATCAATTTTCGCATAAACAGAGGGCTCATTCTCCTTCACCCATTTCAGTTTCGAAGCCGTAAAATTTCCGGGTGAATTAAGCAACGTATTCAAACACTTCTCATTACCGATTTCATTAAAAGCCTTGCTTCCTATTTCTGTTGCCCGGCTGTCGCACCAGATAATAGAAGGACGCAATACATTCTGCTGTTTATCAACAACGACAAGTCCATGCATCTGGTAAGAAATTCCGATCGCAACGATCTCTTCGCCTGAAATCTTCGCCAATGATTTGGCTTCGAGAATGGCAAGTTTTAGATTTTCCCACCAAAGTTCTGGTTGCTGCTCTGCCCAGCCAGACTTTTTGGCAACAATGGTCATTTCATTTTTGGGGTAAAAGGAGGTTCCGGCAATTTCACCCGTTTCACCGTTCAGGATGGAAGCCTTCACCGAAGAGCTTCCGATGTCAATTCCTAATAAATACATAGTGGTTTGTAGTTCAAAGTTTATTAATAAATCTGTTCTGTTGTGTCATGATCATTAAAGAGATTCCCGGATAATCAATTCGGTGGGAACCAGAAAATCGAGCTTTGTATTGTCTAAAGCAAATTCTGCTGCTTTTTGACCCATTAGTTTGAAATCGGTTGAAATAACCGTGATCCCATTGGCAATGAACTTCTTCATTGGCGTGTCGTTATACGACAGTATGCCAAAATCGTCCCGAAGTCTGAATTTTTTACTTTGTGCCTGTTCCAGTATAGCAGCAAGATCAATATCTTCGAAAACGAGGTAAACTTTTCCAATCTGGATATCAAGGTCAGCAATGTCATATATCACACTAAATTTCATGTTGTTATCATCACAAAAGCGATTGACATTTTCAACTGACTCGATTGGATGAAACGTATATTCCGGATAAACACAAACCACCTCGTCGTATTTTCGTAACAGGTGCCATCCGGAAGTTAAGCACCTGTAAACAGATTCGCCGAAATCCTGGTAAACTTTCGCCTGACCCACTTCAGAATGTATGTGCCAGTCAATAAGACACAATTTATCAGGGTCAATCTCATTAACGATACCAGGAATATCAGGATGATTGAAATTCATAATGATATATGAATTGAATTTCCCGATGCTATTTCGGATAATCGACTCGAACAGATCGAAATTATAATGATGAAAATTAATATCCACCATCACATTCCTTGGTAAGTTTTGTTTGAAGGAGTTATAAAGCACCTCTTTGTAAGCCTTGAACGTATCGAGAAACAGGAATACCTGCTTTTGGGAACGTGTCACAAAATAGCCCTTGTTCGGAATTGCTTCAACAATACCCCGTCTTTTCAGTTCTGAATAACTCTTAAACACTGTATCACGCGATAAACCAGACTCTTTCATTAAATCATTTACCGAAGGCAACGCATCACCTTCGCGAAGCATCTTAAAATTAATGGAACGGATCAAAGCATCAACAAGCTGTTGAACTTTTGATATTCCTGAGTCTAAATTAGGTTTAAAACTGAATTTCTTCATGCACAAAAACTATCGGACCATCTGTTCTGATCCGTTCTGCAAACTTAATCTTTTAATCATGCCACAGATTTATTTTAATGATGTTATAAAACATGTAACGCCACAATTCTGCCAGGCAAATGTGTCAATTAATGTTTTGAACTAAATGGGATAAAATCTGTTTAATTATAGTAACTTCACATTGATCAATAATAATAGCCATGAAAAGTCTTAACTTGAAGCGGGTAATATTAATCCTGTTGATTTCAAATAGTTTAGGAGCAACTTCCTTTGGGCAGGGCATCTCCAAAAAAATCGGCAAATCAGTTTTCATTACCGGAATTACGTATGACAGCAATACGCGTGAGCCATTATCGAATGCCAATTTTAAAGTCAATAATAAAAACATCTTTACGACCAACGAATTGGGGCGCTTTTCGTTTTTCGGATCCCCGAGTGATACAATCCTCTTTACCTATATGGGCTACCAGCCGACAAAACTTATTGTACCCGATACTTTAAAATCAGAAGAATATGTCGTTGGAATCTTCATGTATGAGCAGCCGATAAAATTAGCTGAGATTATCATTTTGCCAAGGGCTCCGGAAACGTCCATCATGATAACACCAGTTAAGACAGATCAAAAAACGATGGATATCGCACAAGGCCATGTCAACGATGCAGTTGTTAAAGGTTTAACTCAACCGGTAAAGGTTTACGATGCCGATATGAACGCAAAAAAGACAATGCGAAACAATCAGACGCGAATGGAATACAAAGGGATGCTGGTCTCGCCTGAGAACTCTGTGGGTGTGTCAACCCAAAGTTACAGAACCTATAGCATGATCTATGGCTCACCAATTTCCACACCTCACAAAATTGCAAAAGAGATGATCACGAATAGTGAAAGTACAATTCTGCTTCAACACTACGAAGCCATCAATAGAATTATGCAGGAGCCGGCAGCAGCTTCTGACACCATAGTTGGTAAGTGACGAAAAGATAATTTTAATATTTTGGATTGCGAGAATATGTCGATTAGTCGCTCATTTCTATTGTCTTACAAACATGGCTTTAATTATATGCCAAACCATATTGGGGTTTTCTTTAAGCCGGCGCGTTGAATATCCAAACCACTGTTTACCGTAAGGAACATAAACCCGAATCTTGTGTCCCCGATCGACAATTGACTTTCTCAATTTAGGTGCTACGCCATAAAGCATCTGAAATTCATACTTGTCTTTGGGGACGTTTAGCTCTTCAATTAATTCATAAGACTTATCTATCAGATATTTGTCATGAGTTGCAATACAGGCGTAAACACCGGTTTGAAGCATGAACCGTAAATCTTCCAGGTACCGATCCCTTATTTCCTGGTATCCTTTATAAGCAATGCGCTCCTCTTCAATATATATTCCTTTGCAAAGCCTGAAATTTAGTGGTGCTTCAGGAAGATTCAAATCCATTAGACTCTTCACATCATCAAGTGTCCGGCGCATGTATGCCTGAATAACCAGGCCAACACTCGATGGAAAATCGACTTTTAATCGTCTGAAAAGTGCAATTTCAATGGAAGTGCACGCCGAGTCTTCCATATCGATCTTAATAAATGAGTTACACTCGTGGGCAACTTCAATAATATCATACAAATTCCTGTAACAGGCTTCCTGATCGAGCAAAAGACCAAACATGGATGGCTTCACAGAAAAATTCCCGTCAATTTTTTCGGCTGTAAATCGCCTGATCAACTCGATGTATTGCTCCTTATAATGTTCTGCCTCCGACAAATTGTTAACATACTCTCCGAGCAAATCAACAGTAACCAGTACTCCATTCTGGTTCAGCTTTCGCGATTCTGATAGTGCATCAGTTATATATTCACCTGCAATATACCGTTTCGAAAAAACCCAAACGAGTTTTTCAGGGAAAAAGGGAAGCATTTTAGCAATTAATTGATTGATCATTTTATCGTAAGATTAATCTTGAGATTTTGTTATTGTTAAACTTTGTAAAAATATGCCGCTAATACCAGATGATCTATGATGTTTATCAATACATATGATCATTTTTGATATTTTTACAGGGTGAAACGAATCCATAAGGATTGAAGTAAGTCCAATCGTGACTTAAATCAGATTAATCATGGATCAAAATGCAGCATGAAACAAAAATATTTAAGGTAGTTTTACGCTTCGACTTTTCGATTATATTTGTCAGGCAAAAATTTTACATAGATTAAACCATAAATGCTTTTTATGAAGAACTCGACTATTGTGAATATCGTTTTGGCGCTTGCAGTTGCAGGTCTTTACATTATTTATTTCACCGGCAATAAAAAAGACAAATCGACTCAGACTGACATGGGGAAAGGGAATGATAAACCTTTAACCATTGCTTATGTGAAAATGGATTCGATGCTTTTCACTTACGAACTTGCAAAAAAACTAAATACCGAATTTGCTTCGAAAAGGGAGGATTACAAAAAAGAGTACACCGAAAAACGAATTAAATTCGAGCGTGATGCTGCATCCTTCCAGGAAAAAGTTCAGCGAGGCGGTTTCTTAACCGAAGATCGTGCGCGTCAGGAACAAGAACGCCTGGGAGCTGTTCAGCAGGAAGTTCAAAAGCTTGATTATGATCTTACACAGAAATTATCTGAAATGCAGGAGCAAATCAAACAACAAATCGTCGACAGTATCTCATCGTTTTTAAAGAACTATAACGAAACGAAAAAATACGATGTTATTTTAAATAGTGCCAGTATGCTTGAGGGCTCTCCTCAATACAATATAACGAAAGAGGTCACTCAGGGATTGAATGACCGGTACAAATCCTTTACAAAATAAAAAGTAGAGACCCGATTTTTTCGGGTCTCTTTTCTTTCATGGATATTCTTCAGCGTTACATCGATCAGCAAAACGACAATCACTCCAAATTTCCGGATCGCTCCGCAAGGCGGTCTTCAATTTTTGTGGTGATTCCTTGCTACAACGAACCCGATATCCTGACAACGCTCAATTCACTCGCCAATTGTTTTCCGCTAAAAGCCGAAGTTACCGTACTTATTGTAATCAATAGTGCAGAAGATGCGCCAAAGGAAGCGATTGAACAGAATATTTCGACATCTAATTGCATCGCAGCGTGGAAATTAGAACATCAGGAACTGTTTTTTGATGTACAGCGAATTTTGGCACCTGATCTCCCACAAAAATGGGCCGGAGTCGGCTGGGCCCGAAAAATTGGAATGGATGAAGCGGTAAAACAGATCGTTAAAAATGGTCATCCGGATGGAATAATCATTTCGTTCGATGCCGACAGCACCGTATTGCCTAACTATTTACATACGATTGAATCTGCTTTTAAAGACTATCCAACCTGCAATTTCTTCACAATTCGTTTCGAACATCCCTTTGCTAACAAAGATTTAAGCGCCTCGATTCGCGAAGGGATAATTCGCTATGAACTTCATATGCGCTATTACAGGAACGCTATGCAGTGGTGCGGTTACCCGCACGCCATTCATACAGTAGGATCGAGTTTCGCCTTGAAAGCATCGGCATACGCCAAACAAGGTGGCATGAACAGACGAAAGGCAGGTGAAGATTTTTATTTTTTGCACAAGCTGGTTTTGCTTGGCGATTATGGGAATATCAATTCAACAACCGTTTTCCCTGCTGCACGTCAATCGGACAGGGTGCCATTTGGTACAGGAGCAGCCATGAAAAAATGGATTGAAGGGAGTTCCGAATTGAACTACACCTATTCATTTGAGGCATTCAAAAATCTAAAACCGTTGTTTTCGAATACCTCGCAGTTATGGCAAATGGAACCTTCAGAAATGGAAAAAATCGTGGAAAATCTGCATCCTTCATTGCAGGCTTTTTTAATAAACTCGCAAACGATTGGTAAACTGATTGAACTGCGAAAGAATTGCTCGAATGTGAAAGTCTTCGAAAAAAGGGTGTTCCATTTGCTGGATGCATTCTGGATTTTAAAATACCTGAATTTTGCACACGAAACATCTTATAGCCGGGGAGACCTGCAGTCCGAAGCGACTAACTTACTGCAACATATTGGAATTCAAGCAGGGAATAATTCTTCACTTGAAAATCTTCTTGATATTTTCAGAGATTTAGACACAAGAGTTGAAAATTGTAGTTAGCTTTGCCGCCTAAATTATACAGAAGATGATCACATTAAAAGTTATCCTGATTGCAATAGCCCTGGTTTCAACAGCTATTCTTGCTTTATCAATCAGGATTGTTCTTGTAAAAGACGGAAAATTCCCCGAAACTCATATAAGCAGAAATCCGGAGATGAAGAAAAAAGGTATTCTTTGTGTTAAAACAATGGACCGGATGGAACAAGCCAAAGCAGAAATTCAAAACAGGTATAAAAACGTTACCGTTTTAAAATAATTGGTTTAAAGGTTAAAGAAAAAGGGCTGCTATCACTAGCAGCCCTTTTTTTATTCAAGTGTGATCATCACCGTATTTTTTGGGATTCGGTCACCTTTGGCAACATCGATGCTTTTGATGATACCATCAAAAGGCATTTGCACCTTCGTGTACATCTTCATTGCTTCGAGCGTCAATATCACTTCACCTTCTTTTATTTTCTGTCCTGGAATGGCAAAAATCTCTATCACAGAACCAGGGATAATTGAACGAACCTCTTTAGGATCGGCCTTCTGCCACATTTTACGTCTATCAAATTTCGTTGTCGTCAATGTCATGTACTTGGCACTGTTAACAACAAAAGCCTGATATTTCGAATCGTTTTCTTCCATAACTATATATTTTTTCGCAAAAATTGGATCAGAATGGTGGAATACCATGTTTTTTAGCCGGACGAGGATCAACTTTACTTGCTGAAATCTCGAGCGAATGAATAAGTCTTGCACGCGTTTCGGATGGCTCAATCACTTCATCGATATAACCTTTCGAAGCCGCGACGAACGGATTCGCAAACTTATCTTTATACTCCTGAATTTTTTGCTTGCGCATTTCTGCAGGATTTTCTGCTTCGTCAATTTCTTTCTTGAAAACAATATTTGCTGCTCCTTCAGGTCCCATTACTGCAATTTCGGCTGTTGGCCATGCAAATACAAAGTCTGCTCCAAGGTGACGTGAATTCATTGCGATGTAACCACCACCATATGCTTTACGAATGATTACCGTTACTTTCGGAACGGTTGCTTCGCTGTAGGCATACAATAGTTTAGCACCGTGCCTGATAACTCCGGCATGTTCCTGATCAACACCTGGCAAATAACCTGGCATATCTTCCAATGTAACAATCGGGATGTTAAAGGCATCGCAATAACGAATAAAACGAGCGGCTTTATCTGAACTGTCGCAATCAAGCACACCTGCAAGATACATCGGCTGATTGGCAACAAATCCAATTGTATTTCCCTGGATACGACCAAATCCAATTACGATGTTGCGCGCAAAATATTCCATGATTTCGAAAAAGTCCGAACCATCAGAAACAGCTTTGATAATATCGCGAATATCATAAGGAAGATGTGGATCGGCAGGGACGATCTCGTCAATGCTTTTCGTTAAAATTGGTTCCTGAATTGGAAACTTAAGCGCTTTTTGCGCATTGTTCCACGGAATGAATGTAATCAGCTTCTTAATTTGCGCGAAACATTCGTCTTCGCTTTTGGCAAAGAAATGGGCATTTCCTGTTATCTCGCTGTGAACCATAGCACCGCCAAGTTCTTCCATCGAAATTTCTTCACCCAAAACGGTTTTAATAACGCCTGGACCCGTAATGAACATCTTTGAAATATTCTCAACCACAAATACAAAATCGGTAAGTGCAGGTGAATAAACAGCACCACCGGCGCATGGGCCGAGGATAACCGAAATCTGAGGTATTACCCCTGAAGCATTCGTGTTACGGTAAAAAATTTCACCATAACCGGCAAGTGAATTTACACCTTCCTGAATACGTGCACCGCCCGAATCATTAATCCCGATCAATGGGACGCGCATCTTCAGCGCGTGATCCATAATTTTTGTAATCTTACGGGCATGCATAAGTCCCAATGAACCACCTGCAACCGTAAAGTCCTGTGCATAAATAGCAACAGGCTGATTGTACATGGTTCCGGTTCCAATAATGACACCATCACCATGTAATACTTTTTTCTCCATGTCGAAATCACGGCCTGTGTGTTCAACGAAGAGATCGTACTCGTGAAAAGAATTTTCGTCCAGAATGGCTTTTATCCTTTCGCGGGCAGTCTTTTTGCCCATGGCCACCTGCTTCTCAATGGCCTTTTCGCCACCTCCCTGCTGGGCCTCCTTTTTTCTTTTTCGGAGGTCAAGGATGTTTCTCTTAAATGACATAAGTGTGTTTTAAATTACTAATTCATCGTTTATTACCAGAGTCAAACACTGTTTGGTCTCAAAAATACGGTTGCAAAAGTACAATATTTTCCACTTTTAACTACCCCATTTAAAAATAAAACTTCACTAATTCTTTATGAATCAAAGAATAGACTATGTTGGTAAAATGTTCTAATTATTTTGAGGCCCACCTATAGAGGCCAATTGCGATCAACGAATATACAATATTTGGAAGCCAAACGGCAAGCAAGGTATTAAAGCCAACCTTGATCGCAAAGATGGTAGATACCTGCATAAACATGATATACGAAAAGCTCAATAATAAGCCCAATCCAAGATGTAATCCCATCCCTCCCCTCATCCGGCGGGATGCCAGCGAAACGCCGATCACCGTCAGGATAAAGGTACTGATTGGGCCGGCTGTCCTACGGTAATTTTCCTGTTCGTAACGCGCCACATTGTCGACACCACGTAGTTTCAAGTCCTTAATATGATCGTTGATTTGCCAGTAATCCATGGTCTCCTCCTTGCTAAATTGCTGACCAAAGTCAGAGGGCAGCATCCGCAGGGTGGTATCAATAGCCGTACCTGTTTTAATAACCTCAGTTGCTCCATGCATATCACGAATGTAGTAATTCTGAATTACCCACTTTTTTTTATCCCTATCCCACTTTATGCTCTCTGCAATCAGTTTAGAAACCAGCTTTCGATCGACAAACTGGTCCATTGAGAATCGGTAGCCCAAATCAAGTTTATTATTGTAACTCTGCATATAAACAAACAATCCGGGTTCCAGCTGGCGATGGATGTTTTTATCGCTGTTGATATATTCGTTTTTGATGTAGGTATTTCTGAAATTTACACGAGCCTCGGTAGAGACCGGGATAATAAAATTCCCCAAGAACCAAGACATTAACGCAATTATAGCTGCAGCAATCATATATGGACGCATAAAACGTCGGTATGAAATTCCACTTGCAAGAATTGCAATAATCTCTGAGTTATATGCCATCTTACTGGTGAAGAAAATGACAGCAATAAAAGTGAACAATGCGCTGAAAAGATTGGCAAAATAAGGGATGAAATTCAGGTAATAGTCAATAGCTATCGCATGTAAAGGCGCTTTCTTGCTGATAAAATCATCAATATTTTCAGAAATGTCGAAAATTATTGAGATACTTATTATCAGCGTAATAGCCAGGAAGAAAGTTCCCAGGTATTTTTTAATGATGTATTGGTCGATCCTTGAAATAAGTTTTGAGACCATCCGTCTTAATTTATATTTAATATTAAGCTATTATTTTACAGCCGTTTACCAAGCTTTTTCACCATCATTTCCTTCCATGGTTTGAATGTACCTGCCAAAATCTGCTGGCGGGCTTCGCCTACAAGCCAGAGATAAAAAGCGAGATTATGAATGCTTCCAATCTGAGCACCAAGCATCTCCTTCGACTGAAAAAGGTGACGCAGATAAGCCTTCGAATATTGGCAATCGACAAACGATGTTCCATCAGGATCAATTGGCGAAAAGTCATCACGCCATTTGTTATTTTTAATATTGATGATTCCATTACGGGTAAACAGCATCCCATTTCTGCCATTCCTGGTGGGCATCACACAATCGAACATATCGACTCCGCGGTCAATCCCCTCAAGAATATTGATTGGTGTACCTACACCCATCAGGTATCGTGGTTTATTCTCAGGAAGAATTGCATTGACAACCTCGATCATCTCATACATGTCAGCTTCCTTTTCTCCCACCGAAAGTCCACCGATGGCATAACCGTCACTATCGAACGAAGCAACATGCTCTGCAGCCTTTTTTCGTAAATCAGCATAGACACATCCCTGAACAATTGGAAATAAAGATTGTGAATAACCATACTTTGGTTCGGTTTCATTAAATCTTTTGATACACCGTTCGAGCCATCGTTGCGTCAATTCCAACGACTTGCGTGCATAATCATAATCGGCATCACCAGGCGTACATTCATCGAATGCCATTATAATGTCCGCTCCGATAGACCGTTGAACATCAACAACATTTTCAGGAGTGAACAGGTGACGCGAACCATCAATATGCGACTGAAAACGCGCACCTTCTTCGGTCAGTTTTCGGATATCGCCCAGCGAAAAAACCTGAAAACCGCCACTGTCTGTCAGAATTGGCCGATCCCATCCAATGAATTTATGGAGTCCTCCGGCTTTTTCGATGATTTCGGCACCAGGCCGCAAATATAAATGGTAAGTATTGCCAAGTATAATCTGAGCTTTAATATCCTCTTTCAGATCCTTAAAATGGATACCCTTCACTGATCCCAGCGTACCAACCGGCATAAATATCGGCGTATCTATTTGACCATGTGCTGTTTCTATTTTTCCTGCCCGTGCTTTTGATAACGGAGCTGTGCATTGGAGTTCAAATTTCATTTTCAAAATTTCGCGGCGTAAAGATAGTCATTATGAAAGAATATCATTAAAGGTGAATAAATCGTTAAGAATTCCGGAAAGAATACTGCATTTCTGATGCCATTGTGTAATTTTGAGCACTTTCCACGATATAATTATGATTGAATTAAGCGGGTTTTCATTTAGTGTTGCAGAATTGGCACTGCTTTTCGGTTTTGTGCTGATGTTTTTTATACAATTGTTTTATCAGATTTTGATGGCCCATTTCACCGTAAGCGGCAAAAAGAAAGATAAGCCAGTTGTGTACCCGTCATTCTCAATCATTGTTCCATCAAGAAATTACGAAGAAAATTTAAGGGAACTCCTCCCTTCACTTCTTGAACAGGATTATCCCGATTTTGAAGTCGTTGTTGTTGACGATTGTTCGTTCGACGGTACGGAGTGGTACCTCACTGAACTTAAATTGCAATCCAACAAAATAAAGACGAGCCGCATCATTCAGGAGACCGATTTCCCTAATGCGCTGGCAATTACAATCGGAATCAGGGCTGCGACAAAAGAATGGCTGGTGTTTTTAAACCCTTTGTGCCGTGTGCCTGATAAGAACTGGCTGAAAGCTTTTGCTGAGGAGTTGAATCCAAAAACAGAAGCAGTATTTGGATTTGTAAATTATACAAATTCAAACGGTTCGATGCGCAAATTTATCAGGTACGAAAATTTCGATTCTTTTATCCTTTACGGATCAGCCCGTTATCTTGGCTTACCCATGCCCATCACCGACATGAACGTAGCCTACAAACGTGAGCAATTTCTAAGTCGAAGAGGTTTCGCAGCAGTACTTGATTCTCCATTTAGCGAAAACGAATTGTACCTGAACAAAATATCGAAATGCTCAAATTCAGTCTATCTCCTTAACCAACCAACTGCAGTTTCCTATGTAGGTGATACCGATTGGTATGATGGAATGAACTTTAAAAAGAAACAGTTGTTATTAAAGAAAAAATTTACCGTTGGACAAAATGTGTTTTTATGGATTTATACAATCAGCAGACTTCTTTTTGATATTTCGATGATTGCTCTTCTGATTCTTTCACCCTGGCGGCTTTGGGTGGCTGGAATCTGGTTAGTAAAAATCATTCATGAATTAGTATGGGGAATTGTTGCGACGAAACGACTTGGAGAAAAAAATCTTTTCCCAGGACTGTTATTTTTCAGATTCATTCTACCACTCTTCAACACTATAATCTCACTAAATCAGCTATTTACAGGTCAGAAGCGCAAATGGAAATAAACCCAAATCTTTCGGAAAATGCCAGGCACGATTTTGAGTTAGTTAATGCGGCCCGCTTAGGCGATCAAAAAGCATTCGCCCAACTGATGAAGCGTTATAAAGACGCCATCTTCTTTATGCTTTTAAAAATGGTAAATAATAAAACAGATGCTGAAGATCTTGCAATCGAAGCATTTGGAAAAGCATTTACCAACATTAGCCAATACGAGCCTCAGTTCGCATTTAGTACATGGCTGTTCCGCATCGCTTCGAATAATGCGATCGATCATCTTCGAAAGAAAAGAACTGTTACTGTTCCGCTTGAGCCGACAATTGGGAACGATAAAATTATTGGAATCGAGTACAATTACAATATTCGGACAGAATCAGACTCACCGGAGGAGGCATTTATTAAAGAGCAAAATGCCAAACTGTTGCGAAAAGCCGTTTCCACTTTAAAGCCCCGCTACCGGACACTACTTGAATTGCGTTATTTCAAAGAATATTCCTATGCCGAAATAGCCGAAGAGCTGGACCTTCCGTTAGGAACAGTGAAAGTACAATTGTTCCGATCGCGCGAGATGCTTTTTGAGCTCCTCAAAAACACAGAAATGAGCGATTAGCTCCTTTTCATACAATCATATGCTGAAAATTTTAAAGTATTTCCCCAATTTAACACCGGAACAAATCATCCTTTTCGAAAAAATGGGTCCCATTTATCGCGACTGGAATGAAAAAATCAACCTCATTTCCCGAAAAGATATTGATTCGTTGTACGAAAAACACATTTTACATTCGCTGGCAATCGCAAAGATCATCGATTTCCGGTCAGGAACACGAATTTTGGATGTGGGAACCGGAGGTGGTTTCCCCGGAATTCCGCTTGCCATCCTATTTCCAACCAGCCATTTTGTCCTGATTGATTCAATCGGGAAAAAGATTAAAGTTGTACAGGCAGTAGCGGATGAACTTGGATTAAAGAATGTTACGGCAATTCACGGCAGGGTCGAGGATGTGAAGGAAGAATTTGATTTTGTGATTTCAAGAGCAGTCACAACATTCCCTGCATTTGTTGCCATGGTGAAAAAGAACATTTCACGCAAACCGCTGAATGCACTTCCAAATGGAATAATTTATTTGAAAGGTGGTGATTTTCAGGATGAAATTAAAGATTTTAAGCGAAATATCGAAGTGCGAGAAATCGCAAATTTCTTTGATGAACCATTTTTCGAAACGAAAAAAGTGGTTTATCTGCCCGTAAATAAATAATCGCAAGAAATAAATGCATTCTATTTCAATATTTGTTTTGCCATAAACGAAAAAAGACTTATTTTTGCACTCCAAAATGTAGAAGAAACAGTGTAAATTAATAAAATATTTGTCCGAGATGAAAAGAACATTTCAACCATCGAATAGAAAAAGAATCAACAAACACGGATTCCGTGAAAGAATGTCTACAGCCAACGGACGTAAAGTTTTAAAAGCTCGTCGCAGAAAAGGTCGTACAAAACTGAGTGTTTCGGACGAACCACACCACAAGAGATAAAAGATTGTTGTTCAATAATCTCAAACAAAAGGTAAAGAACGGTGTTCTTTACCTTTTGTGTTTATTCCGATTATTTCCCGTCCACAATCGCTGTTAAAGCGCATACAACAAACATCATCAGAATATTCCCCTAAATAATCGCAGTTCAATTTTCTAATTGAAAGTTTAGGATTAATTTTGTTCCCATTGATAAAACATTGAAACAGATCGTATGCAGCTAAAAGAATTTTTCACCAGCAAAATCTTCCTTAAAAACTTAGGAATCGCTGTCGTACTGACATTTATATTGATTTGGTTTACGATGACAATGCTTTCATTCTATACCAATAAAGGAGAAAATATTTCCACTCCCGATTTTAAAGGACTGACACTTAGCGAGGTTAAAACGCTTGTTGGTAAAAACAAAATCCGGTTCGTGATTGAAGATACGATCTATCGGAAAGAGGTTCAGCCCGGAACAGTCGTAATGCAGAACCCTTTAGCCGGACACAAAATAAAACCCAACAGAGTCATTTACATCACTATGGCATCTTCAATGCCAGAACAGGTGGAAGTTCCAAAACTAACAGATGTTTCAATGCGGCAGGCAAGTGTTTTACTCGAATCAAAAGGATTTGCGCTGGGAAACATTGAAATGCGTCCTTCTGAATTTAATGACCTAGTTCTTGAACAGAAGCACAACGGACAGATGATTTCGCCAGGTTCGAGATTGGACAACGGCTCAACCATTGATTTAGTGGTCGGTAAAAACATGGCTGGTGGAGAAATTATCATTCCTGATCTGACATCATTGTCTTTAACGGCTGCCCGCGACACATTAAAAAGCAAATCATTAAATGCTGGTTCAATCATTTACGATCCATCAATTCTTACAACAGAAGATACTTTGAGTGCCATCATTTGGAAACAGATGCCAATGCCCGACTCTACTGCGCGTGTAATGCCAGGAATATCAGTTGATTTATGGTTAAAGCTGAAAACTGAAGCCGCAAATTCTGAACTAAAATAATATTAACAGGTACTTGATGAATTCTATAACAGAGGATATTGACCCGGATGAATTGGATGATGCCGGAGAAGAGATTGAACAATTTGAACATTACCGTTTTATAGCTGATCCAGGTCAGGGATTATTACGCATCGATAAGTTTTTGACCAACCGGATTGAGGGTATATCGCGAAACCGGATCCAGTTAGCTGCACAAGCAGGAAGTATTTTTGTAAATGGCGTTTCGGTCAAAGGGAACTATCGCGTTAAGCCTGGCGAAGAGGTGACTGTTATGCTTGACTATCCTCGGCGCGAACTAAAAGTTCTTCCCGAAAACATTCCTCTGAACATCGTTTACGAAGATAGTGAACTCATAATCATTAATAAACCGGCGGGTCTCGTTGTTCATCCCGGACATGGGAATTACAGCGGAACACTTGTTAACGGACTGGTTTATAAATACCAGGACCTTGAATTGTATGGAGGTAATGATCCCCGGCCAGGCTTGGTTCACCGTATTGACAAAAACACCTCCGGATTATTGGTTGTTGCCAAAACAGAATTGGCAAAGATCAACCTTTCGCTTCAGTTTTTCAATAAAACCACAAAACGAAAATATGTTGCCCTGGTATGGGGTAATCTGGCTTCTGACCATGGAACCATTGAGGGAAACATAGGCCGTAGCACCAATAATCGTCAGATTTTCACCGTTTACCCTGATGGATTAACAGGAAAACCGGCTGTCACGCATTATCGTGTGATTGAACGGCTTGGATACGTAAATCTTGTGGAATGCGTTTTGGAAACAGGACGAACACATCAGATACGGGTTCATATGAAGTACATCGGCCACCCACTTTTTAATGATGATGTATATGGCGGAAACCGCATTCTGAAAGGAACAACATTTGCAAAATATAAGCAGTTTGTCGAAAATTGCTTCTCGATGATTCCCGGACAAGCACTTCATGCCAAGATTCTTGGCTTTGTCCATCCGGTAACTAAGGAAGAAATGCTTTTCGATTCCGAATTGCCCGAAAATTTAGGTCAGTTGGTTGATAAATGGCGCAACTATATATCAAACAGAGATTCAGATCAACAAATATAAACAATGAGTAAAAAAAATATTGCGATCGTGGCAGGAGGCGACTCATCAGAGTATGTTATCTCGGTCAGAAGCGGAGCCAATGTATTAAAGGCTATTAACCAGGAATTATTCACACCATGGTTAGTAAGAGTTAAAGGTGAAGAATGGATTGTTCTTGATGGAGAAAACAAGCTTTCCGACATAGACAAGTCCGACTTTTCATTTACAGTGAACGGACAAAAATGCAAATTCGACTATGCCTACATCATCATTCACGGAACACCCGGCGAAGATGGTTTATTACAGGGTTATTTCGAAATGCTGCATGTACCTTATTCCTCGTGCGATGTACAATCATCCTCGCTAACATTCAATAAATTTTTCTGCAACAATTACTTAAGGAGCTTTGACATTCCAATGGCCCAATCGGTACGCCTGATCACCGGCGAGAAATATAGTTCCGAACAGATTATCGCATCTTTGGGTCTTCCTTTGTTTGTAAAGCCAAGTGCCGGAGGTTCAAGTTTTGGTGTAACCAAAGTGAAGGAAGCGAGTGAATTAGTTGAGGCGGTGAACAAGGCGCTCGACGAAAGTCCCGAAGCAATTATAGAACAATTCATTGATGGAAAAGAATTTACCGTTGGGGTTGTCAAAACCGGACAACGAAAATTAGTTTTGCCGGTAACCGAAGTAATTCCAAAAAACGAATTCTTCAATTACGAATCGAAATATATCCCGGGGATGGCCGACGAAATTACGCCTGCCAGAATTTCTGAAGAGTTAACCCTAAAAGTTCAGGCACTCTCTTCCCGAATATACGACCTTTGCAGTTGTAGCGGCATCGTGCGCATTGATTATATCCTGAAAGATGGAATTTTCTATTTCCTGGAGGTAAACACCGTTCCCGGAATGACCGAAACCAGTTTTATTCCACAACAAATCAAGGCAATGGGATTGAATATGACCGATTTATTAACCGATATCATTCAATCAGGGTTGAAAAACTGATATTGGCAGAAAACAGTTTTTCAGATACTTGCGCTCTTCAATAGATTTCAACAATTTGTGAATAACCATGTTTGTTCACGTGTTCACAATTATTATGCGAAGCCCAAGTGTCTATGCCGGGAACTGATACCCATTTCTACGATCATTTTCAGGTTTCAAAATCCGGAATTGAATGCTATTTTTGAAGGAATAAGACCATCATTCATCAAAGATGTGCGATGATTGATGGTCGCTTTGATTATTAATCTATCGCACACTATTTCAATTAATTATTACAAAATAATTAAAAATATTTTTTTGCTAAACATTCGTTATGCCTGCCGAAACAAATAATTTCCGTAACAAGACTAAATCTAAAATGACCATTGAGCAGCTGAATGCTCAATATGGGAAAATACCGCCGCAGGCACCTGAGGTGGAAGAAGCCGTACTTGGAGCATTGATGCTCGAACGAGACGCATATATTTCTGTAGCGGCAATACTCAAGTCTGAAAGCTTTTATAAGGAAGAGCACCAGAAAATATTTAAGGTTATTCAGCATTTGGTTGCCAACGAAAAACCAGTTGACCTTCTGATGGTTACCCAGGAGTTGAAAAACAGGGAGGAACTGGATGTAGTCGGTGGTCCAATTTATATTACGCAATTAACCAGCAGAGTAGCTTCGGCTGCACATATCGAATTCCATGCCCGGATCATCGCACAGAAATTTATTCAGCGCGAATTGATCAGGATTGCATCCGAAATTCAGGTTAAATCGTATGACGACTCCATGGAGTTGGACGATCTGATCGATTACGCGGAAGCATCACTTTTCAAAGTAACAGAAGGAAATATCTCGAAAGAGTCGCAGCCAATAAAACCATTGCTTCGCGAAGCCATCGAAAGAATTGAGGAAAATGCGAAGAAACCGGATGGGTTGAGCGGAATCGCATCGGGATTTACGAATCTCGATAAAATCACATCGGGCTGGCAGAATACTGACTTAATGATCATTGCAGCACGACCGGCGATGGGAAAAACGGCTTTCGTACTGTCAATGGCCCGAAATATGGCCGTACTTAAAAATGTTCCGGTTGCTTTTTTCTCATTGGAAATGTCGTCCATACAGTTAGTTAACAGGTTGATTGCCGCCGAAACTGAACTCGGATCAGAGAAAATAAAAAGCGGTAAACTCGAAGATTGGGAGTGGGAACTTTTTAACCGCAGGATTAAAAATCTGGAAAACGCCCCGCTCTTCATCGACGATACCCCTGCCTTATCCGTTTTCGAATTCAGGGCCAAATGCCGGAGATTGAAAATGCAGCACAACATTGGAATCGTTGTTGTCGATTACCTTCAGTTAATGACAGCCGGCAGCGACGTAAAAGGAAATCGCGAGCAAGAGGTAAGTACAATTTCACGGAACCTGAAAGCCATTGCCAAAGAGATAAACGTGCCAATTATTGCACTTTCGCAGTTGAATCGTTCGGTTGAGTCACGCGACGGAAAACGGCCGCAGCTTTCCGACTTACGTGAATCGGGTGCTATTGAGCAGGATGCAGATATGGTCATGTTTATTCACCGGCCCGAGTATTACGGAATCACGCAGGATGCAGATGGAAACTCGCTGATGGGTGTTGCCGAAATTATCATTGCCAAGCATCGTAACGGTTCAGTGGGCGATGTCCAGCTTGCCTTTAAGGCTTCACTTGCAAAATTCACCGATCTTGAAGAAGTTTCACAGGGAACAATGCCTGATGATCTGGGTGAAGGGAAGAAAGAAGCGATTTACCGTTCGAAAATGAATGACGAATTTGCCTCCGCAGGTGTCAAATTACCAACCTCAGGTTTTGGAAAACCGAGTGACCAATTGACGGAAGGTTCGCCATTTTAATTGGTTTGTAAGCGGTTCGTGGTTTGGTATTTGTCGTTAACATTTACTTTCACTGTTGTCCGGTTAAAATATTAACAAACTAAGATGTCGCAACTACGTTGCTTTTTCAATTCTATAATACACTTATCTACGAAGATATAGCAACTACGTTGCAAAAAAGATGCTGCGTAGCAGCTTAATCTTTGTAGAAATAAATAGAATTGAAAAGGTAAGCCACGTAGTGGCGGCAGCTATTTAAATGCTTAATAATATTCATATTACAAGAATTAATTAAGTTTTACCCTATTTTTCTTCACCTCGTCTTTTCATTGGTGAATATGCTTTGAATGTTAAGACTATTCCGATTAGGATGAGTGATATTTCTACAATTAGCGCAAAATTGTCATTCTTAAATTGCGTCGTATACATTTGAGGGAAGAACATACGTAAAAGCCCAAATGAAATACCAAGCCAACCAATGACCGTTATTGTAGTTTGCCAACCCCAAACCCAATGGTTGTGCTTGCGAACAATTGTCAGACCAGCTATAAACATTAGTACACCAGACAGATAAACAAGTGGAACAATTTGTGTGTCGTAAAGCGTTGGATTCCAAAATTTCAATTCCGACAAGACCATTACTATTAATGTCGGTCCAACTATGGCTGCAATTGATTTTGATTTTTCCATTTTAATTATTTTGATTTGTGGGGCTCTGCAATGACCACTAACAGCGGCGTTCCTACAAATATCTACCTTATTCCTTGAAATACACTCTTTTAACACGCTGGCCGATAGAGGTGAGAATTTCGTAAGAGATTGTTCCCAAGGTATCGGCAACTTCACTTACCGGCAGATCTTCCCCAAATATAATTGCGCGATCACCTTCACGCGCTGCAATCCCAGTAATGTCAACCATACACATATCCATACAAATGGTTCCAATAATCGGAGCCTTTACCCCACCGATCAAAACCTTTCCAACGCCATTACTTAATCTTCTGTCGAGTCCGTCAGCATAACCAATTGGCAAAATGGCGATTGACAACGGGGTATTGGCTTTACCTCTTCGTCCGTAACCAATTGTCTCACCAGCGTCAACCGTTCTGATTTGTGATATGGTGGTTTTAAGCGTGGCCACATTTTGCAATTCATTCTGGCAAACAGTACTCACACCATACAGGCCAATCCCAAGCCGAACCATATCGAATTGCATTTCCGGAAAACGCTCAATACCAGATGAATTTAATATATGTCTTAATATTTTATAGTCGAACTGATTCGTGATGATGTCGCAGTATTCCTTGAACCGCTTGAACTGCAATTGCGTAAACTGATCATTTCCGGGATCATCACTTACTGCAAGATGAGAGAACACGGAGCGAATATACATCGTGTCGTGCGTCCTGATGTACTCCGCAACTTTATTCATTGCTTCCGGATGATCGAAACCAAGCCGTTTCATTCCGGTATCGACCTTCAGATGAACCGGAAAATTATTGACGGCATTCCGCTTCAATGCTTCGTCAAACTTTTGAAGCAATTCGAAACGGTAGATATTTGGTTCAAGACGATTCTCAATCATCGCTTCAAAACCATGTTCCTCGGGATTCATCACAAGGATTGGAACTTCAATTCCATTATTCCTTAGTTCAATACCTTCATCTGCAATAGCGACGGCCAGGTAATCAATCCTTCTGTATTGTAGCGCTTTCGCAACTTCAACCGATCCGGTTCCATACGAAAAAGCCTTTACCATCGCCATCACCTTAGTGGTTGGTCTCAGCTTTTCGCGATAGAAATTCAGATTATAAACCATCGCGTCAAGATCGATTTCCATCACCGTCTGGTGGGCTTTCAGCTGAAGGACAGCCGATATTCTGTCGAAGCGGAATTGCCGCGCTCCTTTCAACAAAATCACTTCCTGACTGAAGTCGCTCTCCTTAAAATGGAGTAGAAATTCGTCGGATGAAGGGAAAAAGAGCTTTTCGGGCGTCGAAAACATGGTGCTAAACCGGCTTATTTCGGGACCAATCCCAATAAGTTTATCAATATGACGCATTTGGATGTAATCGGCAATCTCACGATACAGGATTTCAGGATTTTCACCCGATTGGAGAATATCGGAAATAATAACTGTGCAGCGCTTTTTCCGGTTGTCCGATTGCTGATCGATAAAATCAAGCGCATTTACAAGAGATGCTGTATCGGAGTTGTACGAATCGTTAATAAGGATGCAACCATTGATCCCTTTTTTCAGTTCGAGCCGCATCGCAACTGGGGTAATCTTTAAAAACTTATCTTTTAAAGATTCAGTATTCCAATCTGTTGCCAGCAAATACGACCAGGAATGAATCGCATTTTCGATACTGGCATCGTCGGTAAAAGGAATTGTAATACTGATTTTTGCTGATTTAAATATTCCTTCAATCACCGTAGATTCGAGGCGCTTTGTTTTATTGACAATTAACAGATCAGCAGACGGATCGTTTATGGACCAGCAGAAAAACCGCGGTCTGTTTGTAAATACTGCCTTATCAATTGCCTGATGCAATAACTTGAAATCCTTACAATAAACGATCAGGGTGCTATTTGTAAATAATTTGATCTTTTCATCAACCAACGCTTCAACTGAACTAAAATTTTCGAGATGAGCTTTCCCAAGATGGGTGAAAATTCCGTGATCGGGTTTCAAAATTGCCTCAAGTTTTTCCATCTCGCCAGGTTTTGAAATTCCAGCTTCAAAAATTGCAAGATCGAACCGTTGGTCCATCAACCAGACAGAGAGCGGATTTCCAATCTGGGAATTATAGCTGCGCGGACTCCTGACAACCTTCATCTCAGGACTTAACAACTCACTTAGCCATTCTTTTACAATCGTCTTGCCATTACTGCCTGTAATTCCGACAACCGGATATGCAAATTTTTGACGATGAAAAGCAGCCAGTTTCTGAAGCGCTGCAAGTGAATCTTTAACAACAATAAACTGAACGTTTGCATTCAGATGAGTTTTTGCCGGCAAATCTTCTACAACAAATGAATTTACCTCACGGGCTATCGCATCCTCAATAAAACGGTGACCATCATTGCGGTCACTCTTCAATGCGAAAAAAAGGGTTTCTTTGCCTGAAAGAATCGTGCGGCTATCGAATGAAAGAAACCTGATTGATTGATTGATTGCATTATTCGGGTCGGTTACCTGGCCATCAATAATTGCAATAATCTCTTTAAGCGAATATGAAATCATAATCTACGGATATAAAACGTTATATTGAGTTATTCAATAATTCTTGTAAAAATAGCAACTGGCTACTTGCAGCTGGTTACTTGCAATGCCACCTAAAACTAATTACCAAGGTATTAAATCATGATTTTCGAAGGGCCGGATTTTGCCTGGGTGGATTTGCCAGTCGCAAGTTGCAAGTAGCCAAAAGCTCTACTTCAGGATTTTCAAACCCATTCAAAAACCTGTTTCTTTAACTGGAAGCAAGTCCCAAATCGAAATAACATTCACGGCAGAGTGGTTCATAAGCACCTTTTTCGCCCAGAACAACCAGTTTTTCAGCATCCGTAAGGCGGTGACTGAAATGGGCAAGGTTTCCGCATCGCATACATATGGCATGAACCTTTGTGACATATTCGGCACTTGCCATTAATCCGGGCATGGGGCCAAACGGCTTTCCTCTGAAATCCATATCAAGACCAGCAACAATTACCCTTATTCCCATATCCGACAATTTATTGCAGACATCAATCAGCCCTACATCAAAAAACTGTGCTTCATCAATGCCAACGACATCAACATTTCCGGCTAAAAGTAAAATAGTTGCCGAATTATCAACAGCTGTCGAACGAATGGTATTCTCGTCATGCGATACGACATCGGTCATGGAATACCGGACATCTATACTGGGTTTGAATATTTCAACCTTCTGTCGCGCGATTTCGGCACGGCGTAACCTTCGGATTAACTCTTCGGTTTTGCCAGAGAACATTGATCCTGCGATCACTTCGATCCATCCGCGTTTACGGCTGTTGGGGAGATTACTTTCGATAAACATAGAGCAAAAATAACCTTTATCATTTGGTTTTTCGTATTTTTAGCTGCGAAAAAATAAGAACGATGGAAGCAAAAACACTAATGAGGTTAATTAAAGACGATATTGCACATCTTGAGGAAATTACAGGTGATTTCCGCTTGGAATCACTACCGGCATCCGATGAAGTTGAATTGGCACTCGTTCGGGCGAAGGCATTATTAAGAGAACTTGAATTACTCTATAAGCTTGCATTACAACACGAAAATAGTTACGTTGCCGTTAAACGTTCTGAAGAAACAAATATTGAACTTCAGGAACATTACCATTCAGAACAAGAATCTGTTGAATTATCTGCCAGCAGTAGTATTGATGATGAACTGGGAAATACCTTAATACACGGCCAGCAGGATCTTCTTCTTGCTCAAATAGTTTCGGATCAGGAATTGAATACTGAAGAGGAATATAATACAGAAGCAGCACCCGAAGTTCTATTGAAAAATACTCCGGCAGAAGAGCATTTTACAGCGCTGGTTGAGCCTGCAGAATCAGTTGTGGTTGAACATGTAAGTTCTATTGTTGAAGAAGCAGCAGACAAGGATCACTTTACCGCTTTGGTTGAGCCGTCAGAAACAGTTGATGTTGCACCTGTAAGTCCAATTACTGAAGAAGAAGTGGATGAGAATATTACCATTGATGAATCCGATAATTTCGAGCCACTAATCGAAATCGAAGATGAGATTTTAGATCTTCCACCTACTGATATTGAGTCAAATGAAAACGTTACAGATAAATTGGAAGAACCAATAGAAAAGTTGGAAGAGGCGACTTCGGATAAGGAAGATGCTGCCGAAGAATCAGTTGTGACCATTGAGGTGGAGGTTGTTCAGGATATCCCGGAACAAAGCGAGGAGATACTTGCCGAAGAATTTAAAGAAGTAAAGAAAACATTGAATGAAACTTTGGGCGAGTCAAATCAGGGTGAGTCACATCTGATGGTAAATGATATTCTATCGCCCGAAAAAGATGAAACCGAGTATAAGATAATACCAATCAATAGTATTTGGGACGGTATCGGGATCAACGACCGGTTTCTCTTTATCCGCGAATTGTTTGCAAACAGCAGTGCGAAGCTCGAAAATACAGTTACCGCACTTGACAAACTGGCCACAATACAGGATGCAGTCACTTATTTAAAAATGAATTTTAAATGGAACAAGACCGAAGCCAGTCATAAATTTCTGGTCTTGGTTAAACGCCGCTTTACTAAATAGGTGATGGGAAAATTATACCTTGTACCAACCCCGATTGGGAACCTCGAAGACATTACGCTTCGGGCATTAAGAATTTTAAAAGAGGTGGATCTTATTCTGGCTGAAGATACACGCACTTCATCCGTTTTGCTGAAGCACTATAATATAGCAACCCGCCTCTCGTCGCACCATAAGTTCAATGAACATCGAACTGTAGAACATATTGCGGAACAAATACTTGCAGGCAACAACATTGCACTCATATCCGATGCAGGCACGCCATCAATTTCCGACCCCGGATTTTTGCTGACACGGACCTGTCTTAATATGGGTGTTGAAGTTGAATGCCTTCCCGGCGCCACAGCCTTTGTACCTGCCCTGGTGAATTCCGGTTTTCCAAGCGACCGGTTTTGTTTCGAAGGATTTTTACCACAAAAGAAAGGCAGACAGAAGAAATTAAAGGAATTGGCTGACGAAACACGAACCATGATCTTTTACGAATCACCGTATCGCCTGGTTAAAGCCCTTGAGCAATTCGCTGAGAATTTTGGTCCCGACCGGAGAGTATCCGTTTCGCGCGAACTCTCCAAACTATTTGAAGAGAATTTCCGCGGTACGGTAGCCGAAGTATTGGCACACTTTCAATCTAAAACCGTAAAAGGTGAAATTGTGATCGTTTTGGAAGGTAAACCCGATCCAAAACTGAATGATAAGGAAGAGGAGGAGGATTGAAGAATAATATCACCAATCATTTCACCCCGTCGGGGTTGGTTGCTGCTTTTATTCATCCCTTTTCTATAATCATAACAGCCCTTCGGGCTTTAAAAAATCGCATTTCAAATCAATTATCAACCAAACCCCGAAGGGGTGAAATATAATAATTATGGCAGGAACATTTTCACAGATCTATATTCATGCAGTATTTGCTGTTGAAGGTAGAGCAAACTTATTACAAAAACCTTGGCGTGAAGAAGTTTTCAAATACATGGCCGGAATCATTAAAGGCAAAAATCAGAAACCAATAATTGTGAATGGCGTGGCAAATCATGTTCATTTGTTTATTGGGTTAAAACCTTCCATAGCTGTATCTGATTTAGTGAGAGATATTAAAAACAATTCAAGTAATTTTATTAACACCCAAAAATTTGTTCATGGTAAATTTTCATGGCAAGAAGGGTTTGGCTCATTTTCTTATGCACATTCTCAAATCGAACAGGTTTATCAGTATATTCTAAATCAGGAAGAACATCATCGCAAAAAAACATTCAAAGAGGAGTATCTTGAATTTTTGAAGAAATTTGAAATCGAATATGATGAAAAATATTTATTCAAGTGGAATGAAGATTAATGTCACCAATCATTTCACCCCGTCGGGGTTGGTTGCTGCTTTTATTCATCCTTTTCTATAATCATAACAGCCCTTCGGGCTTTAAAAAATAGATTGCATTTCAAATCAATTATCAACTAAACCCCAAAGGGGTGTCAGTATTATAGATTGTATTTCAAACGATTTTCAACCAAACCCCGAAGGGGTGAAATATATTAGTTATGGCAGTCCCTTATTTTACGCCACGAAGACACGAGGACACGAAGGTTCACAAATAAAAAAAACACAAAATATAATTCAATTTCACATGTCCCCCCAAAAATACACCCACCTGTTTTTCGATCTTGATAATACAATCTGGGATTTTAATTCCAATTCATACGATGCCTTGTATGTTGCTTTGGATAAACTGCAATTGCTGGATCTAATTGGCTCATACGATGCCTTTTTTAAGATCTACAGTGAAGTAAACGAGAACTTATGGGATCTTTACCGCCATGGACTGATAACCAAAAAAGTATTGAGTGTTCAACGCTTCGAGGAGACATTTGAAAAGCATGGCACTCCGCTGAGCATAAGCGGCGCAATTGTAAATGCGACCTATCTGACCGAAATGCCACTGCAAACCAAACTTGTGGAAGGTGCCCGTAAAGTATTGGATTATCTGCATGGCCGGTACGAAGTGGCTATTATAACAAACGGGTTCAAAGAAGTGCAGTACGATAAAATTATAAAATCGGGATTATCGAAATATTTCCGAAAAATATTCATTTCGGAAGAGATAGGGGCACAAAAACCGAAGAAAGAGATCTTCGAATATGCAATTAAGTCGATGAATGCCCCAAAAAATAGCTCCCTGATGATCGGAGACTCATGGGATGCCGATATAATAGGAGCCATGAATTTTGGCATCGATCAGATCTATTATAATCCTAAAATAGAAGGTAAGGAATGGACCGGCCAATTTTTTTTACCCCCTAATCAAAAAATAAGCGATATTTTAGCCTGCACCCCCCCTATTTTTGATCATCAACTGATAAATATGAATACGAAACGTGTAAAAACCGCATTAATTTCCGACCTTCATCAATTAATTGATATTTTATAGATAATTTTTACTCATTCTATACAAGCCCCCTCAGAAAAATAATCTACTTACTATTATCCTAATAATTAATTAAATAGAGCGTCTTCCCAAAAGACTGATTTTTAAAAACATGATAAAAGTCACAATAAATAAATGTTAACGTAATCGCTTACTGTTACAAACCTATTGCAGGATATTTTTCTTTAAATATATTTGCACTGGATAACAATTTTTAACAAATTTGCGGTTTAAATTAACAGATCGCAATGTTATTTGGATTAATTGTATTGATCGAAGCTTGGCGGAGCTTCCTCAAACAGTTAAATTGTTCCGATCAATTGTTAATGATCGTTAAAACTTTTTCCACTATATTTTGTTAATTATTTCTGTTACTATGTATTCTTATTTTTTAACATTAAAATTTAATCTATGAAGAAAATTTCGCTGTTGCTTGCTTTTCTGGGGTTCATAGGACTGCAAGTTGTTTTTGCACAGACCAGGAATCTATCCGGGACTGTGACTTCGGGAGACGATGGAAGTTCCATTCCTGGAGCGTCTGTGATCGTAAAGGGGACGACGCTGGGGACTGTTACGGATATGGATGGAAAATTTTCCTTGAAAATTCCACCCACAGCCAAAACGCTGATGATAGCATTTGTTGGGATGGCATCGCAAGAAATCGCCATTGGCAATCAAACGACTATTAATATTAAAATGACGGCTGAGCGTTTGGATGTTGATGAAGTAGTTGTGACTGCTCTTGGTATATCACGCGAGAAAAAGTCGCTGGGATATGCCAGTCAGTCTGTTAAAGGCGATAATATTTCTGCAGTTAAAACCAGCAACTTTATGAATTCGTTATCGGGTAAGGTATCCGGGGTCCAAATTAAAAAGAACACCAATATGGGTGGTTCTACCAACGTTGTACTGCGTGGTAGCAAATCTTTAAATAATAGTAATCAGGTTCTGTATGTTGTTGATGGCGTTCCTATTAATAATCAGATAGGAAGTGCTGGTGGTGTATCGCCTCAAAACACAGGAGGAGTCGGATATGACTATGGAAATGCTGCATCAGATATTAACGCTGACGACATTGAATCGGTTAACGTTCTGAAAGGTTCTGCTGCAACGGCATTGTATGGTTCGCGAGCATCCGGAGGTGTGATCATGATTGTTACGAAAAAAGGATCTACAGGGAAGAAAGGTATGGGCATTACAGTTAACAGCAACTACTCTTTTAGTACTATTGACAAATCGACCTTTCCAACTTACCAGGACAAATATGGAGCAGGTTATGGCGCGTATTATGGACCGGATGAGGACGCTTTTTTTGAAAAAAGGAATCCTACTGGAGGAAGTACCGGAACATTGTTCGATTGGGTACCAATGACAGAAGATGCATCTTATGGTGGAAAATTTGATGGTCATCCCGTTTACGGATGGTATTCAGTTGATAAGGAATCACCATGGTATGGCCAACCAAAACCTTGGCAGGCTGCAAAGAATGGTCCAATTACTTTTTTTGAAAAGCCATACACGACAACAAATACAATCTCTATTGATAATGCAACTGATAAAGGTTCAGTTCGTTTATCTTATACTAACTATGATACAAAAGGCTTAATGCCCAACAGTTCTTTAAAGAAAAATAACTTTTTAGTAAATGGTGCATGGTCACTTACAGAGCGTTTGAATGCTACTGTTTCTGCCAATTATACCAGGCAGGAAGCAGTTGGTCGTAATTCAACCGGTTACAATGACAATATTGTTTCAGGTATGCGTCAGTGGTGGGAAACCAATACCGATATTCAAGACCTGAAAAGCATCTATGACCTTACAAAAAGAAATATTTCATGGAACTATGGTCCTTCTTTGTCGGGTGTGCCTATCTATTGGGATAACCCTTACTGGACACGTTTTCAGAATTATGAAACCGACAGCAGAAACCGTTTCATCGGGAATATGGCATTTACCTATAAGATTACTAATTGGTTAGAGGCTTTTGGCCGTGTATCAGCTGATTCATACAGCGAAATCCAGGAAGAGCGTAGAGCAGTTGGCAGTTTGGCTACTACTTTTGGTGTAAGCAGAACCAACCAAAAATCGGGTTATCTGAGAAGAGACATTACTTTCAGCGAATACAACTATGATTTCATGTTGAATTTCAACAAAGATCTAGGTTCAGATTTTAATCTGAAAGGGATACTTGGATCAACCTACAGAAAAACAAAATACGCTACTTATACTGCATCCACCAATGGAGGATTGAATGTACCAGGTATTTACTCACTCCAGAATAGTACGAGTGCATTAGTATTCCCTATCGAGTCTAACTCAATAATAGGTGTTAGGGGATTATATGCAAGTGCTTCTTTAAGTTACAAGAGCATGTTGTATTTGGATGCAACATACAGACAAGATTATGCATCTACGCTACCAGTTGCGAATAATAAATACTACTATCCTTCTGTTACAGGGGCATTTATTTTCTCTGAAATGCTTAAACAAGATTGGCTGTCATTTGGTAAGGTTCGATTAAACTATGCACAAGTTGGTAACCTTGCAGGATATGATCAGCTTTTGGATAAATATACTGCTGGTACTCCATTCAATGGTCCGATTTACGCTCTTCCTTCTGTTAAGAATAATGCAGATTTAAAATCGGAATCAACTACAAGTATTGAAGGTGGTCTTGAAATGAAATTTTTAAAGAATCGTGTAGGTTTTGATATCGCCGTTTATAAAACAAATTCAAAGGACCAGATTATGCCAGTATCCTTAAGTCAGACGACGGGTTATAGCGCATGGTATGTTAATGCCGGTGAAATTGAGAATAAAGGTATTGAGGTTTCATTAAATCTTGTTCCGGTTCAACTGAACTCCTTCAGATGGGACTTGAATCTGAATTTTTCCACAAACAGGAACAAAGTCGTTTCACTTTACCCGGGGATTGACAACTTACTATTAGGTTCCTTCCAGGGTGGTGTTACTTTAAATGCTCAGATTGGCGAGCCTTACGGTGTATTAAAAGGAACCAATTATACCTATGATGCAAACGGTGAAATAATCATCAATGCAGCAAACGGTCTTCCTAAAAAGACGAATTCGGCAAGTGTGATCGGTAACGTGAATCCAAACTGGATGGGTGGAATTCAAAACTCCTTTACTTATAAGAATCTTACTTTGAGTTTCCTGATTGATATCCAAAAGGGCGGTAGCGTCTACAACCTTGATATGTACTATGGTATGTCAAGCGGTCTTTATCCCGAAACAGCCGGCCTCAATGACCTTGGAAATCCTGTAAGGGATCCGATTCTTGGTGATGCAACAGCTGGTTACGGAGCAAAGAGCGGTGGTTACTTTATTCCAGGTGTAAATGTTGCCAATGGCGTTAGTACTCCGAATAAAACACGTATCGATGCAACCACCTCTGATGGTTGGGGATATGCAGTACAGCCAAATAAGGCGTTTGTATACGATGCTGGCTATGTAAAACTGAGGGAAGTATCCATATCTTATACGCTACCTGTCTCATTGGTGGCAAAAGTAGGTCTGAAAGGGGCTGTTCTAAGTGCGGTAGGATCCAACGTTTGGATTATCTCCAAACATCTGCCTTATGCAGATCCTGAATCCGGATTAGCAGCTGGTAATGTCCAGGGTTATTCAATTGGTTCTTTACCAAGTACACGTGATTTTGGTTTTAATATCAAGCTAAATTTCTAAATTTTAAAGCAATGAGAAAATTATTGATAATTTTATTGGTTTGCATATCGGTAGCCTCATGCGAGAAGCAGGATACACTGAATGCTAACCTGAAGGATTTTACCTTAGTTCCGGGAGAAGGAGTTTATAACGGTGCAACAAGGGCATTGTTAAATCAATTGTTTACTTTCAATGTAAACAATAATAACACCCTCCTTTTTGTTCAGCATTTTGCAGAAACTACTTATCCGGATGAAAGCCGCTATGATATGGTAACTCGTCCGATTCCTGCAAATCACATGAATGCGGTTTATAGAACGGTTCTTATGAATTACAAAGAGGCTACAAGGCTTTTAACGGAAGCTTCAATGGTTGGGATTGATCCAAAGCTAAGACAGAATCAGCTTGCTATGATTGAGGTGATGTCGGTCTATGCATGGAGCAATATTGTTGAAACCTTTGGTGATATGCCTTATACGGAGGCATTGGATTATACAAAGCCAAATCCAAAATATGATAATGGATTAGTCATTTACAAGGATTTGATCAGCCGCTTAAATGCCGCAATCGCCAAACTTGATCCAGCTTTTGGAGGTTTGGGGAGTACATACGATAATGTATATGGTGGAGATGTTCCCAGAACAGCAAAGTGGATCCGTTTTGCAAATACACTTAAACTGAGAATGGGTATTATGCTTTCGGATGTTGCAGCAGAGGCTGCACTGGCAAAAACAACAATTGAAACTGCCGCTCCTTTGGCTTTTAATGTTCCAATTACTTCGCCAACAACCGGTGATAAATTTGCATTGACCTATTTGGATGCCTCGCCAAATACAAATCCGGTTTATACCGAATTGGTATTAAGCGGTAGATCCGACTTTGTGGCCACAAGTGTAATTGTTAATAAAGCAAATGCATTAAATGATCCCAGACGTGCCGGTTTTTTATGGACCAAAGTTCAGCTTAAAGACATTGCAGGTAATGATAGTGTTTTGGTTTATAAGGGTGGTGCTCAGGGAATGCCAAACAGTTACAATGCCTCTACACATATCAACATATCCAAAACGACAGGATTAAAAGCAACACGCGAAGTTGTATTGATGGACTATACTGAAGCTGAATTTTTATTGGCTGAAGCTGCTGAACGCGGATACACTGTGAGTGGAACTGCAGCATCTCATTATAACAATGCTGTAACCTCTTCTGTACAGTATTGGGGTGGATCAGCCGCTGATGCGACTGCATATCTTGCTCAGCCTGCTGTTGCCTATACAACTGCAACAGGAACATGGCGTGAGAAAATTGGTACTCAGGCATGGTTGGGTTATTACTTCCGTGGGTTTACTGCCTGGACAAGCTGGAGAAGATTGGATTATCCACGTTTGATTGCATCACCAAAACACGTTGCTGACGTTAATGGTGTACCGGTACGTTACTCTTATGCAATTTCGGAACAAACTTTAAATGGAGCCAATTATACCGCTGCTGCAGCTGCAATTGGTGGTGATAAAGCAGAAACCAGACTTTTCTGGGATAAAGGTCCTGAAAACTACGATTCAAGTTATAAATAGTCTTTTTCGCCAAGAAATATTGGTAAACTTATAAAATTCGGAGGTCGTCTCAAATCAAATTTGAGGCGGCCTTTTTTTACGAAAACAAACATCAAATTACATATTTTTAGCAAAAAGACCTTTCATTATATAACAAATGTGAATTTAATCAGGCAAATTATGAGTTTTTCAAACCTCTGAAAGCAGTCAAATCCTTTCAAATGAAGGCATATTAAATTTTTGTTATCATATCTGCAATTCAGAATTATTCTAAACAAGATTTCCAACGACTTATTTGCAACACTATATAACTGTATATCTATATATTAAAAACAGAAATAATTTTAAAATATTAGCGTAACATGATTAATATCACACTGCTATTTTCTTGAATTCCGCTCCATCCCTCCATTTCAGGCTGAAATATAATGACGTTTGAATATATTTGCAACCAATAACACATTTTAACTTTTTGATTTTTCAATTATTCGTTTGGAACCAAAAAGAAGTGTTGATTTAATACTATTGCGGGGCAATGTTGACTATTAATATTGTCATTCGGTCATTCTCTTTAAGAAGAGGATGATTTTGTTTTTTGGAGATTTCAGAATTTGAAAGTTTTTATTTTAATTTTTACCAATAAATTTATGTCTATGAAGAAAATTTCGCTGTTACTTGCATTCCTCGCGTTTATCGGGTTGCAAGTTGTATTAGCACAGACCAGAGACATTTCGGGCACTGTGACTTCAGCCGATGATGGAAGTTCAATACCCGGGGCTTCGGTTGTCATTAAAGGAACTACACTGGGAACAGTCACCAACATGGACGGGAATTTCACTTTGAAAGTAACCCCAAGTGCCAAAGTACTGATGGTTTCATTCGTAGGAATGGCAGCTATTGAAGTGCCAATTACGGGTTCAGCTAATTATGCGGTCAAACTGAAATCAGAAAATATTTCAGTAAATGAAGTGGTCGTAACCGCAATGGGAATTACCAAAGAGAAAAAGGCCCTCGGTTATGCTGTACAGGATGTTAAATCTGATGAGTTAACGCAGGGTTCAAACTCCGATCTTTCGGGAGCTTTGCAGGGTAAATTATCGGGAGTAGAAATCACACCTTCATCAGGTATGCCTGGTGCATCTTCAAAAATAACAATACGCGGTTCACGGTCATTTACCGGCGACAATACACCATTGTATGTTGTAGACGGTATGCCTATATCTTCTGCTAATGATGTTTCAACAGGTAATTCAGTAACTGGAACTGACTTTGCAAACCGTTCGGTTGATATTGATCCGAATGATATCGAAAGTGTCAACATTCTAAAAGGTCAGGCTGCTTCAGCACTGTACGGAATGCGCGCATCGAATGGTGTTGTTGTCATCACCACAAAAAGCGGAAAATCTGCAAGACATGGTAAACCTGAAATCAGTTTCAATTCAAGTGTTGCTTTTGATGTTATTTCTGTAATGCCTGATTTGCAAAAAGAATTTGCACAAGGTTCTGCAGGAAAATACGCAGCTGTTAACTCATTTAGCTGGGGCCCTACAATTGCTGAATTATCGAATGATTTAAAAGTCGGTGGTGATAAAGTAAATGCAAACACTAACCGTGACGGTATGAAACCTGGTATGTACTATGTTGCACAAAGAGCGAATGCAGGTTTAGACCCATGGGCAAAACCACAGGTATATAATAATGCTGACGATTTTTTTAATGTAGGCAGAACACTCAATAACTCCTTTAATATTGCACAGGGTTTTGACAAAGGCGATTATTCTTTTTCACTTGGTAATACAACAACAACAGGTATCGTTCCAACAACAGGCATGGATCGTTACAATGCAAAATTAAGCGCCAATGCAAAACTAAACGAGAACTGGTCAACCGGTTTTTCGGGTAATTTTATTGTATCAAGCATTAAAAAACAATCGTCTGCAAACAATGGTATTGTAGCAACCGTTTATCCAGCCCCTCCAAGTTACGATCTTGCCGGCATCCCTTCTTACTATAAAGGTGCTCCTACAATACAAAACACCTACCGGAGCACATCAGGATTTGATGGCGCTTACTGGGCTGCCGACAACAACAGCTTTTCGGAAGACCTGCAACGTTTCTTCGGTAACTTTTATTTAAAATATTCAACGAAATTTAATACGACGAATCAAAACTTAGATATTAAATTTCAGTTAGGTGATGATTCATACACTACCAAGTATTCCGATTTATGGGGATACGGACATTCAAATGCAAATGGTGAAGTCTCTCACTCTGTCTACAAGATCAATGAAATGAACTCTTTATTGACTGCTGTTTACAATTGGAAAATCAATACTGATTTAACATTCGACGCGTTGGTAGGAAATGAGTTTGTTCAAAAGCGGACTGATTACACCTATGCTTACGGCAAGGACTTTAATTTTCCTGGCTGGAATCATATTGACAATGCATCAACTTATCAGGCCAGTGACACCTACTCAAGGAAACGAACAGTCGGTGTTTTTGGTAACGTATCGCTTGCTTACAAGAGCATGTTATATTTGAATGCCACAGGTCGTAACGACGTGGTTTCAAGCATGCCACGTAACAATCGTTCCTTCTTTTATCCTTCCGTTTCATTGGGCTGGATATTTACTGAAATCGAAAGTTTAAAGAATGATTTCCTTACCTACGGAAAGATTCGTGCTTCGTATGCCGAAGTTGGCCAGGCAGGTGATTATTACGACACTTATTATTCATCTCCTGTTTATGGAGGTGGCTTCTCCTCCGGAACGCCGATAATTTACCCAATAGTTGTAGATAATGGAACAATAAAAACGAACGTGGTTGCCTATACTTTAAACTCCACGGTTTACGATCCAAATTTGAAACCACAGAATACGAAATCATACGAAATTGGTACTGATTTAACTTTCTTCAAAGGATTGGTAACATTTGGTTATACCTTCTCACGACAGAATGTAAAAGACCAGATATTCAGTGTTCCATTAGCAGCTTCAACCGGATCAGCTTCCCTTATTACAAACGGTGGATCGATTCATACAAATTCGCATGAAGTTACATTGGGGTTGAATCCAATTAATAAAAAGAACATTAAATGGGACCTCGCCTTCAACTTCTCGAAAATTGACAACTACGTTGATGCACTTGCTCCAGGAGTAAACAGCATCTTTTTAGGTGGTTTCGTTGAGCCTCAGGTAAGAGCCGGAATTGGCGCTAAATTCCCTGTTATTTACGGGGTAGGTTATTTACGTAATGACGCCGGTCAGATTGTTGTTGATGCCGACGGATTTCCACAGGCTGGTGTAGAAGAGGTAATTGGTACTGTATCCCCTGATTTCAGACTTGGTTTCAATACCACACTCGAAGTTTATAAATTCCGTTTATCGGCTGTATTAGACTGGAAACAAGGCGGACAGATGTATAGCGGAACTGCTGGTCTTTTAGATTATTATGGCATCAGCCAGCACTCAGCCGATACCCGCAAACTTACAGATTTCATGTTCAATGAGCCAGCTGTAAAAGTTGTAAGTACAGATGCGAATGGAGTTAAAACATATGCACCGAACGATATTAAAATTGCCGGAGCAGATGCACAGGCTTACTTCTCATCAGTAAACAATATTTCCGAATCGATGATTTACGACAATTCGTTTATCAAATTGCGTGAAATAGCGCTTGCCTATCCTGTTTATGTAAAAAGAGGAATTAGTATCAATGCGAATATCTTCGCCCGCAATCTTCTTTTGTGGTCAACTTTCAAGGGTCTTGATCCGGAAGCATCGCAAGGGAACAACAACATGGCTGGTGCCTTCGAGCGCTTCTCGATGCCCGGGACCTCCAGTTTTGGTATGGGTTTGAACGTAAAATTTTAAAAGATTAGAAATATGAAAAGAATATTCAATTTAGCAAAAGGATTGCTTGTTGCCATAGTCATATCAGCAACTATGGTATCATGTTCCGAAAATGTGATGGATACGATCAACCAGGATACCAATCACACTAAGGACGTTCAGGCAAAATTTATACTGGCAGATGTAATTACCTCGACGGCATTTAATGTTGTTGGAGGAGATTTCAATACCTATTCTGCAGTCTATGTAGAACATGAAGTTGGAACCGATAATCAATTGTACCGTGCAGAACATCGCGACAACGAACCTTCTGCTTCGTCGACCTTCAATAATGTATGGGGTTCGACTTATGCAGCGTTGAAGAATGCAAGAATTGCAATTGATAAATGCTCGGTTGGCGGCCCACAGGAAGGCAACGTGGTAACTAAAGGGATAGCAGAAGTTTTAGCGGCCTATAATTCAGCAGTTATTGCTGATATGTTCGGAGATGCACCATATAGTGAAGCCTCTCTAATCAATGCCGCCGGACTTCCTGAGTTTATGAATCCTAAAATTGACACTCAAAAGGACATCTATATTGCGGTAATGAAATACCTGAATGATGCAATTGTCGATTTAAAAGGGAAAGATGCTCATGCATCCGGAGTTATGGGTAATTATGATTTACTATATGGTGGTGATAAAGCTTCCTGGTTAAAATTGGCTTATGGTCTTAAGGCACGTTACACAATGCGCCTGATGAAACGGTCAACTGCAGTAAATACAGATATGCAGACTGTATTAGACAATGCAGCTTTGTCCTTTACTTCAGCAAGTGAGCAAGCTGCTTTTAGTATTTATGGTGGCCCGAACTTAAACCCTTTATTTGATTTCCAATGGAGTCGCGACGGACTGGCCGCAAGTGAGAGCATGTCGCAGAAGCTGATCGAACGCAACGACCCTCGTCTTCGCCGTGTATTTGTGGATGCAGGCTGGATGCAAATGACAGGTGCCGATGACAAAGCATTTTTTATGGCACCTAATGGCGCAAATGATGAAGCAAAGTATTATTACAATACTTCCATTTTTGTATTCGCACAATCCGCACCCACAATGCTACTGAGCTATCATGAAGTATTATTTTTGAAAGCTGAAGCACTTGCCCGTTTGGGAAGCACCGTTTTGGCACAAGCTGCCTTGAAAGATGCAGTAGTAGCTGCAATTGCAAATACTGAAATAAATGTGAAAGCAGCAATCAATGCTCCGACCGTAGTGAGCAATGGTGGCCTTTCAGAAACTACAGATGCAATTACACCAGCTGAAGCCGCAACTTATTTCACAACAAGCGTATTACCGTTATTCGCTGCCAATCCTTTGAAAGAGGTTATGAACCAGAAGTACCTCGCTTTCTTTGGTGCATCGGGTGAATCGACAGAGTGCTTCAGCGATATTCGTCGCATGAAAGCGCTGAACGAAAACCTTGTTACATTGAAGAATCCGTTGAATGCAACTAAATTTCCACTTCGTTGCCCTTATGGTTCTGATGATACAACCAACAATCCAAATGTAAAAACTGCATATGGTGATGGTACGTATGTCTATACCGAAAAAGTATGGTGGGCAGGCGGAACAAGATAAAATGCAATTGACTCAGGTCAATTAGCCATTAATAATACTAAAAGGGCAGTCTCAAAATAGGAGGCTGCCCTTTTTCTTTAAATTTTTAATGCCAATAAATGGTTGGATTTTTTAAACCCGAAGGGTTGTAATGATTGTAGAAAAAATTGAATGAAGCTGCATTAAACCACGAAGTGGTGACATAAATCTGTCATGCCTTCGGAATTTTAATGCATATTATTCCGACTTTGCTATAATCCTATCATGCCTTCGGCATTTTCATAGTTGTTTCTGATGGATCCCCGACAATCGTTCCAGTGCAGCAGGTGTAATCACATCTTCGTAGTATTCAATTAATAACCATATAAATAGATGCCACCACTACGTGGCTTACTTATGCAATTCTATTTATTTCTACAAAGATGAAGCTGCTACGCAGTATTCTTTTTTTGCAACGAGTTGCGATCCGTCAGCTGACGGATTGTAGATAATTGTATTATAGAATCTAAAAAGCAACGGAGTTGCGACATCTTAGTTTGTTGAAATTTTAACCGAACATGAACCATCTGTTGACCTTTCGATCATCGATTCTACTTTCTTCATCCGGGAATATTTGGTCTACGATCTTTCAAAAATAGTGCGATTACAAAAAATGAAAACCTCATTAAACTTTTTAGCTTAATCAACCGGTCAACCAACCTTAAAGTGCGATCGACATCAACTCGGCACCTAAGCTATGCAATGCTTTTTCAATCTTCTCGACTTGTTGTTTTCGTGGCTTTGAGCGACCATGTAAATAATTCCATAGTTGTTTCTGATGAATCCCCGACAAACGTTCCAACGCGGCAGGTGTAATCACACCCGCATAGTACTGAAGCAAACTCTCCGTATCGAATTTATAGACAATCTCAAATTCATCATTCAGAAAAGCAGGATAAGTAAAGCCTTTTTCAATTGCTGTTTCTTTGAAAAAATTCATTTGAAACAACATATCTGCTTTCGCTTCTTCAGGCGATTTAC
>Ga0209724_1000314_pt1 | contig 49452 bp, 38 predicted proteins | sample grotaG_FD_184143 | JGI IMG/M metagenome (GOLD analysis project Ga0209724, IMG submission 184143) | Glacier valley bacterial and archeal communities from Borup Fiord, Nunavut, Canada, to study Microbial Dark Matter (Phase II) -... | ecosystem: Environmental > Aquatic > Freshwater > Ice > Glacier ... | reverse complement strand
CGATGTTGGCGAGGTCTGCGATGTTGCTCTTTAGTTGTTCGCGGTATTCGGGGAAGATCGGCAGTTGCCAGACCCGCTCGCCCGACTCGTCGGAGGCGCGCTTGACTTGATCCACCCACACCTGGGGACTACCAAGCAGACAGGTAGCGGCGTGGCCCAGAGTGATCACGGCGGCCCCAGTCAGGGTGCAGATGTCTACCACGTGCTTCGCGCCCAACTTCTGCGCCCAAACGATGCCGTCGGCCAGCACCAAGCGGCCTTCCGCGTCGGTGTTCAGCACCTCAATCGTCTTGCCGTTGCTGGCACGCACCACATCACCAGGCCGCTGGGCTGCCCCACCGGGCATATTCTCTACGCAGCACATTACGCCGATCACGTTGGCGGCTGGGCCAAACTCGGCGATAGCCTTGATCGCGCCCAGCACTGCCGCCGCCCCACACATATCATACTTCATGTAGTGCATATTCTCAGCAGGCTTGATACTGGTGCCACCAGTGTCGAAGGTAATACCCTTGCCGATGAGGGCAACCGTCTCTGCATCCACACCACCCTTCATGTACTTCAGGGCGATCAGTTGTGGCTCGGTGACACTGCCCAGGGCAACCCCCAGGATACTGCCCATGCCCCGCTGCTCCATCTCGGCACGGCCCAGCACCTCAATCTCCAACCCGTATTGCTCGGCCACCTTGCGCGCTTCGGCAGCCAGGCGCACCGGGTTCATTACGTTGGCTGGTTCCTCGGCCAGGCTGCGGGCGAGATTGCTGGCTTCAGCCATGATGTTGCCTCGGCGTACTCCCTCACTGGCAGCGGCACTGTCCCCTTCACCACTCAGGATGGTGAGGGCAGTGACCGTTACCTTATCTTCGTTGTCCGACTTGTAGATGTCAGGATCAACCAGGCCCATGACGACCCCTTCGGTGAGGGCTTGGGCCATTTCCTGGGCGTGGGTGTCGGGAGCAGTGGGGAAGTGGATGGCGAGAGTGGTCGCGCCCTTCTTGCGCGCAGAGCGGGCAGCAGCGGCGGCACAGGTACGCACATAGTAGCTGCTGTACTGATCCTCTTTACCCAGGCCAGCCAGCACCACGCGGCGCGCCCCCAGTTTGCCCATCGTCAACACCATCTCGGCTTCGTAGCGTGCGCCCTTGAACTCTTTGTTCGCCAATAGTTCGCTGATCGCACCGTCGAGGGCTTTGTCCAGATCAGCTAGCGCGCCACTGAGTTCGGTTTGGCCGAAGAAGAGGCCGACGATTAGGGCATCAGCTTGGAGCGCAGTCACCGCGCCGCTGTCTACTCTGACATCCATGTTTTGCGATTCTCCTATATAAAATGGCATGATCAGGCATGGTGTTCACCGCCTGCTTTACTGGGCAAGGATACACGTTTTAGCCGCGCTTGTCAACTTCTGCCCACACGGGGCAAGTGCGCAGCAAGGTAACTGCGCACGGCTGCTGATCCGCAGACCCGCTCTATGCCGCTGGCTCGGTGCGGGGGGCCTGCTAAGGTCGGCCCAGCAGATCGTTGACTACGCTAAGAACCAGGACTTTGCTCAACTCGTCGCGGCGAATCTGGTCGTTGGGGCGGAAGCAGGTGCCACTGCCACTGGCGCAAGGCTGGCCGCTGATCACGGCGTGGTTGCGGGCGGTTTCGATCCAAACGCGACCCCAGTAGGGTAGCGGCACGTCGGCAAAGAAGGGGGTGCCTGCTGTATTGCGCGGCCAGCCTCGCGCCGTAACCACCAGCTTGACCAGTTCGGCGCGGGTGATCGTGCGGTTGGAGAGGTAGCAAGGCGAGCTAACAGCGGCGGTGGCGCAGGGCCGACCTATCATGGTGTCATCATAGCCCTCCACTACGCTGCGCCCCTTCAGGGTCTCGACGTAGCCGAACCAGATGCTGGTTGCTGGCACGTCGCCGAAGCTCTGGCCGCTAGTCGGCGTAGTACGCGGCCAATTGTAGGTTCGCACCAACATCTTGGCGAACTCACCACGGGTGGCGAACCGCTCTGGGTGGAACAAGCCATCGCTGAAGCCATTGATCGCGTTGGCACAAACCAGATAGTGCGCGTAGTAGTAGAAGGGGTTGTTAGCTGGCATATCGGGGAAGTTGATGCCGCAACTGGTCGGTGATGCGGTTGGCACCCTGGTGGCCGTGCCAACTCCGCCGGGCGTGCTGGTCAGCGTAGCAGTGCCACCTGCACCCGGTGTGCTAGTCACAGTTCGCGTGCTGCTAGCTGTCCCAGTGGGGCCAGGGGTGCCAGTCAGCGTCGGCGTACCAGTTGGCAGCGGTGTGCTGGTGATCGTCGGCGTGCCAGTCGGCAGCGGCGTGTTCGTCACGGTGGGCGTGGCCGTAGGTGTACCAGTGGGGCCAGGCGTGCTAGTAATCGTCGGCGTACCAGTGGGGCCGGGCGTGCTAGTAATCGTCGGCGTAGTAGTTGGTGTACCAGTAGGGCCGGGGGTGCCGGTCAACGTTGGCGTACCACTGGGGCCGGGCGTACTGCTGGGCGTATTGGTTACTAGTGGCGTAATCGTGCCGGTAGGGGTAGCAGTTGGCGTGCTGCTAGCAGGACTGGTAGCAGTTGGCGTGGGGGTGAGTTGATTGGGTAGGCCGGAGATGACAAGGAAGGCTGGCCCACCGTTGTTGCCGGTCGAGCCACCAACCGCCCAGCCCCAATCGCTGTTGCTAGGGGTGAGCAGGTCAATACCACCGAGGTCGAAGTAGGCGGGCAGTTCGTAGTAGAGGCTCCAACCGCTGCCGTTAAACTCCTGCAACTGGCCGGACTCGCCCACCGCCCAGCCGTAGGTGGGGCTGGTCAGCTTTACGCCGTAGAGGTTACGGACGTTGGTGGCGGGGATCGTCAGCCAACTGGTGCCATTGTAGCGTAGGCCGCTGCCGTTCGCGCCGACTGCCACCCCGTTGCTGCGGTCGTACATCGATAGGCCGTAGAGGTTGCTGCCACCAGTGCGGCTGACGCTCCACACGCCAGTGCCTGTGGTAGTAGTGTAGTAGAGGATAGTGCCGCCCGCGCCCGCTGCCCAGCCCTCGTTTGCGCCCACCATCTTGACCGCGTGGAGAGTGCTGGCGGTGGGACTAGTGTAGCTGGCCCAACTTGTGCCGTCGTAGTGCAAGATGCGCCCGCCATCGCCGACCAGCCAGCCGTCGCTGCTGCTCACCATGTCCACTGCCCGGTAGATGATTGCGCTCGCGGGGGTAAAGCTGACCTGGTTCCAGTCTCCACCAGTGTAATGGAAGATCACGTTGTTGTTGCCGACCGCCCAGCCATCGCTGCTGCTCACCATGTCTACGCCATACAGTTCGCCAGGGAAGACCGCGTTGCCGGGTCGCACATAGCGCACCCACGTTGGCACGCCGCCGAGGCTAGTCAGGTGATCAATCTCGCCGCTGGACGAGCCGAAGGCAGAGATGCCACCAACCGCCCAACCGTCGGTATTAGAGAGCAGGCTGACGCTGTGGTAAGGGGCAGGGATGATGCCGCCACGAGCAGGGGGGGTGGGAAAGCTCAACCAGCTTGTGCCGTTGTAGAACTCCAGGAGGCCGCCGTCACCAACTGCCCACAATTGATTGCTACCATTATTGTAGCCAAAGATATCGTTGAGTGCGCCGAGTGCAGCCCCATTGCGGTCAACAGCCCAGCTGCCAGTGTAGCGCAACCGTACCCCGGCGGTGCCGACCGCCCAGCCGTCGTTGGGGCCGAACATCCAGATTGCGTAGATCGCCTGACTGCCGGTGTCCACATCCACTTCTGTCCAGCTGCTGCCGTCATAGTGCCAGGAGACCCCCGACTGACCGCTAGCCCACACGTCCGTTGCGCTGAGGGCAAAGACGGCGTAGAGGTTGCTGACGGTGTGGCCGTTAGGCAGAGTGACAAGCGTCCAGGTGCCAGCATTGTAGTCGAGGATGGTAGAGTTGAGACCGACTGCGAAGCCACGCGTGGCACTGAGCATAGTGATCGAGTTCAGCGGGCCAGCACCAACTGGGGGGGTAACTGACTGCCAGCCCCCAGCGGTGGTGTAGTGGAAGATGACCGCCTCAAAACTAGCGTCGCCTACCGCCCAGCCCTCAGCTGCACTGATCATCGCTACGCTTTGGATGTGCGAAGAATTGGGGAGGGTGCCAACGTTGGCCCAGCTACCGCTGGCGTAGTGCAGGATGTCACTATCCACAGTGAAGGCCCAGCCGTCAGTGGCAGAGATCATATCCAGGGCGGTAATGTTCGCTGAACCGGAGACCGGTGAGGGTACGTCGGTCCAACTAGTGCCGTCGAAGTGTTCGATCCGCCCAGCATTGCCCATCGCCCACACGTCGCTAGCCGAGGTGCCATCCACCTCTTTGAACGATGGGTAGTAGTTACGCCACTTGAGGGCTGCACTGGGCGCGGTGGGCCACACCTGTGCCGCCACCGAGCCAACCATTGCGCCGAACGCAACTAGCAGTACGAGAGTCAGCAGGACTGCACTTGTTTTGCGAACCATTTCAGCCACCTCCTATATCATCCCTGGCCGCCGTCGGCCCGCCTCGGCAGCAATCTACTAGATTATGTCCAGTTGATTATAGCACAGCACGGATGTGAAGGAAAGAGGTGGCGGTAGCAGTTTAGGCAATTGCTGGCTGCGCCCTGCAATACTGACCACTTACCAGCCGCGATCAGGTTGGTAACTGAGGGCCAGACTCGTTATAATTGACCCTATGCAAATACCAATTATCTACAAAGACAGCATCCTGGTAGTGGTCAACAAACCGGCTGGGCTGAACACTCATCCAACTGAGGGCCGCGATCCTACGATCAGCGACGTTGCCAGCGTGCTAAAGCGGCAACTTGCCATCGGCTACCTGGGCATCCACCAGCGGCTAGACCGTGAGACGAGTGGGGTGCTGCTCTTTACCCTCGGCCAGAAGGGGAACAAGGAACTGGCGGCAGCCTTTGATGAGCGGCTGGTGGACAAGACCTACATTGCTATCGTCTACGGCCATGTTACCGCTGACGAACTGGAACGCCGCTTGGCAGCAGAGTTGGCGAAGACGGGCAGGCGGGCTGCCCCCCTCTCGCGGGCCAAGCATGGCGGCGGGGTTGGCCGCTGGGTGGGCATCGACTTGCCCCTTGCCCCTGATGCGAACGACGCAGAGCGGATGGTCGTTGCCCCGCCACGGGATCGCCTGGCGCAGGAGGCTGCTACCCGCGTGCGCGTGGTGCAGAGCGACCGTGATGCGCGCTATACGATGCTGGAGGTGGAGCCGCTAAGCGGGCGCACCCACCAGATTCGTGTTCATCTGGCCCATCTCGGCTACCCCGTTGTTGGCGACCCACTCTACGATCCGCAGCACCGACCTGCCGCCCGCCTCTACCTGCACGCCGCGAAGCTGCAACTGACCCACCCAACGACAAAGGAGCAACTGGTGGTTGAAGCCCCGCTGCCACTGGCCTTCGAGTCGCTCAAGCGTGGGCTGCCAGAGTTGGAGTTGATCGCCCGCTCTGCCCCGCTGCCACCGCCGCCACCCACGCGGGGTAGGCAGGGTGAGCCAAAGCGGGCGATGCAGTTCTACCGTGCCGGGGAGTACGCCTTCGAGCGCGCCGACGCGGACACGCTAGTGGCCCTATTCGCCGCCGCTGCCGACCGCCGCGCGCCCTTCGCTGCCGACCCCAGTGACACCTCTGCCTACCGCCTGTTCAATGCCGCCGCCGACGGCCTACCAGGGATCACAGTAGACTGCTTCACACCCGCGCCCAGCCTGCCCGACGACTTGCCCCCCCCCCTAGCAGCAGAGAACGGGGTGGCGAGTGAGCAACAGGCAGTCCTTGTGCTAAACCTCTACAATGAGGCGAGCGAGGAGCAGGAGAAAACCTTGCTCTCTGCTCTTGCCCGCAGCGTGCAGCCACAGGCGGTCTACCTCAAGCGTAGGCCCAAGAGTGCGGCCAACCTGAGCGAGGACACCGGCGAGTTCGTGGCCCCTACTGCCCCGGCGATGGGCAAGGGGCCAGAGCAGATCGCCGTGCGCGAGAACGGCCTGACCTACCTGATCCGCCCCGGTGCAGGCCTGAGCATCGGCCTGTTCCTCGATATGCGCGAGACGCGGGCAAGAGTGCGCGGCTGGGCAAAGGGTAAGAGCGTCCTCAACTGCTTCGCCTACACCTGCCCGTTTGGGGTGGCGGCCACCGCTGGCGGGGCTAGCCGCGTCCTCAACGTTGATCTCTCCGACCGCTATCTTGACTGGGGCAAGCAGAACTACCAGGCCAACGGCTTTGCGGTGGACGACCACGACTTCCTCAACGGTGACGTGTTCGACTGGCTCAAGCGACTGGTGCGGCGCGACGAACGCTTCGACCTGGTGATCCTCGATCCGCCCAGCTTCGCCACCGCCCGCACTTCGCGCTTCAGTGCCAGCCAGAACTACGGCGAACTGGCAAGGCTGGCGACCAATGTGGTATCATCGGGGGGTACCCTGCTGGCCTGCACCAACCATGCAGGGGTCAACCGCCGCGACTTTCGCAAGCAGGTGCTGACCGCCGTCGAACAGGCGGGCCGTCAGGCGAACGTGTTCGGCTACTACCGGGAGCCTACCCTGGACTATCCCGCGCCGGGCGGGGAGGACGGCTACCTGAAGATGCTAGCAATGGAGCTAAAGTAACGTGAAGATATATCTCTCCGCCAAGATTCACCGCGCCCATGTCACCGAGTCGGACCTCAACTATATCGGGTCGATCACCATTGACCACGACCTGATGCTAGCGGCGGGCATCGAACCCTACGAGAAGGTACTGGTCAGCAACTTCACCAATGGGGCGCGCTTTGAGACCTACGCCATTGAAGGGCCGCAGGGCAGCGGCATGATCAGCCTCAACGGGGGGACGGCTCGCCAGGGGTTGGTCGGTGATATCGTGACCATCTTCACCTTCGCAGTGCTGGAACGCTTCGTGCCGCCTACCTGCGTCTTTGTGGATGACCACAATCGGGTTAGCTCAGTTGTGCATGATGAGGGGCATGGCAGGCAACTAGCTATCGCAGAGGAGACCGAGTAGTTGTGCGAAGGAGCCGCCGCGTGTTCTGGCTAATCGCCGTCCTGCTGATCCTTGCGCCGGTCGCCATTGTCGCTTACGTCAACCTGGCAGCCCAGCCCCACATCTACCAGAACGTAGCTGATGCACCCAGGCAGCCAATCGCTATCGTCTTTGGGGCAGGGTTGCGAGCCGACGGTACACCCAGCGACGTACTACGCGTCAAGCAGACGCACTTCGATCTTCGACCACCGCCCCGTTGCGAGCCGACGGTACACCCAGCGACGTACTACGCGACCGCCTGCGGGTGGCGGTTGACTTGTACAAAGCGGACAAGGTGCAGAAGCTGCTGCTCACTGGCGGCGGTGCTGAACCAGCAGCAATGCAGCGTTTCGCCGAGGCTCAGGGTGTGCCAACCACTGCCCTGATCACCGATGGGCTGGGGCTAAGGACGTATGATAGCTGCCAGAACGCCGCCGCTCTCGGCATCAAGCAGGCAACGCTGGTTACGCAGAACTACCACCTGCCTCGCGCCATCTACACTTGCCGCAAGCTGGGCATAGCTGCGGTGGGGGTGCGCGCTGACCTGACCGAGCATCGCGGCCAACTCTGGTTCAGCCTGCGCGAGTTTGCCGCTACCCTCCTGGCCTGGCTGGACGTGAGGACGGGCGACTGATTCGGCCCTCCCCCTCACAGGGCGGGTGGAAGTGCTAGCAAGAGAGGGTGTGATGAAACGACGCTGGTTGAGATGGCTGCTGATCGCGCTGATTGCGCTGCTCTTGCCGCCGACCGTCCTGGTGCGGTACGTGGCTGCCCAAGAGCAGGGAAAGGTCTATAGCGAGATCGCTGCCTTGCCAGCCGCTCCCGTTGCGCTCGTCCTCGGCGCAGGGCTGAACCGTGACGGCACGCCGGGGGAGATGCTGACTGACAGGGTGAATGCCGCTGTTGGCCTCTACCGGGCGGGCAAGGTGCAGAGCCTGCTGATGAGTGGGGCGAACGGTGAACCTGCCGCCATGCAGCGTTACGCGGTGGGGCAGGGTGTACCCGCCAGCAGCATAACCCAAGATGACGCGGGGACGAACACCTCCGCCAGTTGTCGCAACGCTGCCCTGCACCTGGCAAGCGTGATCGTGGTCACCCAGGCCTACCACCTGCCACGCAGCCTCTATTTGTGCAACAGCCTGGGCCTAGCCGCTGTTGGTTACGTAGCAGGGCGCGATTGGTACCCCGACCAGCTTGGCTGCAACGGGCGCGAGTTCCTCTCTACCGTGCTTGCCTGGTTCGAGGTGCAAGGCCGCTGAGAGCAGCATAATTGGTATAATACGCTTACCTTCCCCCACCCTGTGAGGGCAGAGCAACAAGGAGCAACAATGACAATCACGATCAAGCCCGCTAGCCCAGAAGATGCCGCGGCGTGGCTGGGGCTACAAGCCTTCGAGGGCGGCGAACAGGAGGAGGAGGAGGTGGCTAAACTTTACGCCCAGTACCAGGCCGCTGAGCCGCTAACCGCCACCAACCGCCACCTGATCTGGCAAGGTGAGCAGGCAATTGGCCGCTACGTCCTCTACCCGATTGGCAGCGTGGTCGAGCTACGTAGCTTCCGCCTGAACCCAGCCCACTTTGCCGAGGCGGGCGCACTAGTGATGCAGATGGTGGTAGAGCAGGCCCGGCTCGCAGGGGCGCGGCTGATCATCGCCCAGCACGCAGCCACTTACAGCCCGCTCTTTCTGGCCGCCTACTTCAAACAGATAACGCGCACTCAAATGAAGCGCACCCTGGCTAGCTGGCAACCGCAGCCGATCAAGCTGCCGACGGGGGTCAGCCTGCGCCCGGCCCGGCTGGACGACGAGCAGGAGGCGGCACGGATGATGTTTGCCCACTACCGGGGGACGTTTGATAGCGACTTCAGCAGCGACCATACCCAGGTGCAGCACGATATACGCGCCATCTTCGGCAACGAGTATAGTCGCTTCGACCCTGCCAACTCGCTAATCGCTGAGGACGAGGCGGGGCAGGCGGTGGGCAATCTGCTGTTTGGCGACATGGGCCACAGCAAAGGCGAGTGGCTGGCCTGGGTGCTGGACATCTCGCTGGCAGCAGCGTGGCGCGGGCGCGGCCTGGGCAAGGCGATGCTCACCCAGGCGATCAACAACGCGCAGGCGGCTAACTACCGCACCTTCGGCCTGATGGTCACTATCGGCAACTGGCCCGCTCAGAGCCTCTACCGCTCCTTCGGCCTGCGCGAGTATGGAGATATGATGTACGAGTCCATGCTCCGCTTGTAGTTTCGTCATGTACTACTATAAACTTTTGAGGCAAAAACATTGACTACCCCTTATGTGATTGAGCAATTCCGCAAGCGATACCCTTTCCCCCTCGACGACTTTCAGGAGGAGGCGATTGGCATCCTGGCCGGGGGCGACAGCGTGATGGTCGCTGCCCCAACTGGCACTGGCAAGACCATCGTAGCCGAGTTTGGCATCTACAAGGCTAGCATGAGCGGTGGGCGGGTGATGTACACCACCCCGATCAAGGCTCTCAGCAACCAGAAGTTCCGCGACCTGCGCGCCGTTTATGGAGCCGAGGACGTGGGCCTGCTCACAGGCGACATCATCGAAAATCGCACGGCCCGCATCGTGGTGATGACCACCGAGGTGCTACGCAATATGCTGCTCCAATCGCCGGAGGAGTTGGCCGACGTATCGGTGATTATCTTCGACGAGGTACATTACCTGGCCGACATCGAGCGCGGCACGGCCTGGGAGGAGGCGATTATTCTCTGCCCACCCCACGTGCAACTGATCTGCCTCAGCGCGACTGTTGCCAACGCCGAGGAGATCGCTCAGTGGATCAGCGAGACACACTCGCCGATCCGCCTGATCACCCACACCAAGCGGGCTGTTCCCCTTAGCTACTACTACTACTTCGACAAGCAGTTGCAACTGGTGATCGACAGTCGCGGCAGGCAGGTGCTTGACTTCAATGTGGGTGGTGAGAACCGAGCAGGCTTCCAAGGTAATCGCGGGCCGAGCGGCGGCAGCAATGGGCGAGGGCGCGGCAGCGGGCGGGGCGGCAGCAGCGAACACAGCGGGCGGGGCAACCTGCGCGACCGCCTCAAATCAGACGAACTGAAGGCCCGCCAACAGACCGAGCCGGAGCCACGCGAGATCGTCACCCAGCTTGACCATCTCGATCTGCTGCCAGCGATCTACTTCCTCTTTAGCCGCCGCGACTGTGAGCAGGCCGCTGAGGAAGCGTCGGCCTACAACTTCGCCAGCGTCAAACGCGATATTGAGCGCATCAACGACATCATCAGCAACTACATGGCCCGCCTCAACGAGGAGGACAGAAACCTGGCCCAGGTCAAGACGATCATCCGCCTGACTCGGCGTGGGGTCGCCTACCACCACGCGGGCCTGCTGCCGATCCTCAAGCAACTGGTGGAGGAGTTGTTCAGCAGCGGTCTACTGCGCGTCGTCTTTGCCACCGACACCCTGGCCCTGGGGGTGAATATGCCAGCCCGCACGGTAGTAATTGGCCGCATGAGCAAGTACGACGGCACCAGCCGCCGCCCCCTGCTGCCCAACGAGTTTCAACAGATGGCGGGGCGAGCAGGGCGACGGGGGATTGACAAGGAAGGCCACATCGTGATCCCCTACTCGCCGTGGGTGACTTTCCGCGAGGCGATTGGCATTGCGGTCAGCAACCTGCTGCCAGTAGAGAGCGCGTTCAGCATCCACTACAATGCCGTCCTCAACCTCTGGGATCCGCCTACAGGCCAGCGCGTCCTCAACCTGATGCGCCGCAGCCTCCTGCAATTCCAGCAGGCCCGCCGTTTGCGCGAACAGTCAGGGGGGCTGCGCCAGTACCAACAGGAGTTGGCAGCGATCCCATTCGGCTGCCTGATCGGCTACCCAGAGGGCGAAATCCTGCTAGACGAGTACGAGAGCATGGGCCGGGATGTGTCGCTGCTGCGTAAGAGCGAGGAGCAGGCGAAACGTGAGGTCGAGCGGGTGGAAGCACGCCTGACTAGCCAGCCCTGGGAACTCCCTCGCCGCGACAGCCTGCGCCACGCCTTCCGCGATCTCACCCCTGGCGCACCCTTCCACACGGTAGAGAACGGTTGGGTCTTCTACCTGGGCAAGGGGACGGCCTTCGGCGATATTGCCCTCTACCTCTACTACGACGAAGCTGGGCAGCCGCAAATTGCGGGTCTCAAACAGTATAGCAGCGTAGACTTCTTCCCGCCCGACGCACCGCCAATCGAACTACCAATCCAGCTTGAGGAGCCAGCCTACCGCAGCGATATTGCCGCGATGATCGGTGAGCAGCAGGCCGCCAGCCTGGGGCGGCGGGTGCAGGAGGCACTGGCCCTACTGCCCGACCTTGAGCAGTGGAAGCGCGAACACCAGGAGAAGCTGGGGTCGCAGCTTGCTGACCAGATCAAGGCAGCCCGCGAGGTGGCGGCTACCACCCAGCAAGAGGCGCACGACTCCAATCTCGTCCTCCGCAAGCATCCCTGCGAGGACTGCCCGCGTCGCAAAGAGCATCGGGGTTACCGCCGTGAACGGGCTGGCTTTGAGACGCTGATCCGCGACGAGGAGAAGCAGTTGGCCCGCCGCAAGCGCGAGGAGGAAACCCGCCTGGAACGCACCCTACGCGGCATCGTCAGCGTGCTAGAGGGCTTCGACTACCTGCGACAAGGCCAACCCACGCGCAAGACAGTCTACCTGGCAAACGTGTTTGACCGCAATGCCCTGGTTCTCAGCGAGGCGGTGGTCAACGGCTACTTCGACAATCTCAACGCGCCCGACCTGGCCGAGTGTCTCTCATGGTACGCCTATGACCGCGAAACCGACTTCCCCAACCAGTATTACCTGCCCCGCCACCTCGTCACCTTGCGCCGCGAGTTGCAAGACCTGGAGCTTGGCATCTTCAAGGCCGAACGCGAACAGAGCTTCACGATCTCGACCGGCTTCAATCCCCGCTTCTACGGAGCGGCCCGCGACTGGTGCAAGGGCGTGGCGTTGAAGGAAATCCTTGGCTCAGTGGAGATGAGCGAGGGCGACATCGTGCAGACCCTCAACAAGACGCTCGACTTGCTACGCCAGATGCGTGATATGCTGCTTGCCGTGCAACGGCAAACAGGCCGCGAGGAGCCGCTGCTCGGCAAGGTGCGCGAAGCAGAGAAGTTGCTCAAGCGCGGCGTAGTAGAGCTTGCCACCAATGCCATCTTTGGCCCGCTCAGCGACGAAACCATCGCCCAACTAGACGCGGACGTAGTGCGGGAGCCAGTAGATACAGTGCTGATAGAGCAAGATGAGCAGGCCGCAAGCACAGGAGGTAGAGAGCAGCTAGAGGAGGTAGAGTGAAGGCCGGGAAGCTAACGCGCACCACCTCAGCCCTCGTAAACCAGCTTACCGCCAACGATAGTCGCCAGCACCTTGCCGCGCAGGGTCAGACCAGCAAGCGGGGTGTTCTTGCCCTTGCTCAGCAGCTTCGCCGGTTCGACCGACCACTGTGCGTCGGGGTCAAGGATCACCACGTCGCCTGGCTGCCCAACAGCGAGATTGCCACCCGGCAGGTTGAAGGTACGGGCTGGGCCAGCAGTGAGCCGCTCGATCAGGGTTGGCAAATCTAGTGCGCTGCTGTGGACGAGGGTCATCAGCAGGCCGAAAGCGGTCTCGATCCCGCTGATACCGAAGGCCGCGTAGCCGTACTCCTCGGCCTTGTCCACCGCCGTGTGCGGGGCGTGGTCGGTGGCTATCACAGAGATAGTGCCATCGCGCAGTGCGGCCAACACTGCCAGCCGGTCGGCTTCGCCTCGCAGCGGTGGGTTAACCTTTGTGTTCGTGTCGTAGGCAGCAAGCTCAGCGTAGCCCCGCTCCCCCTCCTCCTTGGCGGGGGGCTGTGGTGGTGGTTGCTGATCGAGGGCGGCGGTGGTGGGGGCAGTGGCGGTGGCGAAGCTGTAGCTAGGCCGCTGGCTGCTGACCGGCTGGCCCGCCAGCGACTTGTAGCCTGCTACCCACTCGTCAGTCATGGTCAAGTGGTGAGGTGTCACCTCGGCTGTCACCTGTTGGCCCGCAGCCTGAGCGGCGCGCAGATGAGCGACGGTCTGAGCGGTGCTGACGTGGGCAAGGTGCAGGTGGCTGCCAGTCAAGCCCGCCAGTGCGATATTGCGAGCAGCCATGATACTCTCGCTCTCGGCGGGCATCCCTGGTAGGCCCAGGCTGTTGCTGACCACGCCCTCGTTCATCGCGCCCTCCGCCACCAGCTCTGCATCTTCGCAATGCTCAATGATCGGCAGGCCCAACATGGTAGAGTATTGTAGGGCGTTGCGGAGCAGGCGGCTGTTTTGTACCCCGCTGCCATCGTCGCTGAAGCCGACTGCGCCACCAGCGGCCATATCTGCCAACTCTGCCAACTGCTCGCCTTTGCGCCCCTTCGTGATCGCGCCCACGGCATAGACACGCACGCTGCCCCGCAAGCGCGCTAGCTGCTGCACGAACTCCACAGCAGCGCGGTCGTCAATCGCAGGCTGAGTATTAGGCATCGCGCAGACAGCAGTGAAGCCACCAGCCGCTGCCGCCGCTGTGCCGCTCTGGATCGTCTCCTTGTCCTCTTGCCCCGGTTCACGCAGGTGGCAGTGCAGATCGATGAAGCCTGGGGCCACCACCTTGCCACTTGCGTCCAGCACAGTCGCCCCACTTGGCGACGTAACTGCGCCGACGGCGGCCACCTTGCCGCCCACGATCAGCAAGTCTCCCACCACGTCAATCTGGTTGGCCGGGTCAACGATGCGCCCGCCCCTGATCAGGAGGGCGGCTTCTGGCTGCCCATCTTTTCCCTTCGCCTCCGCCATCATCCCTCCTCAACCTATAAACCCGCAGAGTTAAGCAAACAGCACGTACTCGCGCAGGAACTTGTCCACCGCCGCGTAGAAGGTGGCTATCGTCTCGGTCTTGCGCCAGCCGTGGCCTTCACCCGCGTAGACGTGGTACTCGTGCGGCACGCCGCGCCGCTGCAAGGCTGCCACGATCACGTCCGACTGATTGCGCGGCACTACAGTATCAATCTCGCCCTGAAAGACGGCCAGCGGGTCGCTGATCTGGTCAGCGTAGAACAGGGGAGAGCGTTCGCGGTACTTCTTGCTGTCCTCTGGCAGGGTGCCAATTAGCGAGTCGAGGTAGCGCGCCTCAAACTTGTGCGTGTCGGTGACAAAGGTAAACAGATTGGCGAGGCCGAACAGGTTGATCCCTGCCTTGAACGCGCCGGGGTGGTGGGCCAACACCTGCAAGACGGAGTAGCCACCCGCACTGCCGCCCATGATCACCAGCTTCTCGCCATCTACCAACCCGGCATCGCGCAGGTGGTGCGCCCCGCTGATCGCATCCTCCACATCGACCACGCCCCAGGTGCCACGCAGGGCTTCCATGTAGGGGCGGCCATAGCCGGTGCTGCCGCGATAGTTGACCCACAACACGCCGTAGCCCCGCGTGGCGAAGAATTGCGTCTGGCCGCTGTAGGCCGCCGCCACCTGCGAGGTTGGGCCGCCGTGGATCAGCACGATCAGCGGCGGCTTGCCACCACTCTGGTACTGGGGGTTGATCGGCGGGTAGTAGAGTCCATAGGCGGTGGCAGCACCCGCCGTCGGCCAGGAGATTGCCTGGGGCTGGGAAAGCTGGGCGGCGGCCACATCCTCACCACTGCTGCGGGCGCGCACCGTTGCCCTAGCCGTCGCCAGTTCGAGGCTGACCACGCGGCTCGGCGTGGTAGCAGCAGAGGCCAACACCGCCAGCCGGTCGCCAGTTGGGGCGATAGCTGGTTGATCGAGGTAGGTGTACTCGTCCAGGGCCGCCACTGGCTCACTCTTGCCGCTAGCCACGTCCAGCCGCTGCATAGTATGGAAGCCCTGCTCGTTACGGAGAAAGTAGATCGTCTGTGGATCGGCCCAGCCGTAACGCCGCTCGCCCTGCACCCAGGCGGGCGCGCCAAGCTCGGCCTGCTCATTAGTGATCGCCTTGCTTTCGCCGCTAGCAAGGTCGTAGAGGTAGAGGTTGCCCCAGCCACTCTGATCCGACACGTAGGCCAGGCTGCTACCGTCAGGCGAGAAGGCAGGCTGGAAGATCGCGGTGTTTTCGCCGCCCGCGATCTTCTGGGGGTTAACAATGCGTGGGCTACCACTGCTATAATCCAGCTTGCTGAGGTAAAGCTCCGTGCCGTCCCAGGGCATCAGTGGGTTGTTCCAGGCGACCCAGGCCAGCATGGTACCTTGTGGGTGCCAGGTTGGTTGCATAAAGAAGTCATGGCCGCCAACTAGCTGCTGCGGCCACTGCGCCCCCTCACTGTCGGCCACTGCCAACGTGTCCTCTCCCTCGTAGGTGTGGACATAGACCAGCCACTTGCCATCAGGCGAAGGGGTGGGGGCCGCGGCGTGGCCGAAAGCGGGGGTGATCGGTTGAGCCTGCCCGCCCAACAGCGATTGGCGGTAGATGCGCCCACTGTTCTCCACAAAGTAAACAGTGCCATCATGCAGTGCAAAGTCGCCACCGCCGTAACCCACCCGCGCCCGCACCGACAGGCTACCAGTGGTCAGGTCTCGCGCCGCACCGCCGTCCAGCCGCAGAGCCACCAGCACGCCCCGGTCAGAGCGACCTTCCAGCCAGACCAACGTCTGCCCATCGCTGTCCCAACCGACATCGCTGAGGCGCAGGCTCTGGGCCAGGCTATCGGGGCTAATTGGGCTGGGCCAGAGGCCATAAGGTAGGGTCTCACGCATTTCTGTCTCCTTGCACATGGTTGTGCTAACAGTATAGCACCTCTCGGCAAGGGTAGCAATCCTCCTACGATCAGCCCAAAGTAGTAGCTGGCAGGGCCAAAATGCGCTTGACAACGCCGCCGCGCTTGGGTATAATAAGCGGGCGCAAGCGAAGCCGAACACCGGATGCTATGCCGAACCACGCCGACTTAGCTCAACGGCAGAGCAGCTGTTTTGTAAACAGCAGGTTAAGGGTTCGAATCCCTTAGTCGGCTCCGTGCAACACAAGGGCAGGTACCAAAGCGGCCAAATGGGTCTGACTGTAAATCAGATGGGGTACCCCTTCATAGGTTCGAATCCTATCCTGCCCACCCCGCAAGCTGACCTTTCCAGGTCAGCTTTTTTGTTAGCCAACACCTTTGCTGAAGGAGATCGACCTATGTTTAAGCGGATTGTCATACTGCTTGCGGTTCTACTTTGCGCCGCCCTCAGTGTAGGTTGCGAGCAGGCGGCTGGCGGCGCAGTGACCAACGGCCCTACGCAGACAGCTCGCAGCATGAGGGTTAGTAGCTTCTATGTGATGCAGAGCAGTGAGGGCCAGCAGGCTAACGAACACGAGGTTACTAGCCTTGAGGGTTATGTAGATGTGGCGGACCAACGGGCGCAGTTTACCTTCAGCAAGCAGGGGCGTAGCTTCCAGCAGGTGATAGTTGGCGACGACCTCTACAGCAACGATGGTGGAGGCTGGGTGCGCGTGGGTGGCGGTGGTAGGAGCATCCTTGCTAGCTTTGCTATAGTCAACCTCAGCGCACAGCAAGCCCAGGCCCACGAAATAGGCAGCAGCAGCGATCTTGGCAGCAAGACGCTTGACGGCGTAACCTGTCGCGGCTATGGCGAGCGGCAGGGTAGTGGCGACTCTAGCATCTACACCACATATTGGCTGGCCGCCGACAACATCCCCCGGCGGATCGTGGTTGACACGCATAGTGGCAAGCAGAGTAGCCGCCGCCAGCTAGATATCAGCCGCCTCAACCAGCCAATCAACATCACAGTACCACGGCAGTTAGCCACAACCCTCGCGTGCAAAGAAGTGGCTGGTCAGATGTAGTCCAACCTAAGGCTTGCCTCTTGTTCAGCAAGCAAGCAGAAGGGGTCAACCTTGCGGCTGACCCCTTTTGTGCGTTGGGCGATAGGCTTAGGGCAGGGTTTCGATAGAGCGACGGACGATCTTCGCCATCTCGTCGCGGCGGATGAAGTCGTTGCGGCGGAAGCAGAGGCCGTTACCGCTGGCACAACGCCCACCATTGATGATCCCCTCGTGGACAAGGGTTTCTACATCGACGTAGCCAAAGTCGCCGGGCTGAATGTCCAGGAAGCTCGGTGTGGCAGGGATGAAGGCAGGGTAGTTGCGGACGCGCTGGATCACTACCGCCGTCTCTACGCGGTTAATCCGCAAGTCGGGGCGGAAGCTGCCATTGGCGTAGCCAAACAGGTAGCCAGAGTGAGCCGCAGCCTCGACGTAGGGGTAGAAGAAGTTACTCGGCGGCACATCGCTGAAGGTTTGGCCGCTGCTCGGTGTAAAGGAGGGAACGCTAAAGGCAATGGTGACGATCTTGGCAAACTGGCCGCGAGTGGTAAAGTTGCCAGGCAGATAGAGGCCGTTGCCCACGCCGTTGACGATGCCGCGGCAGGCAAGGAACTCGATGTCACTGTAGAACAGGTAGCCAGGCGGCACGTCAGTGAAGCTGATACCACAGGGGGTCTCAGTCGCAGACACGCTGGTGAGGGTTGGCGGCGCAGGAGTAGCAGTAGTGGCTATGCTGGTGGCCGTGCCAGTGCCAACTGCGCTAGTAGCAGTGCGGGTGGCAGTGGCGGCTGCGCCAGTCGCCGTGCTACTGACGACACCAGTGGCACTGGCGGTGGCGGTGCTGGTCGGTGGCGTACCAGTCACAGTTGGCGTGCTGGTCGGCGGGGTGCCAGTCACGGTCGCTGTATTGCTGACGATGCTGGTGGCACTAGCGGTGGCGGTGCTGGTCGGTGGTGTGCCAGTCACAGTTGGCGTGCTAGTCGGCGGGGTGCCAGTCACGGTCGCAGTGTTGCTGACGATGCTGGTGGCAGTGGCGGTTGCCGTGTTGCTGACGACAGCAGTTGCCGTCGCTGTGCTGGTGCTGGTCGGCGGCGTGCCAGTTACAGTTGGCGTGCTGGTCGGTGGCGTGCCAGTTACAGTTGGCGTGCTGGTAGTGGTACTAGTGCTGGTGCCAGTGGCCGTCCGGGTGGCGGTGCCGGTGCTGGTGCCAGTTGCAGTGCTGGTGCCAGTTGCAGTGCTGGTGCCAGTTGCAGTGCTGGTGCTGGTCGCAGTGCCAGTGTTGGTGGCGGTTGGCGTGTTGGTTGGCGTGCGGGTGATGGTCGGGGTGTTGGTTACAGTTGGGGTGTTGGTTGGCGTGGAGGTGATCGAGACGGACGAAGCCGCAGTGACCGCCAGGGTGTAGCTGCCAATGTCCGTGGCGGTGGAGCCTGCAACCACCACGTAGAAGTAGCCAGCAACAACTGTAGCGGCTACTTCTGGCTTGAACACGCCATAGCTGATAGTGCTAGCAGCAATGGCGTTAGTGCAACCGGCAGGGACAAAGCTGTTGATGCGCGCCCCGCCAGCCGCCTGGTAGACGGTCAGGACGCTATTGAAACTGGCGGCCCCACCAAGACTGATCAGGCTGGCAACCACGGCCTGGGGGCTATTTACCTGGAACTCGTAAGCGATATAGTGTGGATTGTTGGTACCAAGCGTACAGACACCACCCTGCGGGAATGCGACGGTACGGTTGTAGGTAGGGCTGCTAGCCAGCAGACTGCCAGGCAGGTTGGTTTGTAGGCCGAACTCGGTTGCCAGGGCGAGGGTGTAGTTGCCGACAGCACTACTGTCATACCCAGCAATGACCACATAGAAGTATCCAGCAGCAAGGCTAGCTACTACCTGCGGCTGAGGTGTAGTATAGGCATCGTCGCTGGCAGTAATAGCGTTGGTGCAGCCAGAGGGGACGAAGTTGGCTATCTGCCCCCCTCCCGCTGCCTGGTAAATGCTTACGAAGCTGTCGTAATTGGCACTGCCGCCGAGGCTGGCAAGGCTGGCGACGACCGTCTGTGCGCTAGCCGACTGCACCTCGTAGAACTTGTAGTGCGTGAAGGCACTGCTCACAAAGCAGGTATTACCCTGCGCGAACGCAAAGGTGCGGGTGTAGCTGGGGTCGCTAGCGGCAATGCTACCACTGGTCAGCGAGATCAGGTTGGGGCCAACCCCGCTGGCGGGCTGGACTGCTGCCGCTGGGCTGAGGGTCGGCGGGCTGGCGGCGGCCAATCCGCCCCCACTGAGGGCAAAGGCTACTGCGCTCAACAGCAGCGCAAGGCTCAAGGCCAGGTTGAGGGTACGACGGTTTCGACTATACATCTCTCTATCCACCTCCTAGATAAGGCACGTAAGGGTTGATGACGTTACAATAAGCCATCACTATTATACCACCTAAATAGCCAACATAACCTTACCAAAACCTTACCAAATCAGGCGATTTTTCAATCTGGATTGCTGAGAGTAGTTTCCTGCCCCAAACGGATGAGGACGGCTGTGCCACCCTCATGATCTGCTGCTATATGGTGAGCGCAAGCTGCCCTCACCTGCTCACTAATCCTGCTCCGTCTCCTCCATGCCGACCGCGATCAGGTAGCCACGGGCGCGCTCGGCCAGCTTGTAGCGGTTGACCAGCTTCCAGAAAGCGAGCGAGTGGTTGGCTTCCAGCAGGTGGGCCAGTTCGTGGACGATCACGTAGTCCAGCACCCAGAGGGGCATCTTCGCCAGGCGATCAGAAAGGCGGATGCTGGCGGTGGCAGGGGTGCAGCTACCAAAGCGGCGTTGCTGATTGCTAACGAACTCGATGCTGCTAAGGCGCAGCCTGCCGCCAAAGTAGGTGACATTCAGTTCGCTGGCGCGGGCGGCCAGGTCCTGGACGGCGTTTAGTTGCCGCTTGCGCTGCTGCCGCTCCAGGGCGGTGAGCAGGCGGCTGATCGTCTCCTCCTCCTGCTGAGCAGTGAGACCAATGGGCAAGCGCACAACGATTTTGCCGCCCACTCGCTCTGCACTGGAACTGCTCTTGCGCCGACTACTGCGGATCACTTCAACCGGGGTGGGGGCGGCCAAATCTGCCGCCCCCTGTGCGTCAGCATACATCTAGTAATCCTCATAACCGAGGATCGGCTGGTTGTCAGGATTGACTGGGTTCTCGTCGCGGCCTCGGCGCAGGTCGTTGCGGATCACGCTCATGGCGTTGCGGCCAACCTCGTCGTTGGCGGCCAGTACTTCCTGCTCGTCGCTCTCCTCGCTGGTCTTGACCGCAGGCTTGCGGGTGCGGGTGCGGCTACGCTTTGGCTGCTCAGCGGCGGGCTGCTCAGCGGCCTGGGCAGTGGTGGTGATTTCGGCTTGCGGTTCAACCGTTACATCCTGCTCGGTAGACTTGCCGCGCCCGCGTGTGCCACGCCGCCGCTTGCCAGCCTCAATGGGCTGCTCCTCGGTGGGTAGCTCCTCACTGGGCGGAGTCAGGCGCAACTCCACTGGCTGGATGACGCGCTTCCGATCGCCCTCAACTGCCGGGCTGAGCTGGTCAAAAGAGGGTTCGGCGATCTGTTCGCGCTCCAGCGTTGCCAGATAGGCAGGGTACTGGATCGTCTCGTTGCTAGTGGTCTCTTGCGGCGTGGCTTGCTTCCCGCGTCCGCGCCCACCGCGTGGGCGACGGTTGCGGTGGTTGACTTCAGCTTCCTCGTCCATATCTACTGCACTGGCGGTGGCTTCAGGCTCTACAACCGGTTGTGGTTGGTCGTCGGCGGTGGCGAAGCGGGTAGGCTGAACAGCCGCCACCTCGCGCAACTCAGCCAGCGATGCGTCGGCCCGCTCGAAAGCGGCGGCCAGCGCACCCATCTCCACCCAGTCCTCGGGGGCGGCGACTACTGTACTGCCCTCCTCCTCTGCTGTGTTCTTCAGCACGTCATCCTGGTTGAAGGCAGCCTCAATCTCGTCGGCAAAGGGATGACTGAACAGAGCGGTGATCTGCTCATTAGTGGGGCTGGCGAACTGGTCGGCTACCATGCCGAACGGCTCTGGTAGGCCGGGAGTTTCGTCTTCCATTGGGGCTAGCTGGCCTTCAAGGGGGGGGCGCAGGGTTGGCTCATCCCCCTCAGCAACCTCCACCTGGGCCGCCACGTTCATGAACTCAAGCCAGGGGCCGTGCAGCCCCTCATCGGTCACGCCATAGTAGATGTGCAGGGTGCTGTCGGGGTCGCGTTGAGCGAGATCATAGCGGCGCGCTCCGTTGCGGCTGGTGCTGCGCCAGATGCCGATCTGTCCGCCACTCTCCCCGAACGGCTCGCGCCACTCGATCTGCTCTAGCTTCGGCTCATCATGTTCCCGTTGGGTGATCGCGTACCGCCAGAGACGACGCGCCGAGTGGCGGCTGACATTATGAACAAGATTGCCATTGCGGAGGTCTTTCATCGTGTGGTGGGTGTTGCCACCATCACGCTCGACCGTCTCCACGATCTCCACGCCGGTGCGGGGTGGAGCGATACGACCATCGGCCTCCACGCTCATGTCTAGCGGCAGTTCGGCAGAGGCAGCAGGGGGACTCTGCTCGGCTGCGGCCAGGGCGGTCGCCTCAACGGCAGGCATGGTTCCGCTCAAGTCAACAGCTAGCGAAGCAACCTCAGAGGGCATCGCCATGCCCGCGCCATCCACTGCGGCGGCCTCGCCATCAGCGATCAGGTCGCCCGTTAGCGCGGGGGCATTGCTGCGACGGCTACGGCTACGGCGGTTACGGTTGCGGGCATCACCCGTGGTCGCTTGCTCCTCCCGCGCCTCAGCAGGGGCCACCTGCGGATCGCCCTCGTTGACGCTGGTCATTGCCTCGGCTAGTGCTGGCTCAATCGGCGGCTGCTTGACAGGCACCACTGGGGCGACCGGCTCTGGGCGGGTAAAGCTAGAACCAGGCGGTATGTAGGCAGCCCCGTACATGGCGCGGGCGGCCCGCCGCTCCTCGCGGTCAAGTCGGGCGTTTCGCAGAGCAGTGCTTTCACCCTCAACCAACGGTTGGGCTGGGCTGGCGGTGGAGACAGCGGGCTGCTGCGGTGCCGGTCGTTGGCTGACAGGCTGGCTACTAGCGGGCTGGCCGACAGCGGGCTGCGCCGCTCGCTGACCGCTGTCAGGCCGCTGATTGAAGGCTGGCCGCTGGGTACTGACAGTCGGGCTGGTGGTGGGTTGGCTAGTAACGGGCTGCCCAACAGTGGGGCTGGTTGGGGCGGTTGGGGCAACCGGCTGGCTGCTAACGCTCGGCTCCAGGCGCGTCAGCCGTTCACGCTCCCGAAGTTCGCGCCGCTCCTGGAAGGTGAGGCGTGGGGCAGCGGGCTGTGCTGGCGGTTCGTTCTGCTGAGCAGCAGGGGGCTGCACTGTCGGCGGCTGTATGGTCGGACGGGGGGGTGGCTGGCTGCTGGTTGCCAGGGCAGGCAGGGTTGCGCCCGCTTCGGTCAGGGCATCGCGCACAAGCTGCACGATCTCGTCACGAGCGGCCAGGCTAGTCTCCCCCTCCTGCCGAATGTAGATTTGACTATTGTCAATCGCGTAGGGCCGCTCCGCACCCTTCGCCACGTTGACCAGGACGACGCTCTTACCCTCACTAGTCCGCACGTCTAGCGTCACCTTGAGTAGCGGATAGATATTGCGCTGGATTTCAGAGCGCATCGTCTCGATCACTTCGACCGGACTCTCTACCCCATAAGCGGGGGTACTGCTGTCGGGAGCTACGCCGAGGAAGACGGTGCCACCGTTGGTGTTGGCAAAGGCGGCCAGGTCGCGCAGGATGTGGTGCGCGCTCTGGCGGCGCAGGGGCAGCCGCTCATGGAACGATTGGACTAGATTGTTGCCCAGCACGCGCGCCTGTCTCACCACATCGATCTGTGGTTCGGTGAAGGGGCGGCTGGGGCGGCAGCGAGTGAACTCGTTGCTGGCGAACATCTCCTTCAAGGCGCGGAAGCTCTGCTCTGGCAGCAACACCTCCGTCGTGCGGTCGCCAGTGCCGAGCGAGTGCGCCTTCTCGTCCAGGTCGCGGTAGGCACGGTGCGAGTCGGAACTCTGAATGCAGAACATCCGACGTGGGTACTCTGGCTTGCTACCATTGAAGAAGTTAGCCGAGTTGCGGCGGTCGGGGCTGTCAAGGTCGGTCACTTCAAGGGCCGAGAGGTTGGGGTCTTGGGTGAACGAAATCTTGGTCTGCCCGCCAAAGTTGAGGCCGCGCATCATCACCCCGTTGGAGGAGTTGGCGTGCGCCCCAATACAGATGCCACCCGCTTCGGCTACCGTGCGATAGACGGTCAGCACGTCGGTGGTCGCCCCCACTTCGGGGCTGCCGAGCAACATCTTCTCCTCGCTAATGCCCATAGACATTAGGACGTACTCGATGCGGCGGATCGACATACTGGGGGGGAAGATGCAGAGGATGTGGAAGCCGAAAGTCGCGCTGAACTCGAAGCCAGGCAGGACAAGTATCTTGCCAAAGATGCGGCGGTACTCACCGAGGCGGTGCTTCTCGTCCGGGGTGCTGCGCCCCTCGCGCTCCAACCGCTCCAAATCTTCACGCTCGCGCTGAATGTCGGCGTAAGCAGCAATGGTATTGTGGTCGGTGATTGCCAGGATGTCCACGCCGCGCTCCTCAGCCTTCTGCAAGATTTGCAGGTAGCTAGTTTCGGGCTGCTGGTAGCAGACGGTAGAGCGGGGGGTGTGGCAGTGCAGATCCATGCGGTACCAGTGGTAGCCGGGGTGCAGCTCCTCCTCGCGGGTGCGGGCGGCTTGCTCGTCACGCATCTGCTGAGCCGTATAGCTGCTGCTTACGCTGACCTCATCCATTTCGGGGCGGCGGCGCAAGCGATCTTGCAAGGGGTTGCGGCGGGTAGTGACCAGGTTGCTGCGCTGGTGTTGAGGGCGGCTGCTGCGTTCGGGTGGTAGGCTGGCCCGCTCATCGGGTTGGGGGTCGGCACTGCGGCGGCTCAACTTCTCTGGGGGTAGGTCTATGCGGCGGCCAGTGGGTTGATTCCCGCGGCTGCCGCCATTCTGGGACTGATTGTTATTTGGCATCTTAACTGTAGCTCTCTTATCTGCGCCCTCCCGCCGCTGCTGCACGGGCAAAGGGCCGCTGTGCAACAAGTGGTGGGTTTTGTGGGCTGCTATGTGGCTGGGGCGGCTTCAGTTACTCTGAGCTTCCAGCACGTCGGTTTGGTCAATATTGGTTGGGCTGGCAATCAGCGACTCGCTGGCAGGCAGTTCGAGGATAGGTGGCAGGCTGCCACCTTCGCCCTGGCTCAACAGTTCAAGGGGGAACTGGAAGGCAGCAGCGATCACCTCGTCCATGCTTTCAACCCAGATAAACTCTAGCTCCTGGCGCACAATGCGCGGTATCTCTGGCAGGTCGCGCTCGTTCTGGTGGGGGGCGATCACGCGCTTGATCCCAGCCCGATGAGCAGCGGTTGCCTTCTCGCGCAGGCCGCCAATCGGCAGCACCCGCCCACGCAGGGTAATTTCGCCGGTCATGCCCGTGTCACCACGCACAGGTTGGCGGGTGAGGGCGGAGATGAGGGCGGTAGCAATAGCGATCCCGGCGGAGGGGCCGTCCTTTGGCACCGCCCCTTCGGGGAAGTGGATGTGCAGGTCTAGCTTTTCCTGAAAGTTTGGCTCGATCTTCAGTTGGGCAGCACGGGAGCGCACGTAGCTGAGGGCGGCGCGTGCCGACTCCTGCATCACATCGCCTAGCCGCCCAGTGATCAGCAGGCTACCATGACCAGGCATAGTCGCCACTTCAACTGGCAGCACCGCGCCACCCGCTTCGGTGTAGGCCAGCCCGCTGACAACCCCGATCTGGTTCATCTGGGTCATCACCTTGTCCTCGGCGTAGCGAGCCAGGCCGAGGTACTCCTCCAGGTTGGTGAGGGTGATCCGCACGCGGGTGGTGCGCCCCTCAACCATGCGCCGGGCTGCTTTGCGGCAGATCGCCGCCAGCTTGCGGGCGAGATCACGCACACCGGCCTCATGGGTGTAATGTCGGATGATCGCCCGGTATACCTTCTCCGGTATTTCGATGTAGCCCGCCTTCAAGCCATGCGCGTCCAGTTCGCGGCTCATCAGATAGCGGCGGGCAATCTGCAACTTCTCCTCCTCACTGTAGCCGCTCAACTCGATGATCTCCATCCGGTCGCGCAGGGGGCGCGGGATGTCGGCCAGCACGTTGGCAGTGCAGATGAACAGCACCTGCGACAGGTCGAAGGGGATGTCGAGGTAGTGGTCAACAAAAGTGTTGTTCTGGGCGGGATCAAGCACTTCTAGCATAGCGGCGGTCGGGTCACCCTTGTAGTCGCTGCTCATCTTGTCGATCTCATCAAGTAGCACGACCGGATTGAGCGTAGCCGCCGTCTTGATGCCCTGGATGATCCGCCCTGGCATTGCTCCGATATAAGTACGGCGGTGGCCGCGCACCTCTGCCTCGTCGCGCACCCCACCCAGGCTGATCCGCACAAACTTGCGATCCAGACTACGGGCGATGCTCTGGCCCAGGCTGGTCTTACCTACCCCCGGTGGGCCAGCGAAGCAAAGTATCTGCGCACTGCCCTTGTGGTTGCCGAGGGCGACCAGTTGGCGCACGGCTAGGTATTCGAGGATACGCTCCTTCACCTTGTCCAACCCGTAATGATCCTCGTCCAGCACCTGTTTGGCAAAGGCCATGTTCAGCTTATCAGTCGTCTGCTGCTGCCAGGGGAGAGCCAGCACCCAGTCCACGTAGTTGCGGATCACCGCCGCTTCGGGGCTGGCAGCAGTCACCCGCTCCAGGCGGCCCAACTCCTTGAGCATCTTGGCCGCCACCTCCTCTGGCAAACCGAGGGTGACCACCTTCTGGCGCAGGTCGGCGATCTCATTACCTCCCTCACCCGCCAGTTCGTCGTGGATCGCCTTCAACTGCTCGCGTAGGTAGAACTCGCGCTGGTTCTTGTCGATCTGCTGGCGCACTTTGCTACGGATACGCTCGTCGATCTGCAAAACTTCCAGTTCGCTGACCAGGAACACGCCAACCGCTTCCAGCCGCTCATAACTGTCGGCGATCTCCAACAACTGCTGCCGCTTGTCCACCTGACTGATTACGTGGGCGGCGATCAGGTCGGCCAGATGGCCGGGGTTGTGGATGCCTCGGGCCACCCCTAGCACGTCCGCTGGGATGCGCTGGTTAAGGTGGAGGTAGTCGCTAAAGAGGTCTAGAACGTGGCGGCTCAAGGCCTCGGTAACAGAACCCTGGCTACCACGTTCGGCCACTTCGCGCACTGTGACACTGTAGAGGTATTCGGTGGCGGTGAAGTGGACTGCCTGCACGCGACGAAGACCTTCGATGGTCACCTGATAGTGACCGTCGGGCTGGCGATTGTGCTGGACAACTTCGGCGATGATCCCAGTTTGGTAGAGGTCTTCTGCTCGTGGCTCCTCGCGGGTGAGGTCGCGCTGAGTTAGCACCAGCAGCCGCGCATTACCTGCCAGAGCCTGTTCCAGTGCCTTGACCGACCGTAGCCGTCCAACTACCAGGCTGACGGAGGTGCGGGGGAAGATCACCACGTTTTTGAGGGGGAGCAGTGGGTAGTCAACTTCACCCGGATGCTGGTAGGCATCTGCCCTGATTGTTGGGTCGCTCATCATTCTTGTCCTAAGTGCCAGCCTGCCAGGTAGACCACTTTCAGCAGGTCTGGCCTTATTATACCACACTCTAGCGAAAGCGTCCATTAGCAGGTGCTGCTCATCGTTTCGCAGCAAGCAGCGGCGTATATCCAGCAAACAAGCGAGTGGTAGTTGATCAGTGCGGCTGGGTTTGATTTCCAGCAGATTGGATGCTTATAGCTCCCGCAGCCTAGCAGTTCTGGCTCACAGCTAACGAAGTACGCTGGCTACTTCGCCTGTCGTTGCCGCTGACGCAGCCAGCCGATCACACCATGCTTCGGCGAGAGGGTGATTACGATGAAGAAGACCAGGGTTGCTAGCAGAACTATTGCCCCGCCCGCTGCGATCTTGACGTAGAAGCTGAAGTAGAGACCAACCAGCCCCTCTACCGCCCCGATCAACCCAGCCAGGCCCATCATCACCGGCAGGCGGTCGGTCAGCAGCCGCGCTGTTGCCGAGGGCGTGATCAGCATCGCCAGCACCAGGATATTGCCCAGGGCTTGCAGGCTCGTCACCACCGCCAGGGCGATCAGCACGATCAGCCCCAGGTCGATCAGCCCTAGCCTGAAGCCCATTGCTGCCGCCATGCCCCGGTCGAAGCTGGTGATCAGGAATTGCTTGTAGAACAGGAAGACGATGCCCAAGACCACCGCTCCAGCCAGCAGCGTGGTGTAGATGTCGCTTTCACTGACCCCCAGCACGTAGCCAATCAGGATCGTGGTCAGGCTCGAAGTGTAGTTGCGCTGGCTACTGAGCAGCACAATGCCCAGAGCGAACGACCCCGCAAACAAGATGCCGATGGAGGTATCCTCGCTGATGCGCTGGCTCTGGGTCAGCAGGCTGATGATCAGCCCAATCACCACCGCCGCCAGCAGCCCACCGAGAAAGACCGACTGGCCCAACAGGTAGGCGATCACCACGCCAGGCAAGATGCCGTGTGAGAAAGCGTCACCGAGGAAGGAGAGGCCGCGCAATACGACATAGCAGCCCACCACCCCGCAGATCAGGCCGACCAGCGCGACCTCGATCAGCCCGTTCCGCATGAAAGCGTAGTTTAGCGGGTTGCTCAGGCAGTTGCCCACCCCGCCTGCGCTTATGCACTGCTGAAAAGCGTCAAACACGCGGCTCTCCCTCTGGCTTCGTTGGCAGCATCAGGGGGCCGTTAGTGCCAATGATTATGTCCTGATGCCCAGCGTGCAATAGGGTGCCGCCGTAGGTGCGGGCCAGCGTCTCTGGGGTAAATACCGCCGCAGCTGGGCCGTAAGCGATCACTGTGCGGTTGATGCAACACAACTCGTCGCAGAGGCGGGCGGCAGTCTCCAGGTCGTGGGTCGCCATCAATACCGTCCCCCCACTCTGGCGGAAGTCAGTCAGCAGGTTGAGGATCGTCTCCTGGGTGCTGCTGTCCACGCCGTTGAGCGGCTCATCCAACACCAGGATGCGCCCTTGCTGCACGAGAGCGCGGGCCAGGAAGACGCGTTGCTGTTGCCCGCCCGACAACTGGCTGATCTGGCTGCGACGGAGGTCGTACATCCCCACCTGCTCTAGAGCGAAAGCAGCTAGCTTCCTGTCCTGCACAGAGGGTCGGGCCAGCAGTCCCAGCCTGCCATAGCTGCCCATCAAGGTCACATCCTCAACTGTCACTGGGAAATCCCAGCGCACCTCCTCTCGCTGCGGCACATAGGCCAGCAGCTTGCGCCCCTGTGCCTGCCGCCGACCAGCAATGCTGATCTCCTGAGCCTGGTGCGGCACCACACCGAGGATCGCCTTGAGCAGGGTAGACTTGCCTGCACCGTTTGGCCCGATCACCCCGACCAGCTTGCCCCAGCCAATAGCCAGATCGACATCATGCAGGGCAACGTTTTCGCCGTAGCGCACATTGAGGCCGCGCACGTAGAGGGCGCAGTCCGCAGGGAGGAATGATTTTGCTTGTTCAGCATCTTGCAGCATAAGTAGTTTGCCTATCTAAGCCAGTTCAGGTTGCTCCTCCACTAATGATACGCGGTATCGGGTGGGGGCTAAAAGAAAGTCGGCACCGGGTGGCTTGCCTGTCTAAGGGGAGTATAGCAAGTAGCTAGCCTGGTGTCAACCACAGTATCAACAATGCCACCTTATTGATACCAACTGGCAGAAACGGGCTGTTGGTTGACCACCGTGCTATAGTAGTAGCCAATGATGCGGCCAAAGGCTGACGAGGAGGGCAAGCAGGTGGATGCGATATTGCTACCAACCAAGGGGCGCAACTTGCTGGCGGCAGCGGTGGCTGGTCTCTCGGCGTTGAACTGGGAGACAGCGGGGGTCAGTAAGGCTTGGACGGTCAAGGACTACTACATCATCCTGACCCGCAACGAGGAAGTTACTATAGAAGCGATCCTCAGCGTGCAAGCCGAGGCGACCACCGAGCGGTTGGCAGGGATGATCGCAGAGATGAAGGCGGCGGGTGCAGACCTGGAGCAGGAGCTAGTGGACTACTACCATAACAGCGACCTGGCTGAAGTGCAGAGCGACTACGCCGCCGCCTGTCAGCGGGCGATCAGCTTGGTCGCTCTGCTAGACACTCAGCGGCTGAATACTCCCGGCCTACTGCCCTGGTGCGATTCGGTTTGTTCGCTAGCCGACTTCTTGATCCACTTCAACTATGGGCGCAAGCGCGAATATGCCGCCTTGATCGCCAACTTCACCGCTGGTTTTCGGCTCTAGCGCATTTGACAAAGAATTAGCCCTATGCTATAATACATCCGTTGCCGACGCAAGTTTATATGAGGTCGTCTAGCGCAAGCCGAAAACCGACATACGCCTGTAGCTCAATTGGCAGAGTGGCGGTCTCCAAAACCGTAGGTTGGGGGTTCGAGTCCCTCCAGGCGTGCCAGGCACTATATCCGTTGTCGTAGGGGGCGCACCTTGCTGCCCCCTACGTTTTCACCTCAAGCAAGGAGTATAAACCGAGGATGGCTACAGTGGACACACCAAAACCTGTCAACAGCGTGCGCCAGCAGCGGCAGCCAGATCAGCCCAAGCAGCCAGAGCAGAAAGTCAAGAGCGTCTGGTCGCGTATTGGCGACCGTTGGCGTGATGTTCTATCTGAGATTCAGAAGATCACCTGGCCCAGCCCACAGGAAACCCGCAACCTGACCATCGTGGTGATGGGCATTTCTGCCGCTGTCGGCATCGTGCTTTCATTGATCGATGGCGGTCTCACCCTGATCATCAGCCAGTTCGGTAAGTAACCCCTCGCCGAAAGAAGCCCCCCGCTATGGACTCGCAATCTTACAAATCCACCTTTCAGCCCCCCAGGGGTGACGACCGGCCCGAATCTGGGCGGCACTGGTTTGTGATCCACACCTATTCTGGCTACGAAAACAAGGTCAAGAAGAACCTTGAACACCGCATCCAGGCTCTTGACATGACCGACCGTATCTTCCAGGTGGTAGTGCCGACTGAAAACGAGGTAGAGATCAAGGACGGGCAACGCCGTAGTGTGCAGCGCAAAGTCTACCCTGGCTATGTGATGGTTGAGATGGTGATGAGCGACGAGTCGTGGTATGTGGTGCGTAACACCCCAGGTGTGACCAGCTTTGTCGGCATGGGCAACAAGCCAGTGCCGCTGGAGCAACCAGAGGTAGACAAAATCCTCAACTCGATCAAGGCCGAGGCTGCGCCGAAGGTGAAGACTGCCTTCGCCCCCGGTATGTCGGTCAAGGTCATTGATGGACCTTTCGCCGACATGGAAGGCACGATTGACGCAGTGATGACCGACAAGCAGCAGGTGCGCGTGCTGATCTCCATCTTCGGACGCGAGACCCCCACCACGCTCGACTTCCTGCAAGTCAAGCGCAACGATCCCTACAGTGGTGATGAGGGCGGCTCTGCCCACACCGTGCGCGGAGGCAAGTAACCAGTTCTAACCGTTCTAACAAAGGGGAGTGTGCGGTCCGCCGGGCCGCACACGTCATGTTAAATCTCAAGCGTGTGGCGCGTCACCCTATGCGCCAAAGGAGCAATATCACGTGTCTAAGAAAGTAAGAGCTGTCGTCAAGCTGCAACTGAACGCTGGCAAGGCAACCCCGGCCCCCCCGGTCGGCTCCACCCTCGGTGGTTACGGCATTGCCCTCGTCAACTTCGTCAAGGAGTACAACGAGCGCACTGCCGCCAACATCGGTTCGATCATCCCAGTCGAAATCACGATCTACGAGGATCGCTCATACAGCTTCATCACCAAGATGCCGCCGGTGGCCGACCTGCTGCGTAAGGCCGCCAAAGTAGAACATGGTTCGGGTAAGCCTAACCTGGAGAAGGTAGGCCGTATCAGCCGCAAGCAGTTGCGGGAGATCGCCGAAACCAAGATGAAGGACCTCAACGCCTACGACGTAGACGCTGCTGAGCGCATCATCGAAGGCACGGCCCGCAGCATGGGTATTGATGTTACCCGCTAACTAGCCTCCCAGCGAAGCAAGTTAGCATTATTGGCGCAGAGTATGCGCCATCAGTGGGAGGGCTGGCAACCAGCCCGCTACCATAACCACACAAGGAGAAGACCATGGCAAAGCACGGCAAGAAGTATAACGCTGCCGCCCAGATGCTTGAAGAAGACAAGCTCTATACCATTCAGGAAGCGGCTGAACTGCTGAAGAAGACCTCGTTCACCAAGTTTGATGGCACCATTGAAGTACATATGCGCCTCGGCATTGACCCTCGCCATGCTGACCAGCTTGTGCGTGGCACAGCGGTACTGCCACATGGCACCGGCAAGAAGGTTCGTATCCTGGTCTTCACCCAGGGCGAAGGCGAGCGCATCGCCCGCGAAGCTGGAGCCGACGTAGTGGGTGGCGACGAGTTGATCACCCGCATCGAGAAGGAAGACTTCCTGGACTTTGATATTGCCGTTGCCACGGCAGACATGATGGGCAAGGTTGGTAAGCTGGGCAAGATTCTCGGTCGGCGCGGTCTAATGCCCTCGCCCAAGAGCGGCACCATCGTGCAGACCCCTGGCGACCTACCACGGGTGATCGGTGAAGTGCGGCGTGGTAAGATCGAGTTTCGCAACGACAAGACTGGCCTGATCCACGTCGGCGTGGGCAAAATCAGCTTTGACAACAGCCAGATTACCGAAAACATCCTTGCTATCGTGGATGCGGTCAACAAGGCAAAGCCAACTGGCGCAAAAGGTGCCTACGTACGGAGCATCACCGTTGCCAGCACGATGGGTCCAGGCATTCCGCTGGACGTGACCCCCACCCTGGCCGCTTCCACTGGAGCATCTAGCTAGTCAGCAACGACCCTGAAACGAAACCTCCTGAACCGTTTGGCTCAGGAGGTTTTTGTTGTCTCATCGTCAGCGGCTGCGTCGGGTGGAAAGATAGGTGGCCCTTCCCAACGGAAGCGGCCCAGGTCTATGTAGCCACGCTGATCAAACTCTACGCCTTCTTCTTCAAGCAACAGCCGCTGCAAGTCCGCAGAGTGCGTTTCGCAAGAGGTAGAGATGCGGCCCGCTGCATTGATGATCCGCTGCCAGGGTACATCCGTGCCAGCAGGCAAGTCGTGCAGCACCCAACCGACCACGCGGGCGTGGCGCGGGTAGCCGAGGTAGGCAGCGATCTGACCGTAGCTAGCGACCTTGCCCAGCGGTACCTGTCGCACCAGCCCCCGCACTGCCTCCCAGAAGCCTGCAAGGGGCAAGGCCTAACTCCTCAACTTCCCGGCTGCGGGCAGTGCGGGCAGGAGCGGGGCGATCATCAGCCACCACCTGCGCGGGGGTAGGGCGGGGCTGGTTAGCGGCACGGAAGCTCTCGCCTGCGGGCAACATCTGCGTCTGACCACTCTGCCCATCGCCCAGTAGCCGCATATCTTCGTTGTGTACCTGGCTAGTCATCATCTCTGGGCTGGCAAAGATGATGCGCGCCTGCGGGTTGTTCTTCACCACTTCCTTCATCGTCTCGATGTAGTGCCACTGGATCAGTTGCTCCGGGGTGTTGAGGCCGAGGATTTGGGCGTTCTGCCGCTCACTCTCTGCCTCGATCTCGCGCAGGCGAGCCTGCCGCTTGGCCTTGCCCTCAAAGCTGGAGATTTCGCGGGTGGCATCGCTGAACTTGACGTTGATCAGGTTTACGTCGTCCACATAGACCCCCCAGTGGTTGGCCCGGTCGTTCAGTTCGCTACGCACCCGCTCCGATAGCTCGTGTATCCAGTTGTCCGAGTCGATAATGCTAGCCTTAAAGTCCAGACCGGCTACGATCTCAGTGACAGCCGCCAAAGCCTCCTCGTGGGTTATCTTCTGCCAATCCTCTACCGTATAGATGGCCCGATAAACAGCCTCTTTGGAGGGGATCAGGTAGGGGCTACTGGGGTCGCGCATGATCTGGAAATGGACACTCATACCAAAGGTGACGGGTGCGAAGTTGCGCGTGTTAAGTACCACTTCGGGGATGTCAAAGTGAACCTGGTGCAGCTTGATCGCCTCACCGCGCACTGTCTCCATCATCGGCAACATATAATGGCGACCCGGCTTGAGCATCCGGAAGAAGCGTCCGTCCAGTTCGGTCAGCACTACCGTGCCTTCCTTGACGATCACGATACTCTTTAGCACCGAGTAGACGACCGCAAGTAGGACGACAGCGATCAGCAAAACAACCAGGCAGCCTGGCAGATTGTCCATAACCTCAACCCCCTCTAAGCAACCCTGGCCGTTCTACCCAGCCAGTATCTTTCCAAGATTGTGATCATTATAGCGCAGCTTGCCTCATTATGTCAACAGGACGTGGCGCAAAGTGGGCTGCTCTTTCGCTGGTCACTTCAAAGCCGAGTGGCTAGCTTGAAGGGGTCAGAGGAGACTACGCTCTGGGCGAACAGTTCCATTGCGCCGATGTCGGCAGTCTGGTTGAGCGGATCGCCCCGGTCTACCAGGCGGACGATGGCGGGAAAGTCTGTCCACGTGTCACCATCCACCAGTTGGTTGGGGGGCAGATAGGCTGCTACGTTGAAACTGCTGACCCCCAGGCTGCGGTAGACGCTGAGGACGCGGTAGATGGCGGCGGCCATGTTCTCGTCTAGGGCAGCACCGAGCAGCCAGACCTCCTTCTCCTTGACTGGGGTAAGCGAGGCGAAGGCTGTGATCCCCCCTGCCAAAGCCTTAGCCAGCCCCAAGGCAGTGTGGATGCTTATAAGGTCGGCAAAGTAACTCTGCCCGTGCTGTTGGCGGTACTGGTGGGCAGCGCGGCGCAATTGCTCTACCTTCGCGTAAGGGAAGTCGCTGGTCACGGTCATCTGAGTGTGACCATGCAGGATGCTGGCTCCGCTTCTCCAGAGACAGTTCCACATAAAGAAGAAGTAGCGGGCGCGAGCGTCGGCAGCCATTGCCATTGCTCCCCAACGTTGGGCGGTCGCTAGCGCATCTGCAATACTCTCGCGGGTGAAAGCGAGCGGGTTGTACTCGTCGAAGATCAGCACGCCGTGGAAGCCGTCGTACTTGGCGATGTTACTGGCGGTGATGCTATGCTGACCCTTGAGGCGACCAAACACGTCGGCGGGGGTGCCGGTCAGCGGGTCACCGAAGGTGTCGTCCGCCCGGCCCGCCACGATTCGTGCCTCCAGATCTCTGCTCGTCCGCGCCCCCATTGGGCGGCTGGCCCGCAACTCGTTGAACAGCGCACCCTCAAAGGTAACCACGTTTGTTACTTTGACGATATGCTGCTCCTCCACCCGGCCCAGGCTGCCAAACTGCCGCTCAATCCAGGCGTACATCTCTGGCGGTGGCACAGTATGGCCCACTGTGGTGCTGATCTGGTAGATGCGCCGTGCTATCGCCCGCGTCTCACGGGGCAAGGCCGCAACTAGCACCTCCAGGTTGACGATACTATCTTCCATACACCCTCCTGTCCCTAGCACCTGATCGCCAAAGCTGGGTGCTTCAGCTTGCCTTCTTGAAGGCCACCGCTTTGGTGTAGAGGTCTATGTACTTGCGTGCGCTGGTGGCCCAGGAGTAGTCGGCCTGCATATCGCGGGTCATCAGCTTGCGCCAGGTGTCCTTGTAGCGGTAGTTTTCGAGGGCGCGCACGATAGTAGCGTAGAGGGCCATTGGCTCGTAGGGCTGGAAGGAGAAGCCGTTGCCTTCGCCGCTGGTCGGGTCGAAGTCGGTCACGGTGTCGGCGAGGCCACCAGTCTGGCGCACGACTGGGATTGAGCCGTAGCGCATAGCAATCAGTTGGCCCAGGCCGCACGGTTCGAAGCGCGATGGCATGAGGAAGATGTCGCTGCCCGCGTATATCTTCTGCGCAAGGCTGGCGTTGAAGGTAAGAAAGACGGCGGCCTTGCCTGGGTAGCGGGCGGCGATCTTGCCGAACATCTCGTGATAGTACTGGTCGCCCGTGCCAAGCAGCACCAGTTGCACGTTGAGCAGGTTCATCAGCGGATCAACCACCGGAGCGAGGATGTCGAAGCCCTTCTGGTTCGCCAGCCGCGAAATCAGGCCGATCACCGGCACATCAGGGTCGGGAGTGAGGTTACCGTCGCGTTGCAGGTCGAGCTTGTTGGCGGCCCGGTCGGTCTGGTGCAATGCATCAAAGTTGGCGGCGATGTAGCTATCGGTAGCAGGGTCCATCAGTTCGGTGTCAATGCCGTTGAGGATGCCAAAGAGGCGATCCTGCCGTTCGCGCAGCAGCGGATCGAGCTTCTCACCATATTCGGGGGTCAGTATCTCCTTCGCATAGGTCTCGCTGACCGTGCTAACAACATCGGCGTAGAGGATGCCCCGACCCATTAGGTCTACCACCCCGGCGAGGTCGGGTATTTGGGGGTAGACAAAGCCCTTCTCGGCAATGCCCGCGATCTCTAGCACGCGCTGGCCGAAGATGCCCTGGTAGGCCAGGTTGTGGATGGTGTAGACGGTGGCGGTGCCTGCAAAGAAGGGGTCATCGCGGTAGAGGGTCTTCATCCAGTTGGGGATGATCGCGGTCTGCCAGTCGTTGCAGTGGATCACGTCGGGCGACCAATCCAGCTTCTTGAGCATCTCCACGGCGGCGCGGCAAAAGAGAATGAAGCGTTCGTCATCATCCTGGTAGCTGTAGATACCTTCACGGTCGAAATAACGTTCGCTATGCACAAGATAAACAGGGATGTGGTCGCCAATCGTTCCCTGCACGATGTCCACCGTCTCCATCTGCTCGTTCATCGGCACGCTGAAGGGGGGGACGGCAGGCTGGAGGTTGAACTTGGCATTGTCAATGCGGCCATACTTGGGCATGACCACCCGCACATCTACCCCTAGCTTCTGCAAGGCGAGTGGCAACGCCCCGGCTACATCGGCAAGACCACCAACTTTGGCGAACGGTACTACCTCGGCGGCGACGATCAAAACCTTGAGCGGGCTGGCTGCCTTGCCTTCACTTTTCTTTGCTGGCAATGTCAATGGTTGCTCCTTTGGACGCAGGGTGGACAAACTGACAATGTGATCTTAGCACAAAGGGGCGGGCTTGGCAACCTGTGACCCAGCCTGTCAGTGCCGTTTTGACACAAAAAGCCCCTCCCCACAGGCTGGGGGAGGGGCTTTGCACTAGCGGCTAACAGCGGCAGCGGCGCGTGCAGGTCAAGGTGGCTGTGTTCAGCAGGCAGCATCGCCTGCCACTGTTCGATTAGCCTGCGATAGGCCACTCCAACTGGGCGCAACTGGCGATCCATATCGTAGAGGCCGAGTGGGATCACGTGACCGTCATCGTGGGTTAGTGCGCTATCCCAATCCACCTGGTCGATCAGGCTGTACCAGGTGAAGCCGACCATTGGCACCCCGTCTGCACGTAGCTTCATTGTGTTGCGCCACTGCTTCCAGAGCCAGCCGGGGGCTTGATCCACATCGCAGTAGTTGGTTTCGGTGTGCATCACCGGCAGCCGATAGCGGTCATAGTAGTCCTTTGTCACCAGATAGTAGCCGAAGGTATCCCACGCCGGGCTGATTACCCCATCCATGTCCACCATATGCTCGTTGCTGGCGTAGTAGTCCGTCCCCATGATCTGGTGTGGGCGCAGGGCGCGTCCATGAGCCATGAACCACTGGTACTCGCTGCGGCTCACCCCATTTTCGAGCAAGTAGTCGTAGGCAATCTGGCCCACCCCATGATAGCCGTAGGAGAGGTCGAGCGAGAGGAAGCGAATCTGGTTCAGCTTCTCGGCAAGCTCCTGCACGTGTGGGTCAGGAGTGGTCGGGTGGAAGTATTCAACCGACTCGCTCTGGATGAAGTAGGCGGTTGGTTGCACGGCGAGGATCGCTTCTTCGGCCATGATGTTGGCCTGCACCAGATGTTTGAGCGCAGTAACGAAGCTGCGGTCGTCGCTCTTGCGCTCATTCCACCAGCCATGCAAGGCGGAGAACTTGGCACAGATGTAGATTTCGTTGACAGGGGTATAGAGGTGCAGGTAGGGGTAGCGTTCAGCAAAGGCACGCGCATATTCAGCGAAGTAGGCGGGCCAGGCGGGGTTCTGGAAGTTGCCTATCCATTCTGGTACCCCGAAGTGGCAGAGGTCAACGATGGGGGTGATGTTGAGCCGCCGCAACTCAGCGAATACCTCATCGCTGAAGGTCCAGTCGTAGACACCTGGGGCAACATGGGTCTGATAGTAAGGGGGGCCGTAGCGGAGGTAGTCAATGCCCATCTCGCTGGTCAAGGCGAAATCTTCGCGCCAGCGACGGTAATGGTCAGTCTTGCTCATCTCGTCTACCCGGAAGGGCTGGCCGTCCTTACCCACGATCATAGGGTAGCTGTTTTCGATGCCGGTGGCGAACATGAAGGGCTGCGCCTTGCCCGCACGCCGTTGTAGCGGGAGATAATAGTTCATGGTTGTGATCTTTCTAGTGGAAGCGGTAGCTGCACCCAGCGACGTTGCCGAGCGGCTTGCTTACAGCATAGCACAAGTAGGTGGGCAATACATTAAAATTGGCTGGTCAGCAGCAAAGTTAGGAAGAAGGTACTAGATAAAGTAGCCAACAGCACATGCCACTATAAAGGCAATAGCAGCGACCACTTGCCCACTCGCGGCACCCACCGCTTCTGCTCCTGGCTACTAGTCCACTAAATAGTGTGACAGGTTGACCCATGATCGGGTTGCATCATGCAGATTAGCAAAGCATTAGAGCGGATCGGCAAGCAAAACACCCTGTGCTGAGAGTGTACGCTGCTCGGCTGGCTAGCTAACTCGCCTGTACCATCCTGGTCACCATGATCTGCGCCGCTAGTGGTGGGCGTACCAACCCCGATCAGTTCGTCCGCGTAGCGTAGGAGGGTGCTAGCGCGGGCGGGAGCCGTCTTGCGGTGCTTCAGGTACCGCTCAAGTGCCTCATGTGGTGAAAGCTGCTCGGCCAACTGGTCATTGCTGCGAAGCCGCTCCCCGCGATCCATGTCCTTGACTACCGCAGCAATGTAGCTAACCCCCCCCTCGTGCAGGGCGCGGCGGATGTCGGCCTCGCGCAGAGCGGCAGCGAACTCGGTGCTGGTGCGGACGATCACCTTGACTACCGCCCCTGGCAGCTTCTTCGCCTGCTTGCCGATCTCGTAGAGGACAGCCTCGGTCGGCTGCGCTACGTTGCCATCCACCTTGATCGTCAGGAAGGGACGGGCAGCGGTCTTGACGAACTCGTGGCTGGCCCGCCACCTGTTCTGGCCCACCTCGGCCTGCTCACGCTCGTCGAAGCTGACGATCACGAAGCCCTTGTCCTCCTTCTCCTCACCGAAGTCTATGCGCTCCAGGCTGCCGCAGTAGACGGCTAGCGGCTCGTTCCAGACCAACTGGTACTTGTGGATGTGGCCGAGAGCGACGTAGCTGAAAGCAGATTTGCGGATCGTGTCTGCCCTCACGATCACGTCATTGCCCAGCATGATATCCTGCTCGCTGCTGAAGGCAGCCCCCTGCACGCTATTGTGCATAGTCAGGATAGCAGGTCGGTTAAGGTCAAGCTCCTGCGCCCGTGTATCCACGATCTCCTCGATCTTATCGGCCATCAAGCCGTTCAGTTCCTGGATCGTCAGGGCGCGGTTTTCTTCCTTAGTCAGCAGGGTGTGGGGCGTAACCCAGGGGATCGCCACTACCTGCACCATACCCTGGCGGGTAGCGACGTGGAAGATGCCCGGCTTGCGAGCCACCTGCACGCCGGGGATGTTCAGCGTGTCGTAGATTTCCAGGGTGTGGGCGCGGGCTGAGGCATTGGGCAGGTCGTGGTTGCCGACGAGCAAGAAGGCAGGGATGTCGTGCTGCACCAGACGGATGATGCGACGGGCGAACTCGCGCTGCACGGTGGGGTTGGGGTCGCGGGTCTTGAATGCGTCCCCCGCGAACACCATCAGGTCGCACTCCCGCGCAATCGCTGCATCAATCGCCTGGTCGAACGAGCGCAGGAAGTCGTCGAGGCGAGTACTCTGGCCGGTCAACCCCCCCTGGTTGCCATACTTCTCTACGCCGAGGTGGACATCGGATATGTGCAGCATCTTGATCGTCATTGGCTAGCATTACCTTTCGGGCGGTGAGTGGGGTGGCGAAGAAAAGCGGGTCTTGCCCGTTGATCAGCTTATTATAACAGAGTTTGCAAGCCTGCGGTGGGCAGAGTATAATTGGCCCGTCCCCAAACTCAATGCAGAGAAGGAGCAATACAAACATAATGGCTCATGATGTTACCTTTATCCCTGGTGACGGCACCGGCCCAGAGATCAGCGCGGCTACCAGGCGCGTGCTGGAAGCGACTGGCGTACAATTCAACTGGGATGTTCAGGATGCGGGTCTGGGTGCGCTGGCAAAAACAGGCCAGGTACTGCCCGACGCGGTGTTGGACAGCGTGCGCCGCACCAAAGTAGCGATCAAGGGGCCGATTACCACCCCGGTTGGCAAGGGCTTTCGCAGCGTCAACGTTGCGCTCCGTAAGGCACTTGACCTCTACGCCTGTGTGCGCCCCTGCAAGAGCTACAAAGGAGTGCGCTCGCGCTACACCGACATTGACCTGGTGATAGTGCGCGAGAACACCGAGGATTTGTACGCTGGGATAGAGTACAACAAGGACACTCCAGAGGCGCGGGAGTTGATTGCCTGGTTCGCTGCTCACGGCTCTACCATCCGACCCGACTCGGCGATCAGCATCAAGCCAATTTCCAGCTTCGGCAGCGAGCGGGTGGTTCGCTTCGCCTTCGAGTATGCGCGCAAGAATGGACGCAAACGGGTCACTGCTGTGCATAAAGCAAACATCATGAAGGCCACTGACGGCCTGTTTCTCGCTACTGCGCAGGGGGTGGCAAAGGAGTACAGCGACATCGCCTTTGATGATCGCATCGTGGACAATATGTGTATGCAACTGGTGCAGAAGCCAGAGCAGTATGATGTGCTGGTGCTGCCCAACCTCTACGGCGACATCCTGAGCGACCTGGGGGCGGGGCTGATCGGCGGCCTGGGGGTGGCCCCTGGCGCGAACATTGGCACCGACGTGGCGATCTTCGAGCCGACGCACGGTAGCGCACCGCACTACGCAGGCCAGAACCGGGTCAATCCCCTGGCCGAGATGTTCAGCGGGGTGATGATGCTCAGTCACCTGGGCGAACACCACGCGGCCCGCCGCCTGGAAGCCGCGATGAGCGAACTGATCGCCGAGGGCAAGGATGTAACCTACGACATGAAGCCTGACCGCAACGACCCTACCGCTGTCGGCACCGCGCAGGTAGCCGACGCGCTGATCGCCAAACTGCAACGCTTAGGCTTCAGGGTAGGCTCTCGCATTCGGGCTGTGGCTTCAAGTTACAGCCCTCTCTTTTTGGAGGGGATAGGGATGGAAGACAAAACTACCGCTCTGCAAAGTCCAGACTCCATACAATACAAGCTAGAGACCGCCGCCGCTGCGGACATGGCCGCGATCTTCTCTGCCTGCGAGCGCGAGGCCGGGCGGCTGGGGCTGGGGCAGACGCAGGTGGCTGGTCTCTGGCACTATAGTTGCACGCTTGCGCCTGGTCTCTCCCTCTTTAACACGGCACTCGGCCTCGGCATAGGCCAGCCAGCCTGCGCGGGGCAGCTTGACGCGCTGGTGGAGCGGCTGCGCGAACTGAAGACTAGCTGCACTGTGCCGGTTGTCAGCGACCACGAAGCGAGCGGCAGGCTACTGCAAGCACGGGGCTTCCGCCTGCAAGGGCAGGTCAGCGTGCTGCTGCTGGCCGATACCACTACCTGGCGTATCCACGACCGCCCTGGCCTGGCGGTGCGAAAGCTAGTGGCGGGCGAAACGCGTCTGCTGGGCCACATCCTCGGCGGCTGCTGGGGGGCGAAGGGCAGCGCAGAGAAGGTGCTAATGGCGACCATGCCGCGCTTGAGCATCGCAGCCTGCGCTCGCGTCTACTTTGCCTGGCTGGGCGACACCCCGATTGGTGCGGGCGTGTTGCTGCACGCTGGCGAACGGGCTGGCCTCTACTTTGCCTGCACCGAAAGCGGGTGGCGCGGTAGGGGCGCGCATACTGCCCTTGTCCGCCGCCGTACCCAGGAGGCGATCAGCCTGGGGGCGCAAACGATCTACGCCCAGGCTCCTACCGCCTCGTTGGCCCAACGCAACCTAGAGCGCAATGGCTACGAAGTCGCCTACATCCGCGATATGTGGGTCTGGCAGCCTTAGCCGAACAAGTCCTCCTCGGCCTCGTGGCTGCCATTACCGTTGCCGTTCGAGCCGACCGTGCGGGGGTCGCGGCCACTGCCCAGCCGTGTATTCAGCCCATTGGTGAACTTGTCGTCGAAGCTGCGGGTGTGGATCGCCACCGCCATAGGCACCGCATGACCAAAGACCAACGCCTCCTGTCGGGTGTCCAGGGTCGCCAGCGTATCCTTCAGGTGGCGGCCACCATATACCCCAGTGAAGACTGCCTCAATATCGTGTGCGTCGGAGAGCAGGGCGGTGACGCGGGTACCAAGTTGGCTCATCACGTCGGGGTCAATGCTGCTAGGCCGCTGGTCAATGATCAGCAAGGTCACGGCGTACTTCCGCATCTCCCGCGCAATTGTGCCGAAGATAGTATCCTTGTTGTTGAGGAACTTGTGCGCTTCTTCGATGGTAATTACTAGCTGCTGCGGCTTGTCCACCTTGCTCTGGCTGCGCTCATACCGCTCTGACTGATCCACCCAGGCCTCGTGTATCTGGCGGGTGACCAGGGTGGAGACCAGCATATAGGCGAGAGTGGACTCGTGCCTGCCGAACTCCAAAATCACGTTGTTACCCTGCTTGAGTTCGTCGATCATCCGCTTGATCCCAGAGTCGTCCTTGCTGCCCTGTACCATGAAGTCAAAGCGTTCCAACTTTTGCAGGCTGCGGCGGAGCGCGTCAATGCTGCCGCTGTTAGCCCCCGTCTCCTCGCTGATCTCCTTCGCGTCGCGGTCGTCCGCCACCAGCCTGCCGATCCAATCGCGGCCCCACTTGCGCTGCAAAAGAGTGCCAGTGGTCACCGCCTGCCCGCTCAGGCGCATCTCCTCCTCCAGGGCTTCGAGGTCGCCGAGAGTAAGCGAACTGTAGGGGATCAACACCACGCCGTCGTTCGAGCGACCAGAGCGACGGCTGGACTCTGCATCGAGGGTGTAGACCTTGATTTTCTTTGCGCCAAAGATGTCGCGTAGCCCCTTGACCTTCAACCCCGCCTCAGTCTCGCGGTAGGTGGCGTACTCGTTGTGCATATCGAAGATCAGGTTGACCGCTTGACCGCGATCAATCACCCCGCAGAGTAGCAGGCGGGCCAACATACTCTTGCCCGTGCCGCTGCGACCAAAGATACCGTTGCTGCGCTCTACAAACTTGCGGAGGTCAATGCAGACTGGCTGACCCGTCTCCTTGCGGCTGGCATCGCAGGGGGTACCGACCGCGAAGAAGCCCTCCTTCTGCTCATCGCCGAATACCACCTGCACGTCGGTCTCGTCAGCCAGGGCGACGCTGCTAAAGTGGCTGGGGATGGTGCGGGCAGGCTGGCGTTCGCCGGTCGTCACCTCAAGGTCGAGGTGGATGGTACACTCGGCGAAGGTCGTCCCCCGCGCCAGGGCTTCGCGCACCAATCGGGAGCCGCTTGCGGGTGGGTCGCTGGTCACGCCCGCGTCGTTCGCGCCCAGGCGCAGCCCGCTGACGGTGCCGAAGAACTGCGCCTCTGGGTTCTCTACCACCACAAACTGGCCGAGGCGCAACTGCTCTACCCGCAGTTCGCGGCCCAGATGAACCGTCACCCCCTTCTCGCTATCTGCCGCCGTCACCTGCCCAATCGCCTTGCGCTCTCTGCTCATCACCCGCTCCTCTCTCAAACTCTCCACCCTGGCCCCTGCGTGGGGAAGTGGTATAATGCAACTCTAGCGGCACAGACGTTGCGCCGGGACGGTTTTTCTGCTATAATAACCTGACAAGACGCGCACAGCGTCGTTTTTTACCCCATAACCCAGGTGAACTCGTGCCGACCGCAAGGGGCCGGGAGCGCAAGAAAGGAATTAGACAATGGCTGGCAAGAAGGACGTTAAGCTCTCCAAGACGGTGCCTACTGGCAAGGTGGATGATACCCCCAGCGGTCACACCTGCAAGGTCGACGGCAAGCCGATCCCGCAGCGTAAGCTGGTCGTGCTGAAGATCGTCAAGGCCGACGGCAAGCGCACCACCGAATACTACAACCGCGACAACTTCAAGGTCTAGTAGCCGTTGCAACCGCAGCCCCTCCTCTGTTCGCAGGCGAGGGGCTTTTGCCTGGCCCGCGACTGGGCTAAACGTTGAGCAGGTTGCCGACCCCACGCACGATCTCGGTGCGCTGGGCGGGCTGCTCGTCGCCGATCACCTCCTCCAGGGTTTCGAGGATCGCCAGCAGGCGGTTGTACTGGCCCTTGAGCAGCCGACCGAGGAACTCGCTGGCATCCAGCAGATAGGCCCAGCCCGCTTCGGCTCCGCGTAGCTGGTAGCCCTTGTAGAGCAGACGGATGATCGCCTGATCCACGCTTGGCTCGTTGGCGTTGAGGGCGGCCCGCAGGTAGGTGGGCTTCGCGGTGAAGGTCAGCAGCTCGCTCTCGGCCAACAGATAAACGGGATAGTGGATGCGTGGCGGGCGTTCAGGATAGAAGTGCTGCGGGCGCAGACCGTCGTAGCAGCCGAGGCAGAGGCTGGTAAACTGCGTCCGCAGGATGAACTTTAGCTCAGGGTGCTGCTTGTAGACGGCATCCTCGTCGCCAGTGCCATCACCCTTGCGCCTGCTATCACCTAGCCGCTCGGTATGCACGCTGTAGAGCAGGCCCACCACCCCATCGGCGACCACCAGACCGCCCAGTGGGGGAGCCTGATTCAACTCAAAGCTCTCGGCGCAGAAGTTGTTGTACTCGGCGGTCACTATCTCGCCAACTGTTGTGCGTATGCTCACACGTTCCTCCCACTGTTCTGCTTATCTTTGCTCTTGAGCGAGGGAGGCTTGAGCAAGCCCTCGTTCTCTAGCAAAGCAAAATACGTCTCGCGGTCGCCCCCCCGCGTAAGGAAGGCGTAGCGGTCGGCCAGGTTCAGCACAGGCGGGTAGCCATTGCCCAGGCTGCACTGGCTGACCAATACCCGCTGGATCGTGTCCAGTTGCGGGCCGAAGTCGGCCAGGGTGTCGATCCGCTCCACGCCAGTAGCCGCCCCGTCGCCAACGCCTAGGTAGAAGCTGATGATCGGGATGCGATTCTCGCTCAAGTCCTTGCGCTTGTTCTTGGCTGGCTGCCAGGCAGTGAAGGCTAGCGACCGTTCGCCGGGGGCCAGCAGCACGCTAAAGAGGTCGCCATCGTCCAGGTAGCCAAGAGCAGACTGGAGCAGGCGATGCTCCGTGTCGCTCAGGTCGCTGAAGAAGCCCGCGCTGAGTGCTTCCTCCAGAGAGCGGATCACCAGATCAGATTTAGTGCGGCTGTTGTAGCCAACTATCGGGGTGTGTAGCTGGCGGGCAAAGTCTTTAACTGTGTCGTCGAAGCCCGCCAACAGGTCGTTCAACTCTCTGTCGCCGCCAGCGTCGGCCTTGCTCTCGGCACCATTGAGGCGGGCGAGGGTCTGGTTGAGTGGGCCGTCAAAGATCGCCAGGCTGAGGTCGTCATAACTCTGGGCCATCGCATAGAGGGCTTTGATCTCATGGGCGGCGCACTGCACCTGCATCACGCGCTCTGGATCGACCCGGCGGCGCGCTCGCGGCAGCAGATAGTCTGGGTAGTGGTGGGGGATTGCCTCGACCAGGGCTTCCTGTTCGTCGCCATACTTGATCATCGCCTGCGCGACGTTGATCAGGTGGCAGAATGCCCCCCGGTGCTTGTCAGCTTCGATGAACGACGAGTCGGTGGCAACGACCCGGTAGCCTAGCTCATCGAACGGGGGGTGGAGGGGGTAGTCCAAGGCGTTGGGGCTGGTTGTCTGCACTGGCAAAGCGTAGCTGCTGTAGGTGTGCTGCTCGGCCTGGATTACGGCTTCACTCCACTCAGCCAGCCTGTCGCTACTCTCGCTGGCAGCGATGTAGAGGCGCGCAACCAGCAAGCGGGCCTGCTCCTGCTCGGCCAATTTGCCCCGTGCTTCCTCGGCGGTCTTGTTGATTTTGGTGGCGACAGTACCTGCATCGAAGGGCATGGCCCGCCCTCCTTCCTGTTAGCGGATCAGCCCAGCTTCTCGACGCGGGCGATCCACGCTTCGTGATCCTTCAGTTCGGCAGTGGTGGGGATGTAGTCTGGACCACGCCAGATGCGGGGGGCAAAGGCTGGGCCGCGACTCTCGACCACGTGGTTGATGAAGGCTTCGCCGAGGGCATACTGCTCCATCTTTAGAGCCATGCCCGTCACACGCATGAACAGCCGCTCGACTACCCGGCGGTTGCCCTGGCGGTGTTCAACCCGCTCGTGGATGAACTCATAGCTGGGCAGCAGGCGCGCCCCAACACTGTTCATCACGTAGTTGCCGTAGCCCTCGACCATGGTCATCAACGACTGCATTCGCTGAAAGAGGTCGCGCTGCGGTGGGGTCATCACTGCTTCCAGCCAGCCCCGCCCCTCGTCGCGGCCCTCGCGCACCCGGCCTATGATATTGCCGAGACTGAAGCCACTATCACGCATTGCGCCGAGGTCGCCCTTGAGGTGATCGAAGTATTCGCCAAGCAAGCCGTTGAAGTAGGGGCGCAGCCACGGGTGCGCCTCAAACTGGTAGGCGTGTGTAACCTCGTGCAAGGCAATCCAGAGGCGGAAGTCGTCGGCATCCAGCCCCAATTGCTGCTGGGTAGCTGCGATATTCGGCTCAACGAAGAACAGCTTGCCACGATCCGCCTCTGCTCCCAGCAAGCTGATGTCGTACTGGCCCAGCACGTGCTTGCTGAGGTAGCCCAGCAGGGTGCCGAGTTCGGCACTGAGTACTAGCTGGTTGAGGCTGCCCACTACCAGGTTTGGTAGGCTGCCCGCTGCACCCGACTGCTGCAAGCTCTCCAGGTGGAATTGGTCGATTGGGTCGAACAGGTTGCGGAAGCTGTGGATGTTAGCCGCTACCCACTGCGCCCTGCTGACCGCCGCTACCTGCAAGCTGGGTACTGCCACCTTGCTGCCAATCGCCTCGGCAACCAGAGGGGCGGCCTGCTTGACTAGCTGAGCGTAATAACGGGTGAACTCTGCCTTCGGCTGGTTGGCAAAGGGATCGTCGCGGTTGAGCAGGGCGGCGACCTGCCTGGCCCGCTGCCAATTGATCAGCGTAGGGGTGCCAATCTTGCGCTGGCCGCTACGCGTGGCCGAAACTAGTGCGCCCACCGTTGCACCCGCCGCCAACCCCGCACCTAGCATCGTGCGGGTGGTCATTACATTCTTGCTCCGTGCCATTGTCGCTCCTCATCTAGTTGCGAACAGAAGTTTGGCCTATTATACACCATTGCAGCGCAAGAGGGTAGGCGACGGGTACTGTCGTCAAATCGAGGCAAAACGAAGGGCAGGCAGCGCGTTTGTAGTCGCGCCTGCCCGCCGTATCTCTAGCTTTAGCTAAAGGGTTGGACTAGCCGTTCTGCACATCATCGTAGGCGGTATGGACTTCCTCGCGGAGCCGCTTCCACTCATCGTTGCTGCTGTCGCCATAGTAGGTGGAGCGGATGTCGCTCTCGACCTCGTTGAACTTGCGGCCCTTGTTGCGAGCATCACGGGCGGCGGTGTAGCCAACCTGGAAGTTCGGCTCAGCCTCGCTGAAAGAGGTGCTGGCGTACTGGCCCTGATTCGCCTGGAACTGCTGCTCGTAGCGGTTGCGATACTGGGTGTAGTTGTTGTCCACATCCACGCGCACCCGTCGCACGGTGTCGGTGATCTGCTGCCGCTCACTGGTCTGCGTCTTGTTGACAACGACCTCACCAGTAACCACTGCTTCCTTGGCAACGACGGCCTCCTCCTGACGCACTGGCACGCGGATCACACCCTCCTGGAAGGCGTTAGCAGCCTCTGCGGCGGTGAGAGAGCGGTTCAATTCGTTGGTCTGGACGCTGACTTCTCGCGCATCAGGTCAATCGGTACCATCTGCTCCTCGCTGGTTACGGCCTTGCGGATTTGGCGGCCCCGGCCTCAACCGTGCGCTTGCCGACCGTCAGCCGCTCCTCGATGATCGGCACTCGCAGCACGCCGTCCTTAAGATAGTCAGCCCCAGCTACCTGGAGGTAGACGCGCTTGTTCTCTACACGGGCAATGGCGGCGGTGGCAATACGCTGGCCGTTGACCTGGATACCATCACTCAGTACCTTCTCCACGGTGCCGAACGTCTGGTTGTCCATGCCATAAACTTCGTAGCCGGTCTTGATCTCATTCAGGTTGGTGAACGTGGAACCGCTGTACGTCTCCGAGTTGTTGTGGGTGTTGTCGCTCATTTCTGTCATCTCCTATAACTCTGGTGCTGCACCAGGCAGCGGCTGCCATAGCTTGTTCTCGGTGGTAGCCCTCATGGGCTTGTTGGCTATAATGTAAATGCCGTGCCACAATTACAAGTACTAGCGGCCCTATGGGAAACTTCGATAAGAGGGTTAGCGTAATTGGGAGGTGGCAAAACCAGGTGTTGGAGCAGAACGCTCGTACAACCAGTGAGGATGATTAGATAGCCAACAGCACCCCTGCCGCCCGCAATTCGTCAGCCGTGACTGCCCCTGCACGGAGCAGACGGGGATGCTCACTGCTCAGATCAAGGACGCTGCTCTCCAGGCTCATAGGTTGTCTGCCACCATCAAGGATCATCTCCAACCTGCCATCCAGGCTGGCAAGGGCGGCTTCAGCACTGTTTGGGCTGGGGTGGCCGCTCTGGTTCGCACTCGTCACCGCCAACGCCCCACCACACTGTTCCAGGATAGTCAAGGCAATCGGATGGTTCGGCATCCGCACACCCACCGTCGATCCACCACTAATCATCTTTGCTGGTACGGTTGGTTGAGCCGGGAGAACCAGGGTGAGACCGCCAGGCCAGAAGTGGGCGATCAGCAACTCGCACAGGGCGCGGCGGTCGGGGCTGAGTTGGTCGAGGTCTGCCACCTGCGCCAGAGCCTGGGGACGGGCGATCAGCGCGGCAATCGGCTTGTCGAAGGCCCGGCCCTTCACTACGTATAGCTTCGCCACCGCCGCCTCGTCGATCAGTGCGCCAAGACCATACACTGTATCAGTGGGGAAAACCAGCGGCTCGCCCAGCTTGAGCAGGCGGATGGCCTGGCTGATCGAATAGCCATTGCTGCGAACAAGCTGGGTCTTCATCCCCCGTCTGCCTCCACGTCCTCCGCCGAGTAGCTTCCTACTTCTGCACCCAACCCAGGTTCGCCACCCTCTGCCTCCTCACCACCCTCGCTGCCCGTGGCGATCTCACCGTCGGCATAGTCAGCATCAGCGGCGGCCCACTCACTACCGTTGACCGCCAGATAGTCTTCGCTCTCCGCCTCGCTCTCGTCAATACCAGAGTCGCCCACATCCTGAGCCAGGTTGTAGGTCAAGTCGTGTTCTACGTCGCCCATCGCTAGCTCTCTTTCTTGTAGTCCCCACCAGCGTAGCTGTCGGGGTCGTTGCCCAGCAGATCACCGCTGGTCTGATAGCCCTCACCTTCAAGCGGCGACTCTTGATGCTCTCCCGGCTCGTTGGCCTCAACATCGGGATGCTCACCGCCGCCGCTCTGCAAGTCGGCCAGCACCGCACTGCGCTCGGCACTGCCTTCCTCGACGTTGGCGGCCAGGTTGATCAGGCCACCCTCAGCACCGCCCGTATTGCTGCCACCCTGCTGTATGTTCTGGATTGTTTGTTCGCGCTCGTCCATCATCGCCCCTCCTCTGCTTATTGTCCAGCCGCCTGCCTACTTTCAGCAAGCGGTGGGCCACCAACCGATTAGTAGCCATGTTCACGCAGACTCGCGCTCAAGACCGCCTGCGCCTTGCTCACGTCGATCTCCGCTGGTACAAGGTCGAGGGTATCCAACATCAGGCGAAAGAGGGCTGCCAGTCGCGCCGTCGGCTGGTTGGCGGTGAGGATGCATCTACGCGCTGCAACATCTGCTGCGGGGCAACAGAGAGGCGGCTACTCAGTTGTGGCAGCCACTTAAAGGTAGGCTCCCACTCGTGGCTGATCGCAAAGAGGATGCTAAGAGTACTGTTCAGCAAGCTGACGACTTGCTCGGTGAAGGCTAGCTGTTGCCGCCGTTGAGCTGCGGCCCAGCGTGCCTGGGCGTACAGTGGGTGGTTCCAGTCAGCAGTGCGGCTCTCGATCACCTGTCGCTGCACCACATCTGGGTAGTGCGCCAGCAGCCCTTGCCATGCAGCCAACTTACCCTCAGTGCGGAGCGGCAGGGCGTGGGTGACGGCCTCGGCCAGTTGCAGGCTGCCACTCTGCACATCTGCGCCCACCAGCAGGTCGCGGAACAGCCGCTCCACCGGGGTGATCGGCTGCCAAGCAAGTTCGATCCACACTCCCTGGTAGCGACAGATT
>Ga0209724_1000313_pt1 | contig 49486 bp, 40 predicted proteins | sample grotaG_FD_184143 | JGI IMG/M metagenome (GOLD analysis project Ga0209724, IMG submission 184143) | Glacier valley bacterial and archeal communities from Borup Fiord, Nunavut, Canada, to study Microbial Dark Matter (Phase II) -... | ecosystem: Environmental > Aquatic > Freshwater > Ice > Glacier ... | reverse complement strand
AGACCTGCGATCCGGCCCAGGGTGGTTGCACGGGTCCGTGCGCCACCAAGACGCTCGGTCAGAGCTACATCGGCTGCGAGTATTACCCAACCGTGACTGGCAACATCGTCGGCGATGCCTTCAGCTATGCGGTCGCGATCTCGAACACGAGCGCGACCGTCGCGACGGTGACGATCGATGGTGGCGCGCTGACCACGCCGATGGTGGTGATGGTCCAGCCCAACCACGTGCTCGTGCAAACGCTGCCGTGGCAGCAGGCGCTCAAGATGTGCAATGCCGCCGATACGCCGGAGGTCGCGGGCTGCGACGGTCTCGCGATGGCCGAACCGGGCATCGTCACGAAGGGCGCGTACCACCTGCGGTCGGATAACCCGATCACGCTCTACCAGTTCAACGCTCTCGAATACGTGATCAACGGCAACGATGACTCGTTCTCGAACGATGCCTCGCTCCTGTTGCCGACGAATGTTTGGCGTTCCTCGTATTACACCGCTTCGTTTGTTGGCGTGGCCGAAGCGTCCTACCCGGGGCTCATGACGGTGACGGCGACCCAGCCTTCGACGATGGTGACGATCAACTCACGCGCGGACACCGGTGCGGGTACGGGCATCGGGGCGCTGAGCGTCGGCACGCCACAGACCGTGATGCTCAACGCGGGTGACGTGCTCGAGCTCACGAGCGATGGTGGCGACTTCACCGGCACGAAGGTCGACTCGTCGGCACCGGTCCAGGTGATCGGTGGTCACTTCTGCACGCAGGTTCCGGTCGGCACACCGGCATGCGATCACCTCGAGGAATCAATGTTCGGTGTCGACACGTTGGGCACGACGTACGTGGTCAATGCGCCCGCCGTCGCGTCCATTCCGAACGGCAAGGTCGAGGTCATCCGGATCGTGGCGACGCAGCCCGGGACCACGTTGACGTACGATCCGCCGCAGAGCGATGCGTTAGCGACGATTGCGAACGCGGGTGACTTCATCGAGATCAACAACAACAGTGCGAGCTTCAAGGTCACCGCGAACAACAAGATCCTCGTCGCGCAGTACATGGAAGGCCAGGAGGCGGGTGGCAACCAAGGTGACCCGGCGATGACGCTTGCCGTGCCGGTCGAGCAATTCCGCACGAGCTACGCGTTCCACGCGCCGATTACCTACACCTCGAACTACGTCGACATCACCGCACCGACAGGCGCGACCGTCATGCTGGACGGTGCACCGGTGCCACTCACCGCGATCGGGACGACGGGCTATTCGATCGGCCGCGCGCGCAGCATCAGCGCGGGTCCCGCGAACGACGGGAACCATTCGATCACGGGTGACCAAGGCTTCGCGATCAGCGTCTATGGCTACGGCCAGTACACCGCCTACTGGTACCCGGGTGGCTTGAACCTGACCTCGGTAATCAACTAGCGACTGGTGAGCTCGGAGCTGCGAGATGCGCGCGATAGGCTCACCCGGCTCGAGCGGTTCATCGGTTCGACGGTGACATCGTTGACGCGCTTCGATTGCGGTTGCGCGACCGGCGGTGCCTGCGCGACGTTCTTCGCATCGTTCCTTGAAAAAAGATCAGAGCGCGAACATCTGCGAGCACGTCCCTGCGGGTCCCGCTCCATTCGCCACACCACTCGCCCAGCGCGTGCCATCACACTGGTACCAGAGGTGGTCGCTGGACGCCTGCACACACGTGCGCGGCGGCACCGATTGGCCGAGCGTCGCCGAATCACACCACGCGTAGGTCTGCGAACATCCGCTCGTCGAAGACGCCGCGGTCCACATGCCGGCGCTGCACTCGTAGAGCCCGCCATCACCGGCCGACTGCACGCACACGCCATCATCGACGGTCTTGTCGAGCGTTCCCGAGGCACACGTCGTCGGCGGTGGCGTTTGCGTGGTGGTGCCGCTGTCGTCGCCGCTCGTCGGCGCGACCGCCGCGACGAACGCCTGAAGATCCGCGAGCGAGCCATTGAACTTGTCGAGATCGACCTGACCCGAGACACCGGGCGCACTACCCGAGCCGGAGTTTTGCCAGAACTTCCAGGTCGACCACGGCGCCGGCAGGTCCGGGCACAGCGACGAGTACTGCGCGATCCACAGGGGATTGCCGACGAACGACGACGGGCCGCCGACCTGATCGCGCCAGAAGTATTTGCCGGTGTAGATGATCGGCGTGACGCCGAGTTGACGGTGAACGTAGTCGACCCACTGGCGCACCTTGGCCGCGACGGTCGAGGCGCTGAGCCCGCCGGTATCTTCGACATCGAGCACCGGCGGCAGATCACCGGGCGTGTACGAGCCACCGATCGAGCTGATCAGATAGTCGGCTTGCGTCGTGACGTTCTGTGCAGGGCGGAAGAATTGATACGCGCCGCGGATCACGCCAGCTGACTTCGTCGCGGCCCAGTTCGTCGCGAACTTCGGATCGTGAAACGAGCCATCGGACGTGCGAAGAAACGCGAACGCGTAGCCGTTGGTCTTGAGCGTTGTCCAGTTGACGGAGCCCTGGTAGTACGACACGTCGACGCCCTTCGTGGTCGTGCCACCTGCGCAGACGCGCGCGTAGATGCTCGCGCCTTCACTGCCGCCGTTGCTGTCACCGTTGGTCGAAGAACCGAGCCCCGCACCGGCGGCCGAGTCATCTGCGACCGGATCCGCGGGCGCATCGCCCACGCAGCCGCCAGCAACCAACGAGACGAGCGCGACAACCAGCGAGCGTGAGCGCATGTGCAAGAGCCCAACGCAACGACCGTGCCGCTGCTCGTTTAATCACGCGATCACGATGGATTGCGCACGCGTGAGACTCGACTGATCCGGCGCGTGATCACGATGTGAATGTTCCTGCACAACCGCGTGCGCCCGCGTCGCACCTCGACCTTCACGAGGCGTGGGGGTAGGTCTTCCCGGTGGTGGTGAAAATGTCCCCAGTCAAAAACCGGCGGCACACCTGCAACCGGCAGGCGGAGTTGCTGGCTCATCGAGCTTCATCGCCAGTCACCCGCCTGGAAATTCATCAGGTTACGCGGGCTCGGTTCCTGCTCGAAGTGCTCACATGTTGCGATCGCTTCCGGTGCTCTCCATGGCCCTCGGGCTCGTCCTTGGCGCCTGCGCCGCTGCACCGGCCGGAAGCAACAGCACCGACACCGGCGACCCATACTCGCCGGGCCTGTCGAAGTACGAGCACATCTTCAACGGCGTGCCGGCGAACGGCTCGTTGCCCGACATCGGCAAGGCCGACGCGGTTTATCCCGCGACCTCGACCGAGCTGCTCGCGACCCAGTCGCCGATCAAAGATCAGAACCGCCGCGGTGTCTGCACGATCTTCACGACCACCGCGCTGATGGAGCATCTCTACATCAGGGCCGGCCTGGCGATGCCGAGCTTCTCCGAGCAGTACCTCCAGTGGGCCGTCAAGGCACAACTCGGCGTCCTGCCGAACGCCGAAGGCTCGAACGTCGCGAACAACATCGATGCGATCCATCAGTACGGCATCGTCGATGAAGCGACCGATCCGTATCGCGGCACCGAGTACACCGAGACCGACGACGCGGACTGCAAGCCGGATGGCACCGAGACCCAGGTGTTGCCGACGAAGTGCTGGACACAAGGCGGGCCGACCGACGTGATGAAGGCGGGCAAGAAGTTCACGCTGCCGACTGGCAAGTTCATCAACACCACCGACATCAAGGCGCACATCACGAGCGATCACACCGCGGTCGCCGTCGGGATCGACTTCTTCTACCAGGCGTGGAACCACGGCGCCTCGACGCTGCCGATCGACCGCGCCGAGATGCGCAAAGGGTTCGTCCGCTATCCGAACGCGACCGACATCACCGAGAGCCACAAGGAGAAGGCCGGTCACGGCATCTTGCTCGTCGGCTGGGACGACAACCTCGAAGTCGACAACGTCGGCGCCGATGGCAAGCCGGTGCTCGACGCGAACGGCAACCCGACGAAGCAGAAGGGCTTCTACATCTTCAAGAACAGCTGGGGCACCGAGGTGTTCGGCGTGACGAACCCGAACGGCGCGGGCTACGGCTACATCTCGGAGAAGTACATCGAGAAGTACGCGACCGCGTATGTCACGCGCATTCCGGCGCTCGATTCGGTGCCGGCTGGGCCCCCGCCTCCGGCGACGTGCAGCTATTTGAAGTGCTCGGACTACGGCTTTGCCGCCGGCGAGTGCCGCGATGGCCTCAAGTGCGACGACAACGACCAGTGCTTGAACTACGACAGCAGCTGTAACTAGGGCCGAACGTGGTCGACGAGTAGCGCCGTCATCTTCTGCTAGATGGGTGGCGTCTGAAGCAACCAGGGTCGCGTTCGCTCGAACGCGCGCGCGTAGGCGAGCTTGCCGAAAAAAAGGGCGTGGACAGGCGAACACGTGACGGGCGAGAGCAAGAACAGCGACGACGTCAGCGCGCGGGCTTCTTGGCTCCGGACACCGCGTGAAGGATCAGCGCGACCACGCCGCACGTGACGACGCGGCTGCGGCGAACCAAGGCGAACGCGGTGGCGACAGGCAGCGTCGCGCCGAGCCCGGTCAGCGCGAACACCGCCGCGCTCTCGACCACGCCAAGCCCTTGCGGCATCACGAAGCCGACAAAACCTGCCGCATTGAGCACGCCGTCGACGAACAGGATCGTACCGAGGTCGGTCGGCAACCCGACGAGGTGCAGGAGCAACGTGGTCTCGGATGCCTGGAGCGCGCGGGTGAGTGCGAACCAGCCGAGCGCGCGAACGAGCGTGCGGCGGGGTAGCGGCACCGGCTCGGTGTGCGTACCGGCTGCGAGCCTCGCGGCGAACACGCCGAGCTTGCCAGGTGCACGCGTGGTCATCAGCGCGAGGAGCGCGATGCCAACCGGGGCCGCGATCGCCGCGTAGATCAACAGGCCCTCGTGACCCGGCGGATCGCCAAGCAACGTGATGCCGAGCGTCGCAAAGCCGGCGCTGGCGATGAAGCCGAGACCGTTGTCGATCAACCGATCGCGCACGAGGCCCGTGAGCGCTGCTTCGGTCGTCAAGTAGCGATCGAGGATGCGGAGCTTGAACGGTTCGCCGCCGACCCCGGCGAGCGGCAAGATGCCGTTGTAGCCATCGCCGATCCAGCGCAGCGCGTAGAGCTCGCGCCACGGCACGCCACCGCCGAGCACCACCCCGAGGGCGCTCGTCCGGGTCGCGAACCACAGCGCGGCGATCAGTGGCGAGACGATCACCAACGGTCCCATCGCCGCGATCGACGTCTCGATCTCGGCGAGCGGCGTGCGCGTGAGGACGTAGACGAACAGGGCCAGCCCGATCACGAGCCATGCTCGGACGAGCCAGACCTTCATCAGCCTTCGCGACGACGGCCGAGCGCCCAGTCGAGCATCTTGTCGGTGCGTGCCTCGAGAAAGCGCGCCAGCCGGTGATAGTCGCTGCCGACCTTGATCAAGCGAACTTCGGTCTTAAGGGTCGTGGCATCGACGATCTGCTTGAACGGCACGTAGATCAGCTTGAGCTGGCCCTCGATCGAGACCATATGGCCGTCGAGGTTCTCCTCGACGAGCCCGCGATACGCGCCGATGCCGAGCTGGCTGCCGAGCATCACGTCGAAAGCGTGCGGCGGCGCGCAGCGCGATTCATAGCCGAGCTGGAGTCCGGTGATCTTCTTCTTGCGCTGGCTGAGGTCGCTGTACCGCTTCTGGACGAGCCCGGCGACGTGCTTGCCGAAATCGACGCGGCCGAGCGACATGTGACCGTGGTCATCGCGCGGCACATCCTTTAGGCTCGCCGCGGGCAGCATCTCGGCGAGGCCTTCTGCGAGGACGATCGTGCCGTAGTGCTTGCCGCGCTTCTCGCGCTGCATGATGAGATCGACGATGCGCTGGACGAGCGCATCGAGCGAGAGCGTCGGGCCGGTATCCCCTGGGCCGGCCGGCGCGAGCAGCGGACCGTGGACATCCTCGACCGCCACGACGAGGTTCGCTTCGCCCGCGATCGCGACACCGTACGAGAGCCAGCCGGCTTTACGACCCATCGTCTCGACGATGAAGTAGCTCGAGGTCGCCATCGCATCGGCGCGCAGGTTCTGGATCTCCTTCGCCATTACGTCGACCGCGGTGAAGAAGCCGAACGTGAAATCGATGCCGGGATAATCGTTGTCGATCGTCTTGGGCAGGTGGATGATCTGGACGCGCTTGGCGCCCTTTGGGAGGCGGCGCTGGAGCTCGTAGAGAAAGTTCGCGGTCTTGAGCGTGTCGTCGCCGCCGATCGAGATCAGCGCATCGATCTCGAGATCGACGAGCGCGTTGTAGATATTGCGCAGCTTCGAGGTCTTCTCGGGATTGTCGAGATCCTCGAGCTTCACGATCTCCTTGCCAGGATTCGTGCGTGCCGTCCCGATCACGATGCCGCGCGAGTTGCGTAAGCCCGAGAGGTCCTTCTCGTCAAAGATCCGGTAGTGCTCGTCGGGGAGCAGCCGGTGGGTGACCGGGTGGTAGTCTTGGAGGTTCGAGTAGCCGTGGAAGAAGCCGACCACCGAACGGTCGTCCGACAGAAAGGACATCGCAGCGGACGAGATCACGGCGTTGGCGGCTGGCGCGGGACCGCCCGAGAAGATCAGCGCGACGCGCTTGATGTGGTCCCCTTTGGGAGCTCCGGCACCAGGGACAGAAGCAGTGGTCATGGCGCCGGACGGTATCGCGACTGCACTCCCTCGACCATCTGTCGCGCGATCGGATGATAGCCGGCACGCAACTGATCGAAGAGAGCGTTGCCCCGGTCACGCGTCGCAGGTTCCGCCGCGAGCGCGGTGTACAGCGGTCGCAGATATTTCATCCGACCGACCTCGGCGACGACGCGCTCGACCCGCGGAAGAACTGCGAGATAGCCGGACTTGAGCGCCAGCGTGAGCCACGGTACGAGCACGTCGTAATTGCGGCTCTCGGTGAGGTGGCACTGGGCATCGAGCGCCCGTAGCGTTGCTTCTGGCAACGGGCGCGGGAGGTTCTCGAGATAGAGCGCCCACTCGGTCGCGCTCCACTTGTTGTCTTTTGGTGGCAGGGCGGTCCCGAGCGCTTCGATCGCCGCGAGCCGGGAGCTCTTCGCGGTTACCGTGTTCGGCGGTAGGCCCTCGCCGTCGAGCCACGCCGGCGCATTGACCTTCGCCAGCGCGCCGGGCAGGCCGTGCTCGATGTGCGCGATGAAGTCCTCGGTCGTGATCGCGCCGAACCGGAACGTATCCAGATACGTGCGCAGCCACGCGACGAACGCCGGCCGACCGACCGCGGCTTCGATCGCGGTGAGGAACAGATAGCCCTTCTCGTAAGGGATCAGCGAGTAGCATTCGTCGGGATCGATCCCTTCGAGGTGCGTGCGCAGCTTTGTCATCGCCGGCGTATCCTTGAATCGCTCGATCGATTCATCGAGCTCGCGCCGGCCGAGGGCCGCCGAGAGCGCGGCCCGCTCTTCACCCTCGAGAGCTTCGGTGATCCGGCGCTCCGCGTACATCGTGAAGCCTTCGTTGAGCCAGAAGTGCTCGGCATTCGCGTTCGTCACGAGGTTGCCGGTCCAGGAGTGCGCGAGCTCGTGCGCGATCACCGAAACGAGCGAGCGATCACCGGCGATCACGGTCGGGGTGATGAACGTGAGCCGCGGGTTCTCCATGCCGCCGTACGGAAACGAAGGTGGCATCGTGAGGATGTCGAAACGCTCCCAATCGTACGGCCCGAACAGCGCCTCGGCGGCGGTGATCATCGCTTCGGCATCCGCGAATTCCCACGCGGCCTTCTCGACGACGCCGGGCTCGGCCCACACCCGCACGCGCGGCGACAGATCGCGCGATGCGAGATCGCCGACGGCGAATGCGAACAGGTACGGCGGAATCGGTTGCGGCATCTCGAACCGATGCACCGCGAGCTCGCCGACCTCGGTGCGCCCACGATCCGCGGCGGCCATCACGGCACGCAGCGATTTCGGAATCGTGAGCTCGGCGGTGTAGCGCTGGCGTAGGCCTGGCGAATCCTGCACCGGCACGAGCGAGCGCGCGTGGATCGCCTGGCACTGCGAGAACAGATATGGATGGACGCCGCCGTCGGTCTGCGCGGGTGCGAGCCACTGCAAGGCGCTGGCATCCGGCGAGGTCTCGTACTTGATCTTGATCGACGGCGTCGACGCGGGGAGGCTGATCTCGAGGCGCGCGCCGATATACGGCTCGGGCGGGTGGACGGTGAATGCTAGTGCGGTGCCGTGCGCATCGACGATCGAAGCGATGCGCAGATCGCGCGTATCGAGATCGAGGGTGCCGCTGCCCGGCTTGGCAAAGTGCAGCGTGACTTCGCCGGTGATGATCTGCGTCGCGAAATCGATCCGCGCCTCGAGCGCGAACGATTCGGTCTGGAGCTGAGCATCATCGGCGTACGAATGTGGATCGCGGCGAGCCATGTTGGTAGGCCGAGCATACGCAACCTGTCGTCACGAAGGGCATTCCACGAGCTGGTTGTAGGTGCGAGTGGTTCGAAGGGCGAGCGATAGCTCTCCGAGGCGAAATCGCGGTTTCTCCGACGGAGTGGTACCCTGTTAGGAGTGCGGTTGCTCCTCGTGGTGATAGCCCTTGCGGCGTGTTCGCATTCGAAGCCGGCCAGTACGCTGCCTGCCGAGAAGATCAAGCTCCTCATGCTGCCGGCAGAGAGCGATGCGTTTCCGAAGATCGCGAAGGCCGCGACGGAAGCGCTCTCGCACGCGAAGGTCGCGGGAGTCGATGAATCGGGGACCTCGAAGGTCTCGATCGAAGTCGTTCAGCTCTCGATCGAGTGCCTCGACCCGACGGTGAGCTGCTACGACGCGGCGGCAAAGTCGCTCTCCGCGAACAAGATTTTGTTCGCGCAGATCGACGCTGATGGTCAGAAGCCGAGGATCACGGTGACGTTGTTCGATCGCGCGGCGAAGTCATCGCCAAGGACCGCGGAGCACACGTATGCAACCGAGGCGGCCGCGATGGCCGGGCTCGAGGGACTCGTAGCCGAGGCAACTCGATGAGCCGTGAAGAATCGACGGATGTTGTCGAGATCGATGCGATCGCCATCGAGGAGTGGGAGCACGAGCAGCACACGCCGATGGCGAATGACACGAACCTTGCCGCGCTGGTGAAGCAATCGGCGGCGAATTCGTATCCGGTCAAGGCGCTCGATGAACGCTGGGACGACCTCGCGGTGCCGCAAGCGAGCGCGCCTGCTGCGAAGCCGCGCACGACGACGAACACGCTCCGCCGAAGTGGCGCAGCCGAAGCTGTGAGCGCCCTGCCGACCGCGATTCCGGCGGGCGGCAAGAACAAGACGATGGCGTTCCCGACAGCGCTCGTGAAGCCGGCGATGCCGATCAAGCGCGCGGAGATGACCAGTCGCCCGACGGGCGTGCCGAAACAGGTCGGCCCGCGGCCGGCGACGCAGCCCGGTGCACTCGCCGCGGGAACGTCGAAGCCTGAAGCTGCGAGCGCGGGAGCGCGCACGGCCACGTCGCAGCCCGCGAGGCCGGCGCCCGAGCCTGCGGGCCATCCTTGCTTGCACGAGGGGACGAAGGTAACGGCGATGGCGGCAGTGCGTCCGACGACAGAAGCGCCGGCTGCGGTTGCAGCCAAGCGAGTGACTACGGAGGCGGCGCCGATCGCGGTGGTCGCGAAGCGCCCGACCTCGGAGGTCACACCGGTCGCGCCTGCGCCGAAGCGTCCGACGCACGCCACGCCGGTCGCCGCTGGACCTCCCGCCACACCACCGAAGCGGCCCACGTCGCAAGCCAAAGCGGAAGCTGCGCCGATCGCGCCGAAGTTCGTCGCTGCGCCAGGCCCTGCGATGTCGAGGCGGCCGACCTCGGAGCTCACCTCGAAGGTCAAGCGCACATCGACAGAGCCCGTCGTCGCGATTCCCTCACCGGTGAACGTGGCCGAGGTCGCGACCGCCGCGGTCGACGTGGCACCGTTCGAAGCGTCGTTGTCGTCGTCGGACGATTGGTTGCCGGCGTGGCCACCCGCGGCTGAAGCTGCAGTCCCGGCCGCGACAACTCCCGCGCACACGTTCGAAGATTGGGACGATCCGTCAGCGTCGACCGCGATCGGCAATCGCGTCGCGCCGACCGAGCCCACGCGCGCCGCGCGCGACAATGCCTCGGCGTTCCCGCGCGAAAATTCAGTGATCATCGATCTCGGCGCGCAGTCGCCGAAGCAGGTGACCGCCGCGCCGAAGCGTCCGCAGACCCAGCCGGTGATCCAGACCTCGGAGCAGAGCACGACGACGTCTGGCGTGTTCGTGATGCCCACCGAGGGTGAAAGCCTAGCTGCACCGAATGTCGTCGCGAACAAGCCGCCGACCCTCGCCGACTACGCGGATCCTCGCGCGATCAGTACGTCCGAACCGGCGTTGCTCCCGGAGCGCCCGTCGAATCCGTGGCAGACGCCGCTGCCCGGCCCATTGCCAGGTGAGCCCCTTGCAGCGGCGGCCGTGTCGCCGTTTTCGCGCACCGCTTCGGAGCGCGCACTCGACTATTCGACCCCAACCTCGGTGCCGACCTCGGCATCGCCGGCGCAGACGTCGGTGCCGCCCCCAAGACCCTCCGAGCCGTTCGCGCCGTGCGAGCCATCGCCGGTCGTGCAACAAGCACAGTGGCCTAGCGTCGCAGGCCTGGGCTACGACGCAGGCAGCGATACGGCGATTCCCTCGCCGATCACGCGACCCGAGCCGACCGAACAAGCCCCGCTTCGCACGCCACTCCTCACGCCGAAACGTCGGCGCGTCGCGCTATTCGCGATCGGCGGCGTATTCGTCGCGATCCTCGGGATGGCGATCGGGAGCGGCGGTGCGAAGAAGCCAGTCCCCACCGCGGCAATCGAGAAGACGCCAGCCGCTGCGGCGACGCCAACGAACACGACGACTGCCGTTCCGACCGCGCGCGCGGCCGCCGCCGCGGTGGCAATTACTGCGGCGATTCCGACGGCGTCGAATCCGCCGACCCCGCCGATCAAAGCCGCACCGACCAAGCAAGTCACCGCGAAGCGACGCTTCAAGGCAACGAAGCCGGTCGTCGTCGATTACGACAAGAGGCCCGAGTCCGCGCCCGATGCGGATCAGTCGCTCGCGAAGGCCCGCTCGATCTACGCGAACGGCAACCAGCGCCTGTTCGCTGGCGATCCGACTGGCGCGATCGTGCAGTACCGCCAAGCGCTGGCGGCGTATCCGAATTATGCAGCGAGCTATCGCGGTATCGGCCTGGCGTACGCACAGCAAGCGAACAGGCCCGCCGCGCTCGGGGCCTTCAAGACGTACGTCCAGCTCGCGCCCGGCGCGAAAGATGTCGCGCTGATCAAAGTGCGCATCGCGAACCTCTCGGTCCGCTAGTCGGCGTTGCCGAACAGCGCGAGGAGCTCGTCAGCCGCGGCGGTCGAGGTGACTTCGCCGGCCGACACTGCAGCCTCGAGCCGAGGTAGCGCCAGGGCGATCGCCGGGTTGGCGCGAAATGTCGATTCGAGCCGCTCGCGAACGAGCGCCCACATCCAGATCTGTTGCTGATCCGAGCGCAGCTTCGCGAGCTCGCCTGAAGCCGACAAGACGCCGTGATGTTCCTCGATGGCGGCCCACAGCTCGTCGAGGCCGGCGCCGGTGAGCCCGGAGATGCCGAGCGCACGTGGCTGCCACGAATCGCGCGGGCGGGGCAGGTAGCGCAGCGCACTGCGCAGCTCCGAGAGCGCGAGCTTCGCGCGCATCGCGCCGTCACCATCGGATTTGTTGACGGCGAGCGCATCGGCGAGCTCGAACACGCCCTTTTTGATGCCCTGCAGCTCGTCGCCGGAGCCCGGCAATACGAGGACGAGGAAAAAATCGACCATGTCCGCGACGGCGGTCTCGCCTTGGCCCACACCGACCGTCTCGACAAGGATCACGTCGAAGCCTGCCGCTTCGCACAGCAGCATGGTCTCGCGCGTCCGGCGCGCGACCCCACCGGGCGAGAGCCCGCTCGGCGACGGGCGAATGAACGCGTTCGGCTCGATTGCGAGGCGCTGCATGCGGGTCTTGTCGCCGAGAATCGAGCCGCCGGAGAGCTGGCTGGTCGGATCGATCGCGAGCACCGCGACGCGTTTGCCCGCGGTGACGAGCCTCATGCCGAGCTCGTCGATGAACGTCGACTTGCCGACGCCGGGCACGCCCGTGATGCCGACGCGGCGCGCGTTGCCCGTCGCCGGTAGCACGCGATGCAGGAGGTCCTGTGCGAGCACGGCATCGCGTGCCTCGCGGCTCTCGATCAGCGTGACGGCGCGAGCTAGCACACCGCGATCGCACGCGCGCACGCCTCGTTCGTATTCGTCGACGGTGAGGCGAGGCGCGCGCGTGGTCATTCGCGCGGCTCGAGCCGATCGAGGAGCGAGCCTGCGGCTTCCGCGATCACGGTGCCGGGACCGAAGATTTCGGCCGCACCTGCTTCACGCAGGGCGGGGTAGTCATCCGGCGGAATCACGCCCCCGGCGACGATCAAGATATCGGCGCGACCGAGCGCGGCGAGCGCATCGCGCAACGCCGGGATGAGCGTGAGGTGCCCTGCGGCGAGCGAGCTTGCACCGACGACGTGGACATCCGCTTCGACGGCGGCGCGTGCGGTCTCCTCGGGTGTCTGGAAGAGGGGGCCGATGTCGACATCGAAGCCGAGGTCGGCGAACGCCGACGCGATGACCTTCTGCCCGCGATCGTGGCCATCCTGGCCCATCTTCGCGATCAAGATGCGCGGACGACGGCCCTCGCGCTCGAGGAAGGCCTGCGTGCGACCCCGGATCGTGGTCACGGTGGTGGAGGTCTCGCCCACCTCGCCACTGTACACGCCGGAGATGGCGTGGATCTCGGCGCGATGCCGACCCCAGACCTTCTCGAGGGCCCACGAGATCTCACCGACGGAGGCGCGAGCTCGCGCCGCGGCGATCGCGCGCTCGAGCAAGTTGCCCTCGCCAGTCTCGGCACACGCCGTGAGGGCGTCGAGCTCGCGTTGCGTTGCTTCGGAATCGCGCTCGCGGCGCAATTTCTCGAGCCGATCGATCTGGGTCTTGCGCACGGCCGCGTTGTTGACCTTCATCACCGGCACGGGCGCTTCGCGATCGGGTTTCAAGCAATTCACGCCGATGATCTTCTGGCGCCCGCTATCGATGCGCGCCTGCGTGCGTGCGGCCGCTTCTTCGATGCGAAGCTTCGGCACGCCGGCCTCGATGGCCTTGACCATGCCGCCGAGCTCTTCGACCTCGGCGATGTGCTCGCGCGCTCGTCGAGCGAGCTCGGCGGTGAGCCACTCGACGTAGTAGCTGCCGCCCCACGGATCGACGGTCTTCGTAGTGTTCGACTCGAGCTGGAGCTGGAGCTGGGTGTTGCGTGCGATGCGCGCCGAGAAATCGGTCGGCAGTGCGAGCGCTTCGTCGAGCGAGTTGGTGTGCAGGCTCTGCGTGTGGCCTTGCGTGGCGGCCATTGCTTCGATGCCGGTCCGCACGACGTTGTTGTAAACATCCTGCGCGGTCAGCGACCAGCCGGAGGTCTGGCAGTGCGTGCGCAGCGCGAGGCTCTTCGGGCTCTTCGGCTCGAACGTCGCGACGAGCTCTGCCCACAGGAGGCGCGCCGCGCGCAGCTTGGCGACCTCCATGAAGAAGTTCATGCCGATCGCAAAGAAGAACGAGAGCCGCGGCGCGAACGAATCGACGCTCATGCCCGCGGCGACGCCGGTGCGGATGTACTCGACACCGTCGGCGAGCGTGTAGCCGAGCTCGAGGTCCGCGGTCGCGCCGGCTTCCTGCATGTGATAGCCGGAGATCGAGATCGAATTGTACTTCGGCATGTTCTTCGCGGTGAACGCGAAGATGTCGGCGATGATCTTCATCGACGGTGCGGGCGGATAAATATAGGTGTTCCGCACCATGTACTCTTTGAGGATGTCGTTCTGGATCGTGCCGGTGAGGGTTGCCGGCGCGACACCTTGCTCCTCGGCCGCGACGACGTAGAGCGCGAGGATCGGCAGCACCGCGCCGTTCATCGTCATCGACACGCTCATCTTGTCGAGCGGGATGCCGTCGAACAGGATCTTCATGTCTTCGATCGAATCGATCGCGACGCCCGCCATGCCAACATCACCGATGACACGCGGATGATCGCTGTCGTAGCCGCGATGGGTCGCGAGGTCGAACGCGATCGAGAGCCCCATCTGACCCGCCGCGAGGTTGCGGCGATAGAACGCGTTCGAATCTTCCGCCGTCGAGAAACCGGCGTACTGGCGCACCGTCCATGGCTTCTGCACGTACATCGTGGGGTAGGGGCCACGCACGAAGGGAGCGAAGCCGGGCAGGCCATCGAGGTGCGCGATACCCTCGAGATCCGCGGCCGCATACAGCCCGCGATGTGGGATGCCCTCGGGGGTGTCCCACGTCGCGCCCGTGGCTGCGCTCGGCGCGGGATCTGCGGTGATGGCATCGAACTCGATCGTGCCGTAGTCCGGCAGCTTCACGCTGCACCTCCCGTGAGTGCGGACAGGGTTGCGATCACGTCGCAGCCGACAAAGATGAACTGATCGACGCCCGCGGCCTTCAGCGGCTTCTCGAGGGCGCCCGGGCGGCCGGCAAGCACGATCTGGGTGTAGCCCGCGGCGCGCAGCTCGGTTGCGCGCGGCGCCGCTTCGATCGCATTGCGCTCGTCGCTACCACAGATGACCGCGATCGCGTGCGGACCCGCTGGCGTGAGCTCGCCGCCTTCGCGCGTGGCGAGGCCCGCGGTCGCGAAGAATGCCTGTGCGTAGCCGAGCCGACCTCGATATTCCGCCGGCGATCCGAGGGTCACGAGCACCACGTCGCGCGAACCTTCGACCTTCGCGCGCAGCGCTTCGAAGGCTTCGCCATCGCGATGACCCGAGCCGGCGGTCGTCGGCAAGGGAGCCGGTAACTTCTCGCTCGGGTTCGCAAACTCCGAGGTGCCGAGCACGGGTATCTTGCGCACAGCGATCGCTGCGGCGCGCTCTGTCCACGTGGCCTCGAGGCGCTGGCGCAACGAGCCATTCTTGATCGCGGCGACGATGCCGCCGTCGCGCTCGATCGCCTGGAACCGCGACCACGCCTCGCGCGCCAAGCTCTCCGTCCGCGCCTCGAGATAGTACGAACCGCCACCCGCATCGAGCACGCGCCCGAGATGGCTCTCCTCGCGCAGCACGAGCGCGGTGTTGCGGGCGGTTCGCCGGCCGAGCGCCGAGGGTAAGCCGAAGGCTTCGTCGAACGCCGCGGGGGTAACCAGTTGCGCACCGCCGAGCACCGCCGCGAACACCTCGGTGGTGACGCGCAGCATGTTGATCCACGGATCGCGCACGCTCAGTGTTCGCGGCGAACACACCGCGTGGATCGCGTCGAGCCCGACCTCGGTCACGCCGGCTGCGGCGAGCAACTTCCACCACACGAGCCGCAACGCGCGCAGCTTGCACAGCTCGCCGAACGTGTCGCGGCCGACCGCGATCTGGACCCACAGGCTGCGCGCGGCCGCGGCATCGTCGAGCCCTTCTCGCGCAAGCGCGCGGAGGTATGCCACCCCGGTCGCGAGGATCAATGCGAGCTCGTCGGCTGCATCGGCGCCCGCGGCATGAAACGCGACGCTCGAGATCCGCACGGGCCGCACGTGATGGTCGGGCGCTCCGAGCATGCCGCTCGCGCGTTGTTCGGCGACGCGACGTGCGAACGCGCTGACCTCGTTGAGCTGGCGTGGCAGGGCACTCGCCTCGAGCTCACCAGCCCACAGCTCGCCGATCGGATCGACGCCGAGCCACGCGCGGCGCGCGTTCATCACGGCCTTGAAATGTTCGATCCTGGGCGTGCCCGCGACATCCATCACGATCCCGAGCTTGTGACCGAGGGCGGCTTCGAGGGAGGCTCGATCACCATCTGCAAACCACAGCGCATCGGTACCGCCAGCGAGGTCGTCCGCGATAGCGTCGCGATCGCCGCTACGCATGCACAGCTCGAACGGGGCCGCGGTTGCGGTGGCGCCGCGCACGAACGGTGCGAGTCCCGGCACGCCCGGATCCACGCGCTCGGTGTAAAGTGGTTGGATGGCGAGCCCTTCGGCTCGGGTGACGAGCTTCTCGAACGGAGCGCCGGCGAGCTCCTTCTCTACCTGCGCGCGCCAGTCGTCGTAGGTGGGTTTCACGGCGACGAGAACGTAGCACTTCGGCGCGGTTGCCTGAACATGGCAGAAGGCCGTCAAGCAGCTGCGGCGCGCTACTGGACGATCGGCGTGACTCCGAGCGAGACGTTCGCGGTGCCGGAGCACGGCGTCGCGCAGGCCCCGTTGTCTTGCACGATCATCTCCGCGTAGGCGTACGAGAGCGACAGTACGCACGTGGCAGGATCCAGGGTTCCGGTCAACGTCTCGGTCGATTGCCAGCCGCAGCCATCGTCAAACGTGTGGGGCTCGACGTTCACCAACGTCACGTGGTTGCTGCTGCTCACCGAGCCCGCGAACGTGAGCCCGTTCGAGAACGCCATCGTGAACGAGCTCGTGTCACGCGTGAGCGTGACGTCGCCGCTCATCCGCGAGACGTTGTTCCAGATCGCACAAGCTTGAACGGCGGCGTTACCGATCGTCGCCGTACCCGCGATTTCGGGCTCGAAACACACGGCTGGTCGCCCGGTATCGGGCGTGACGTGCGACGAGGCATCGGGTTGCGGATCACCGCCAGCACGAGGCGAGGGCGAACACGCAGCGATCACAAACGCGATTATCGAGGTCCGCATGGGTCGCGCTTATCACATGGCCGGTCGACCTTGCCCACTAACAGCGGCTTCCACGGCCGAGCGCAATCGGACATGGGCAGTGTGGCGCGACACGTCACATGTTGCGCCGGTACTGACCACCCACTTCGTAGAGCGCCTTCGAGAGCTGGCCGAGCGTGCAGACCTTGCAGGCTTCGAGCAACGCGGTGAACACGTTGTCGCCATCGAGCGCGGCGCGCTTGACCTCGGCGAGTGCCTTCGGTGCGACCGCGCTGTTGCGCTTCCAGAAGGCATCACGCGCCTCGATCGCGTAATGCTTCTCATCGGTCGTCGCACGAATCACCTCGGGTGGCTCGACGGTCGGGCTGCCCTCCGGATCGAGGAACGTGTTGACGCCGATGATCGGCAGCGTGCCGTCGTGCTTGAGCGTCTCGTAGTACAGCGATTCCTCCTGGATCTTGGAGCGCTGGTACATCCGCTCCATCGCACCGAGCACACCGCCGCGCTCGCTGATCGACCGGAACTCGGCGAGGACCGCTGTTTCGACCATGTCAGTCAGCTGCTCGATGATGAACGAACCCTGGTTCGGGTTCTCGTTCTTGGAGAGCCCGAACTCCTTGTTGATCACGAGCTGGATCGCGAGCGCGCGGCGAACCGATTCTTCGGTTGGCGTCGTGATCGCTTCGTCGTACGCGTTGGTGTGCAGCGAGTTGCAGTTGTCGTTCAGCGCGAGCAGCGCCTGCAACGTGGTGCGGATGTCGTTGAACGAAATCTCCTGCGCGTGCAGCGAACGACCCGAGGTCTGGATGTGATATTTGAGCTTTTGCGAGCGGTCATTGCCGCCGTACTTGTCGCGGATCGCCTTCGCCCAGATTCGCCGAGCGACCCGACCGAGCACGGCGTATTCCGCATCCATGCCGTTCGAGAAGAAGAACGACAGGTTAGGTGCGAAGTCGTCGATCTTCATCCCGCGCGACAAGTAGTACTCGACGAAGGTGAAGCCGTTCGAGAGCGTGAACGCGAGCTGGCTGATCGGGTTCGCGCCTGCTTCCGCGATGTGATAGCCGCTGATCGAGACAGAGTAGAAGTTGCGGATCTTCTGCTCGATGAAGAAGTGCTGGATGTCGCCCATCATGCGGAGCGCGAACTCCGTCGAGAAGATGCAGGTGTTCTGGGCCTGATCTTCTTTGAGGATGTCGGCCTGGACCGTGCCGCGCACTTGCTGGAGCGTAGCGGCGCGGATCTTCTCGTACGCATCCAGCGGCAGCACATCGTCGCCAGAGACGCCGAGCAGCATCAAGCCAAGGCCGTTGTTGCCCTCGGGCACCTCTCCTTGATAGCGAGGGCGGGGCGTGCCGCGCTGCTGATAGAGCGCGACGATCTTCGCTTCGATCTCGGCGGCGAGACCGTGCTTGACGATGTACTTCTCGCACTGCTGGTCGATCGCCGCGTTCAAGAAGAACCCGAGCAGCATCGGTGCCGGGCCGTTGATCGTCATCGACACCGACGTCGCTGGATCGGCGAGATCGAAGCCGGAGTAGAGCTTCTTCGCGTCGTCGACGCTCGCGATCGAGACGCCGGAGTTGCCGACCTTGCCGTAGATATCGGGCCGGTGATCCGGATCCTCGCCGTACAGCGTTACCGAGTCGAACGCGGTCGAGAGCCGCTTCGCCGGCAGGCCACGCGAGACGTAGTGGAACCGCTTATTCGTGCGCTCCGGGCCGCCTTCACCAGCGAACATCCGCGCCGGATCTTCGCCTTCGCGTTTGAGCGGGAACACACCCGCGGTGAACGGGAACTCGCCGGGCGGCGCTTCTCGCAGCAGCCACGTCAAGATATCGCCCCAGTCCTCGTACTGCGGCAGCGCGACCTTTGGAATCTTCAAGTGCGAGAGCGACTCGGTCGTGAGGTCGAGCTCGATCACCTTGTCGCGAACCTGGAACTGATACTTCGCCGCGGCGTAGCGCCGCTTCACGGCCGGCCACTCCGCGAGGAGCTTGCGTGACTCGGCGGTGAGCCGGGTCTCGAGATCGTGATAGAGGGCGACGAGCTCGCCGACGTAGGCCGGTTCGCCCTCGACGACCTGGGTGACCTGCACGGTGTCGGACGTCTCGACGATCTCGAGCTTCTTCTTACCGACGTTCGCGCGCAGAGCCTCGACTGTGCCGTGGAGTTGATACATCCGGCGCGCGATCGAGGCCTGGTTCTTGACGTGCGCGTCGTTCGCGTTACAGGCCTCGGCGATCTCCGCGAGGTAACGCGTCCGATCGGGTGGGATGATCCACTTCTTCTCGCTCATCCCGTCAGATATCTCGAACTTGGAGTGCAGCGGCGCCTGGGTGCGTGCCACGAGGAGGTCCATCAGGGCTCGGTACAGGGTGTTCATGCCTGGGTCGTTGAACTGCGCCGCCATCGTACCGTAGACGGGCAGTTGCTCGTCGGCCGTGGTGAACGCGTTGTGGTTGCGCTTGTACTGCTTGCGCACGTCGCGCAGCGCATCGAGCGAGCCGCGCTTGTCGAACTTATTGATCGCGATCGCGTCGGCAAAATCGAGCATGTCGATCTTCTCGAGCTGCGTTGCCGCGCCGTACTCCGCGGTCATCACGTAGAGCGAGACATCCGCGTGCTCGGTGATCTCGGTGTCACTCTGGCCGATGCCCGAGGTCTCGACGACCACGAGGTCGAACCGCGCCGCGCGACAGATCTCGATCGACTCGCGCACGTGCTTCGAGAGCGACATGTTCGATTGCCGTGTCGCCAGCGACCGCATGTAGACGCGCGGGTTATCGATCGAGTTCATCCGGATGCGATCGCCGAGCAGTGCGCCGCCGCTCTTGCGCTTGCTCGGATCGACCGAGATGACCGCGATGGTCTTGTCCGGAAAATCGACAAGGAACCGCCGCACCAGCTCGTCGACCAGCGACGACTTGCCGGCGCCGCCCGTTCCGGTGATGCCGAGGACGGGAACCTTCGTCGACTTCGCGAGGATCGGTTCGAGCGCCTTGCGCAGCTCGTCACCCGCATCGGGATGATTCTCGGCGGCCGTGATCAGCCCACCGATCACGGACGGCGAGCGCGCGGGCAACGCGGGGACGGCCTTCGCGATCGCCGGCGGCGCTTTCTCGAAGTCCGAGCGCTGCAGCAGGTCATTGATCATCCCCTGCAGCCCCATCTTGCGGCCGTCGTCAGGCGAGTACAGGCGCGTGACGCCGTACGCATGGAGCTCCTCGATCTCGCTCTGAAGGATCGTGCCGCCGCCGCCGCCGAACACCAAGATGTTGGCGCCGCGTTCGCGAATCAGATCGATCATGTACTTGAAGTATTCGACGTGGCCACCCTGGTACGAGGTGATGGCGATGCCCTGGACGTCTTCCTGGATCGCGCAGTCCACGATCTCCTGGACCGAGCGGTTGTGGCCGAGATGGATGACCTCGGCTCCGGCCGCTTGCATGATCCGGCGCATGACGTTGATCGCCGCGTCGTGGCCATCGAACAGCGACGCCGCGGTGACGATGCGGACGTGATGCTGTGGCTTGTAGGGCGCGAGAGCGACGGGGCGGTTGACCACGTGCGCACCTTAGCACCGGCGCGCGATGGTTTCTTCGAGGATCACGCCGCGGCATCTCGGCAGCCTATCAACACGAGTGTTGACAGCAATGAGCGTTCACCCTCGCTCGGCGTGTTCGGGTGAGCGCGGCTGCCACGGCGAATCGCCCGGCCAGCCAGCGCGCGCTCGGCGGCCTCGCGAAAATCACCAAAATCGCGGAGGCATATCCGTTGCAGTACCCGGGGCATGCATCCTGTTCGCGTTCGCGACATCATGTCCTCTCCGGTTGTCACGTTCTTCCCTGAACAGTCGCTGCCCTTGGCCGACGACGTGATGCGCTACAAGCACCTCCGTCACCTGCCGGTGATCGATGACGATCGGCGTCTCGTCGGGCTCGTCACGCATCGCGATCTGTTGCGCGCACAGATCAGCACGATGACCGGCCTGACCGACGAGCAGCGCCGAGCACGCGAAGAAGACGTGCTCGTGCGCCAGATCATGACGCGCGACGTGTGGACGGTCACGCCCGACACGCTGGCCTCGGTCGCGGGGCTCACGCTCCTCGATCAGACGTACGGCTGCCTGCCAGTGGTCGACTACGATCATCGGCTGGTCGGCATCTTGACCGAGCACGACTACCTGCGCGTAGCGGTCAAAGCGCTCCGGATCGCCGATCCAACAAGTGCAATGCCTGGGTTGCATCTGGACTCGCCGCGTAAATTAGGCAACCAGTAAGCTGCCTATGAACGACACGACACGACACGACGCGCTTGCGCTCGCTCGACCAACGGCGCGGGCGCGAGTCCGCGGACTGGCAGAGGCGACCGATCGCCTCCGAGCGTTGGTCGAACACCACAATAGCTAGCGATGGTCGCGAACGTGCGGGTCTTTTTTGGGCGGCGTGGGCGGCGGCGATTCGGTGCGGTGGTCGCGGACGTTCGGTTGGGGTTGCGACTCGGGCTGACGCGCCTCGGGCTCGCGATGATCGCGAACGTTCGGCTCGGGCTGCCGCATCGGCTCGGGCTGCCGGTACGGCTGCGGCTCGCGATGATCGCGAACGACCGCGCCACCTTCCGGTGCCCCGCCACGACGGATGGGCTCCGGCTGGCGATACGGCTGATGACGCGGCTGATAGCCGTTCGGACGATAGTTGCGATAGCGATATGGCTCGTTGATCGAGATGATCGCGCTCGGCGGCGACGCGTAGTAGCCCCAGCCACCCGAGTAGTAGGTCGACCGGTACCACATGCCGCCGTCGCTCCGCCAATAGTAGCCATCGCTGTAGAACACCGAGTCGTCGTAGTCCGCGACGACCTGGACGCCGGGGCTGACCATCACGAGATCGGGCGTGACGACTCCGACGCCACCACCGTACGAGACATCCGCACTACCCGAGGCAATGCAGCCACCGAGGGCTGCGGCCATGATCAGAGGAACGAAGGTTAATCGCATACCGTGTAGGGTAACTCACCTGGCCCGCGGTGCTCGCGAGGCTGCGCCACAGATTATTTCGGCGCTCGCAACAGCGCGGCTTTCTGCCCAATCCTGGCGATTTTCGAGAAATGCGCGTCGCTTAGTGTGACGCTCGCCGCACCGATGTTCTCGCGCAAGTGCGCGGGATTCTGCGTACCGGGGATGACCACCATGTGTGGTGATCGCCGCAGGTACCACGCGATCGCGGTCTGCGCGGGCGTGATGCCGAGCTCCTTTGCGATGTGGATCAAGATCGAATCGGGCGCGGCAAGCGCACCGGTCGCGAGCGGAAAGTACCCGATGAACGGAATCCCGTGCTGCTCGCAGTACTCGAGCACGGGCTCGTTTTTGCGCTCGATCAGGTGATAGCCGTTCTGCACGCTCGCCACCTGGAAGTGCTGCTGCGCTCGTTCGATCACGGCGATCGAGACCTCGCTGAGCCCGGCGTGCCGGATCAGGCCTTCCTTCTGCATCGCGGCGATCGCGCCGAACTGTTCGTCCATCGGCACGTTCGGATCGACGCGATGGAGTTGCCACAGATCGATGCGCTCGACGCCGAGAATTTTGCAACTCGCTTGCGCCGCGGCGCGCAGCGCCTCGGGCCGAGCGTCGTGCGCCCACTTGTTCGGGCCTGGTCGGGTGTAGCCACCCTTCGTCGCGATCGTGATGCCGTTGTACGGGTGCAGCACCTTCTGCACGAGCAACTCGCTGACCACGGGGCCGTACGCGTTCGACGTATCGATGAACGTGACGCCGAGCTCGCGCGCGGTCTGCAAGGTCTGGATCGCGGCAGCCATATTCGGCGGTGGACCGATGATGCCGGGTCCGGTCAATCGCATCGCGCCGAACCCGAGCCGATTGATCACGAGGTCGCCGATCGTGACGGCTCCTGCCACGGCGGCGTTCGTCATGCAGCAAGCTTAGCGCTGATCGTTGCCAGCACCGGGCGATGATCGCTGGTCCCGGTGTCGAGCACGATCGCGTCGGTCGCGCACAACTCGCCGCTGATCACGATGTGATCGAGATCCATCTTGAGCACGTCCCACGAGTCCTGCTCGTAATGCCACGTGCGCGGCCCGGCGGTCGCGACCCGCGTTGCGCCTTGCTTGTCGAGGAACGCGAGCGCGAGGCCGGTCGGATCCTCGTTGAAATCTCCGGCGACAATGACGGGCAGGGCGCGGGCCAGCTCCTTCCAGTACTTGATCATCTCCTGCTCACGCACCGGCGGGGTTGTCATGAAGCCGCTGATCCAGCTGCCGTTGTCGAGCGCGGGGCGGAGATGGACGTGCAACATCTCGCACTCGCCGAATGGCGTGGTCACGACCATCCGTTGCGCCGGGAACCAACCACCGTCGGGCGGCGACAGCAACTCTTCGCCACCGACCGGCAGCTTCGAGAGCACCGCGAGGCCACCCGCGTTGCGCCGATGTAGCCGAAATATGTGAGTCGGATACTGGGTGGCGAAGCGTTTCGCGAGCGCTCGCTGCCAGCCGGCTGTGATCTCTTGGAGCAGCACGACATCGGCATCCGCCGCCGCGATCGCGTCGAGCGATCCGATCGGATCGGGGTTGCCGTAGTTCAGGTTGTACGTCATCAGTCTCACGGCGGTGTCACTGTAGCGCACGCCCCTCACTGGTCGCCCTTCTCGAGTCGATCGATAGCCGCTAAGCATGGTAGCGTTCTCGTCGATGAAGATCCGCGCGACCCTCCTGATGCTGCTCCTCGGAGCTTGCGGTGGTCACCACGCCACCATGCGCGTCGACTCACCCGTGACGCCGTATCAGGCGCCAGACATCGGCGAGCTCACCGGTATCGAAGAGGCCGACCCGACCGACGACGGCGCGCCGCCTGCCGCGACTCCTGCGGCCGCCGCCCCAGCAACCCCGTCCCCGGCCCCGGCCCCGAGAAAGTAATCCGATGTGCGGCATCATCGGGTACATTGGCGGCCGCCAGGCGACGCCGCTCCTCGTCGGTGGTCTGCGCAAGCTCGAGTACCGCGGCTACGACTCCGCGGGCGTCTCGGTCTTTAACAACGGGACCTCGAAAGTGGTCCGGTGCCGCGGCAAGCTCGCCAACCTCGAAGCGAAGCTGCTGGAGGATCCGGCCCCGGGCACCGCCGGCATCGGGCACACGCGCTGGGCCACGCACGGCCGTCCCAGTGACGAGAACTCGCACCCGCACAAGGTCGGGCCGATCAGCGTCATCCACAACGGCATCATCGAGAACCACCTCCAGCTCCGCGCCGAGCTCGCGGCCTCGGGCTCGAAGTTCTCGTCGGAGACCGACACCGAAATCTTTGCCCATCTCGTCGCTCGCGAGATCAAGACCGCCGAGAACCTCACCCTCGCGGTGCGCCGCGCGCTCGCGAAGGTGCGCGGCAGTTACGCATTCGTCGTGATGAGCGATAACGAACCGCAGACGCTCGTCGCCGCGAAGAACAGCTCACCGCTGGTGATCGGGCTCGGCGAGAACGAGAACTTCATCGCCTCGGACGTCACCGCCATCCTCGCCGAGACCCGCAAGGTCATCTTCATCGAAGAGGGCGAGGTGGTGACCGTGACCCGCGAGGCCGTCGCGATCACCGATCTCGAAGGCAAGCCAATCACCCGCGCGACCAAGACCATCACGTGGTCGGCGGTGCAGGCAGAGAAGGGCGGCTTCAAACACTTCATGCTCAAGGAGATCCACGAGCAGCCGCGCGCCGTCGCGGATACGCTCGTCGGTCGCGTCGATCTCGAGCACGACGACGTGCTGCTCGATGGCGTCACGCTCGACGTCGCGAAGATCAAGCGCATCGTGTTCGTCGCGTGCGGTACCTCGTACCACGCGTCGATGGTCGGCGAGTTCATGATCGAAGCGCTCGCGCGTATCCCGGTCGAGGTCGAGATTGCTTCGGAGTTTCGCTATCGCGATCCGATCATCGGCGCCGGCGACCTCGTGATCGCGGTCAGCCAATCGGGCGAGACCCTCGACACCATGGAAGCGGTGCGCGAAGCGAAGAAGCGGGGCGCGCAGGTCCTCGCGATCTCGAACGTGCTCGAGTCGTCGATCCCGCGGCTCGCGGACCACGCGTTCTACACGCACGCAGGTCCGGAGATCGGGGTTGCCTCGACCAAGGCGTTTACCACGCAGCTCGTCGCGATGGCCCTCGTCGCGATCTATCTCGGCAAGCGCACCAAGACCCTGTCGAACGAGCGAGCTCGCGCGTTGCTCGGCGAGCTCGTTCAACTGCCGCAGAAGATGCGCGACATCGTCGAAGGGGGTGCGCAGCTCCAGGTGCTCGCGCGGCGCTACGGTGGCGCGCACGGCTTCTTGTTCCTCGGCCGCGGTTCGCAGTACCCGATCGCGCTCGAGGGCGCGCTCAAGCTCAAAGAGATCTCGTACATTCACGCCGAGGGCTATCCCGCCGGCGAGATGAAGCACGGCCCGATCGCGCTCATCGACGAGAATCTGCCGGTCGTGGTGCTCGCGCCGCGCGGACCATTTTACGAGAAGGTCGTCTCGAATCTGGCAGAGGTCCGCGCGCGCCAAGGCAAGGTACTCGCGATCGCGACCAAGGGCGACAACGAGATCGGTGGCCATGCCGACGACGTGGTGCTCGTGCCGGATACCGCGCTCGAGCTCCAGCCGATCCTCACGGTGCTGCCGCTCCAGATGCTGAGCTATTACGTCGCCGACGGCAAAGGCACCGACGTCGATCAGCCACGCAACCTCGCCAAGTCTGTCACCGTCGAGTAATGCCGAAGCCGGCGGTAGCTGCCAAGCTCACGCACTTCGACGCCGCCGGCAACGCGCACATGGTCGAGGTGGGGGCGAAGCCCGAGACTGCACGGGTAGCGATCGCGACCGGCACCATCACGATGGAGCTCGCGACAGCCAAGCAGATCGCCGCCGGCACGATCGGCAAGGGCGACGTGCTCGGCATCGCGCGGATCGCGGGCATCCAGGCCGCGAAGCGCACCGCCGAGCTGATCCCGCTGTGTCATCCCCTGCGGCTGACCGGCGTCGAGGTCGAGCTCGCGGTCGGTGTGCGCGCCGTGACCATTGTTGCAACCGTGAAATGTTTCGACCGCAGCGGGGTCGAGATGGAGGCGTTGACCGCGGTCAGTGCGGCAGCCCTCACGATCTACGACATGTGCAAGGCGATCGACCGGGGAATGCAGATCGGGGAGATCCGCCTCCTGGAGAAGCGGGGCGGGAAGTCCGAGCTGTGGACTCGAACGCCTGTTCCACACCGCACTGCTGCCAAGAAGCGTTAGCCTTTTTGGTGGAGGAGAACCGACCCGCTGGGCCATTCTTCGACCAATGCATCGGCTGATGTTGTTGTTGTCCCTGGTGACCGCCAGTAGCTCGTTCGCGGGCATGCTAACCACCTCGCCGATCGTCGGCGGCACCCCGACCGCGGTTGGCGACTATCCGACCGTGGTCGCGATCGATATCGGTAGCGGACAGAATCAAGGCCTGTGCACCGGCACGTTGATCGCGCCCGAGTGGGTGCTCACGGCCGCGCACTGCGTATTGCCGTCCGAGCTCAAGGTCTCTACGCAAGCCGCGGTCACCGCCTCGATCAAGGTCCACTTCAACACCGTGCGCGCGACCAGCGGCACCGTGATGACCGCGCAAGATTCGATGCCGGATCCTGGCTTCAACATCAACAACCTCGGCTCGCACGACACGGGGCTCATCCACCTCACCACCGCGGTCACCGGCATCAAGCCGCAGGCGCTCAACTTCTCCGCCGCGGCCGCGCCTGTCGGCATCGCTGTGACCCAGGTCGGCTTCGGCGTGACCTCGGCGAACGGCAACGCCGGTGTCGAGTACGTCGTCAACCAGACCTCGGTCGCGTGCGACTCCCAGATCGGCACTGATGCAAACCTGCTCTGCTACAACCAGAGCAACGGCAAGGGTAAGTGCAACGGCGATTCCGGAGGCCCTTCGTTCGCGATGATCAAGGGCAAGCTCGTCGAGATCGGCATCACGTCGTTCGGCGATCAGAGCTGCGCCCAGTTTGGCGCTGACACCCGCGTCGATGCCGAGCAAGCGTTCATCACCGCGCACGTGCCGCTCACCTGCGCGACCGATGCGGACTGCACCACGGCAGGCACCGAGTGCTTCGCGAGCGCGTGCATCATCATGCCGTTCACCGCCAACGGACTCGGTATCACGTGCGCGAACAACAGCGATTGCGATTCGGGTCAGTGCGGCACGAGCGGCGATGCGAGCCACTGCACGCAGAGCTGCACCACCGGTACGGACAACGCGTGCCCGTCGGGCCTCGATTGTCTGGACGAAGGCAATGGCACCGGGACGTGCTGGCCGTCGTCATCGGGTGGCGGCTGCTGCGATGCCAGCGGCCACGGTGCCGCGACCGGCCTGCTCGGAATCGGGCTCGTCGGCATCGTGTTACGCCGTCGTCGCCGCTAACGCGGAGCATTGCGTTAGCCTCGGGGGGTGAACCGCTGGCTGACTCCGCGCATGATCCTCGGGATCGCGATCGCCGGCGTCATCCTGTACGGCTATCCCGGGCTCGTCAGCTACGACTCGGTCGATCAGCTCGCGCAAGCCAGGCGCTGGCAGCTCGGCGACTGGCATCCGCCGGCGATGTCCGCGCTGTGGCGTGCTGTCGAGCTGCTTGTGGGTGGGACGTTCGGCATGCTCGTGCTGCAGACCACCGCGCTGGTGCTCGGCACGTACGCGCTCGTTCGCGATCAAGTGTCGCCGCGCGCGGCCTCGGCCACCGCGCTCGCGATCGCCTGGTTCCCTCCGATCCTCACGGTCACCGGTGTAATCTGGAGCGACCCGCAGATGGTGGGGTACCTCCTTGTCGGCATCGCCGCGCTGCTCTCGCCTCGCCCGCGTGTCCGGCTTCTGGGCCTCTTCGCGTTCGTGCTTGCGAGCGCGCTCCGTTACAACGCACTCGCCGCGACGTTCGCGCCGATCGTGTTGCTGTGGGGGCGCGAGCAACCGCGGGTCGTCCGCCGCTACGCGCTCGCGGTCGGCGTGTGGATCGCGGTGACCGCGGCGAGCCTCGGTCTCAACGCGGCGCTGGTGAACGAGCACCAGCACCCGTTCGCACGCTCGGCGGCGCCGATGGACATCAGCGGCATCGTCCACTTCGCGCCGCCGATCTCCGACGAAGACCTGAAACAGACGCTCGTCGGTGTGCCGCTGCACGTCGATCACGATCTGCAGAAGACGATCGCGGCCGCGTACGAGCCGCGCGGCAGCTTCATCTACTTCGAGCATCCGCGGCCGCTCGCCGAGCCCGCGACCCCCACCGAATTCGCAGCGGTCGCGGTTGCGTGGCGCAAGCTGATCACCGCGTACCCACTCGCCTACGCGAAGCATCGCCTCACCGTGTTCCAGCTGGTGATCCAGGCGCGCGCGCGCATCGCGGTGCCGGCCCTGACCCAGACGTTCGCGTATGTCGGCACGCCGGAGCTCGATCACGAGCTCGGGCTCGCCGGCGAGCCGTCCATCGTCCAGCGCGGCTGGTTCTGGTGGGTCCGCCACTGCGGCGCGATCTGGTACGGGCCGCTCGCGTATCTCGTCGTCTCGCTCGTGTTGCTCGGCTTCGTGCGCGGCAATCGCGCAGCGTTCGTGGTGCTGGGCTCGAGCCTCGGCTACGAGCTCACGATCCTGTTGCTCGCGCCGGCCGCGGATTATCGCTACTCGCACTATCTGTTGCTCGCCACGCTGATCGCGCTGGTACTCGTGATCGCGAAGCGAGCGCGGCGTGCGACGTAGCTTGGCTCGCCAACCCGAATCCACTCGCGCCGCCGTACCTCGCTTCGACAACGGCCAGCTCCGCGTGATCAGCGCCGATTGCAGGGCGACCCCGAGCGGCGAGCACGGTCACCGGTGCGGTGCCGGCCGCGCAAGCGTTCACGTTTTAAAGCCGGCGCTCGAACACGAGGAGCTCGCCGAAGATCGGATGCTCGCGCGCACCGCACACGATCATTCCGCAGTTCTTGATCACCCCGAGCGATGCGAGGTGCCCCTCAAATGTGGTCGCCTGAACCGCAACGATGCCGTCTTGTTCCAGCGCCCACTCGACGCACGCGAGCGTCGCCTCGGTGGCGATGCCTTGGCCGCGCGAGGCGTCCTCGATGCCATACCCGATCTCGGCGATGCCATCCGTCGGGCGGCCCTTGAACGCGACGCTACCGATCACGCGTGGCGGATCCTCGCGGGTCAGCACCATCGTGTCGCCCCATAGCCGGATCTCTGGCGCGCAGCGAATCGCTTCGAGCGAGAACGGGAACGCGCGCGAGACGAGGTCATCGTTTGGCCACGAGTCTGGAAACTTCGCGCCGGTCGGCCACCCGAACCGCGCGATCGAACGGTCGAGCGCGGCGTCGGCCTCCTGCTTGTCGTGCGCGAGTACGGCTTCGACCATCTCGAGCGTGATCGGTACGAGGCGCAGCCGTTCAGTCTCGATCGCCGGCATTTCAGGGACCTACGGCCGCGATGCCGACCATCAAACCGACCATGCCGGGACCGTTGCCAATCATGCCGGCGCGAACATCGAAGTTGAACATCACCGAGCCGAGGTACTGGTCGATACCAACGCTGAATACGCCGCCGAAGAATTGCCGCTCGCCAACGGTATCGCCGGCGGACTGGATTCGCTGGTTCGCGAGGAACAGCTGGCCGCCGCCGCGCAGCGTGAGGTAGCGCCGCACCGAGCTCCACGGGCGCAGCCGAATGCCGAGCGTGAGATCCATCTGGACCGTGCGGAGCGTGTCGAAGTGCGCGGCGTCTCCGGTGTACATCAGGCCGAACAACGTCGACCAGCGCAGCGTCCAGCCCCAGCGTCGCTCGGTCGTGGTCGGTTGCCACGAGACCTGCGCACCGAACGCGGGGCCGTAGCCCAGGCGCTTGGTGTCGGCGCCCGCGCCCGCGATCGTGCCGGCGGTGACGCCGATCGCACCGGAGGGCAGGGGCTCGGCATGCGCATGTCCGGTCATCCAGACACCGATCAAGAAGGGCGCAACGAGCAGCGCCCGCATCTAGAACTTCGAGGTGGTCGCGAGGAACGTCATCTTGTCGTTTGTCGCGCGCAGGCGACGCGACAGCGTGCGGACCCAGTTCCACAGCAACTCGTACGCGAGGTCGCGATCGACGAACAGAAGATCCTCGAGGTCGCGGCGATTGACCACGAACAGACGACACTTTTCGTGGCACATCGCGGTCGCCGAGCGCGGCGCATCGTCGATCAGCGACATCTCGCCGAAGTACGCGCCCGGGCGGAGTACGGCGAGCGCCTCTTCCCCCATGCCGGGGACGATGCGGCTGATCCGGACCGCACCCTCGACGATCAGATAGAACTTGTCGCCCGGCTCGCCTTCGCCGAACACCTGCGCGTTCATCCGGTATTGCTCTTCGACGCCGATGTCGACGACGCGGCGGAGATGCCCTTGCGGCAGCCCCGAGAACAGATCGATCTGCGCGAGGATTTCGAGCGTCGACTTGCCTTTGAGGTCGAGCTCACCCGGCTTGACCTCGCTATCCTCGTCTGCCATCTCTCCACAGCGTCCCACGCCACCTCCGAAAACGCAAAAACGGCGCCTCCTCGCGGAGGACGCCGTTGTTCGACGCGACCAGGAGCTACTAGCCGACCTTGAGGACGAGCAGGAGCGCGATGATGAGCGCGTAGATGACGAGCGACTCGATGAGCGCGAGGCCGAGGATCATCGGACCGCGGATCTGGCCAGCGGCGCCCGGGTTGCGAGCGATGCCCTCGAGGGCAGCGGCAGCCGCGCGGCCTTGACCGAGCGAACCGCCGAGTGCGGCGAGGCCCATCGTGAGGCCCGCAGCGATGGCGATGATGCCGAAGTTAGACGCGAGGCCCTGGGCCTTCACGGCAGCGGCAGCGTCTGCGCCTTGCGCCGAGGCAAGCGTCGAGAACGCGGTGATGATGAACAGAGCGGCGAACGAAAAGAGGTGCTTGAGCTTCATGGTCTTTGTCTTTCGAAAGGGGCTGGTCGCGAAGCGCTTTTAGAAACTTTCCCGTCGAGAATCAATGCTCTTCGTGCTCGATCGCCATGCTCATGTAGACCATCGCCAGGGAGCAGAAGACGATCGCCTGGATGATGCAGACGAGGAGGCCCAGGAGGAGAAACGGCAGGGGCACGAGAATCGGCACGAGAGCGAAGAAGCTCATCACGACCTTGTGGTCGGCCATCATGTTGCCCATGAGGCGTACCGCCAACGAGATGGGTCGGGCGATGTGCGAGATGATCTCGATCGGCAGCATCAAGGGGATGAGCGGAATGCTGGGACCGAGGAAGTGCTTGAAATAGGCAAGGCCATGTTCCCTGACGCCGAAATAGTGCGTGAGGAAGAACACGAGCAGCGCGATGCCGATATTGGTCTTGAGAGTGTCATTCGGCGAGATGAAGCCAGGCACGAGCCCGATCAAGTTGCCAAACAGGATGAACATCCACAGCGCGCCGATGATGGGGAAGAAGCGAGCGGCGTTCTTCTCGCCCATGCCGCCTTCGACCATGCCGTACACGGACTCGGCCGTGTACTCGAAGAAGTTGCGGAGGTTCATCGTGCGCGAAGGGACCAGGCCCTTGTCGCTAGTGCTTTTGATGCCTCTCGTGAAGGCGAGGACGCCGAACAGCACGAAGACGAGGACGACGAGCTCGACGAGCACGTGCGTCAACGACCACCCGCTGTCCTGGAACAGCAGCATCATTGGATGGTTGCGACCCAGTGCGTGGTGCAGCGAGTCGTTGAGGTGGCGCCAACCGGCGAAGCGGTTGAGGTAGTCGAACCAGGTTCCGTGTTCACCCATCGGTGTTCTCTTGTTCGCTCGTGGTCGTGGGCATCGGCGTCGGGGTGACCGCCGAGTAAACAGTCTCGATCAGGATCGAAACAAGGAAGATGGAGTACCCGATCACGAAAGCAACTGCGTCGATCGGGAGCAGGAGAATTGCGATCGCCACCGCACCCATCAGGCCGACCATCTTGGGCAGCATCAGATACGGCGCCGGGCCGGTCTCGCCGCGCGCCGCATCGGTCGTCCATTTGACGACGAGCTTGCGCAGGACGAGGAAGTTCGCGCAGGTCAACGCGCAGCCGATCGCGAGGCCGAGGGCTACGCGGTTCGATTGCGTGATGAAGCCACCGATCGCCGTCACCGCTCCGACGGCGTAGTTGAGGCGTTCGATGCGGAGAATGCTGGGCTTAGCCACGGCCGTTCTCCTGATCTTCTGCATCGCCCGCGCGCTCGGCGCGCTCGACGGCGCGGAGCACATTGCGGAAGCCCGCGACGAGCCCCAGCACGAGGAACACCAGCATCAACCACGGAGTCGTGCCGAACCGATTATCGAGCCACATGCCGCCGAACAGGCCCACCATCACGGCGATGCCGAGCTCGAGGCCGACCGAGCTCGCCGAGAGCGCGTTGTACGCGCGCTTCGTCTTACGGGCTGCGGGGTCGATCACCGCGGGGGTCACGCCCTTGGGATGCCGTTCGGACATGGCCAAACCCTGCGACATTTCGCCGCTGTGGGTAGGTACCGTATTCGCGGACTGCATCGTGGCCGGGCCCGAGTAACACACCGTTTTTTCAGCGTCAATTGGTCTAGGCAGCCCCGATACTCGCCAGCGCACTCTTCGCCGCCGCGATCACCTTGGCGAGATCTTCGTCGGTATGGGCGAGCGACACGAACATCGCCTCGTACTGCGAAGGTGGCATGAACACTCCGGCTTCTCGCATCGAGCGGAAAAACGAAGCGAACCTGGCGGTGTCGGAGGTTTTCGCGCTCACGTAGTCGGTCACGGGAGTGGCCGTGAAGAACAAGGTCAGCATCGAGCCGACCCGGTTGAGCTGGACCGGCACGTTCGCCGCCCGGGCCGCCGCCACGAAGCCGTCCTCGAGCTTCTTGCCGAGCTCTTCGAGCCGCTCGTAGGTGCCGGGGCGCGCGAGGATCTCGATCGCGGCGAGGCCCGCGGCCATCGCCACCGGGTTGCCCGACAGCGTGCCCGCTTGATAGACCGGCCCGAGCGGCGCGAGCTTCTCCATGATGTCGCGCCGGCCACCGAACGCCGCGGCGGGTAGGCCGCCGCCGACGATCTTGCCGAGGCAGGTGAGGTCGGGCGTGATGTTGTAGAGCGCCTGGGCGCCGCCGAAAGCGACGCGCATGCCGGTCATCACTTCATCGAAGATGAGGACCGTGCCGTGAGCAGCGGTGATCGCGCGAAGACCTTCGAGGTAGCCTGGCACTGGCACCACGAGGCCCATGTTGCCGGCGATCGGTTCGACGATCACCGCCGCGACATCGCCTTTGACGAGCGCTCGCTCGACCGCGACGAGGTCGTTGTACGGTACGACGATCGTGTCGCGCGCGGCGCCTTCGGGCACGCCGGCCGAACCCGGGATGCCGAGCGTGGCCGCGCCCGAGCCGGCCGCGACGAGCAAGCAATCGGCGTGGCCGTGATAGCCGCCGTCCATCTTGATGATCTTGTCGCGACCGGTGAAGCCGCGCGCGAGTCGCAGCGCGCTCATCGTCGCTTCGGTGCCCGACGACACGGTGCGGACCATGTCCATCGATGGATAGATCTCGCGAATGCGCTCGGCGAAGATCACCTCGATCTCGGTCGGTGCACCGAAGGTCGTGCCCATCGCCATCTGCTCGGCGATCGCGTCGAGGATGACCTTCTGCGCGTGGCCGAGGATCAGCGGGCCCCAGCTGCCGATCATGTCGACGTACTGGTTGCCGTCGACGTCCGTGATGATCGAGCCATCGCCTTGTGCGATGAACGCAGGATCGACACCGACCGCACGGCACGCTCGCACGGGGGAGTTCACTCCACCGGGAATCACTCGCTTCGCACGCTCGAAGATCGCGTGGCTCTTTTCGGTCCGAGAGTCGCTCGCCATGCGGGACCGTAGCAGCTAAGGCTTCTTCTTGGGCGCGATGATACCGGGCAGCGTCTCGACCTCGATGAACTTCCTCGGCAGTGGCGTGGGTAGCTCGGGTGCGTGAACGCCGATCGTCGTATGTTCGAAGCGAGGGTCTTCGAGCGACTGGAGCGGTGTGATCAGGTCGTCGGGAAGCGAGTGCACGGTCACCGCGTCGATACGATTGGTGGCATCGGGCCGGCGCGGGACCAAGCCCTCGAGGTCGTCGGCGAGCGCCTCGACGTGCGGGTAGCGATGCTCGGGCTTGCGCGCGAGCATACGCTGGACGATCCGATCGAGCTCGGGCGGCACCTCGGCGAACGCGCCGAGCGGCATCGGATGCTTCGACAGCAACGCGGCCAGCATCTGCGTCGAGGTGTCGTGCTCGCCGTACGGGCGGTGGCCCGCGATCATCTCGTACATCACGACACCGAGCGTGAAGATGTCGGTCTGACCGGTGCATTCGCCGCCGACCATCTGCTCGGGCGGCATGTAATCGAACGTGCCGATCATGTGACCGGCCTGAGTGAGGTCGGAGCTATCGAGCCCACTCCCGCCACGGATGATCTTCGCGATCCCGAAATCCAGCACCTTCACGGTATCGCCGTGCGGGCCGGCATGGCCCAGGTGGATGTTCGCGGGCTTGAGATCGCGATGAACGATGCCGAGCGTGTGTGCCTCGGAGAGCGAGCTGCACACCGCCCGCGCGATCGTGACGACGCGGCGCCACGGCAATGGGCCGAGCTGCTTGAATGTCTCGTACAGGTTCTCTCCATCGAGCAGCTCCATCACGATGTAGAGCGTGCCGTCCTCCATCTCGCCGACTTCGTATGCATTGATGGTGTGCGGATCGTGGAGCTGCGCGAGCGCACTACCCTCGCGCCGAAACCGCGCGAGCACCGCTGGGTCTTGCGTGAGGTTCGGGTGGAGCAGCTTGATCGCGACGTCGTGATCGTCGCGCAGATCGACCGCGCGATAGATCGCCCCGAACCCACCGGCGGCGATGCCGAGCTCGATCCGATAGTGCTCAGCGACGACCTGGCCGAGCAACGGATCGAGGATCGAGACGCGGGTCCGATCCGGGTCGTCTCCGGGCAAGGGTCCTGGGCCGGGTCGCCTGGGCATCGTGGCCGGCATATAACACGCAAAAACTTCGCGCTGGTCACGAGGATTCCGCCGACCAAGAGGATGAGGTTCTTCGGGCTTGGATGTTTGCTGATCTCCGCGCCAGCGTCGGCCGAGCCGCGATTTGCTCGGCCCGGTGAGCAGCTGCCGGACCTCCGGTCGTGGTGGTATCCGGGTTGGGGCTACTCGTCGTCCGGAGCAGCGTCGTCGGCGTCGTCCTCGTCCTCGTCCTCGACGGCTTCGTTCGGGACGGTATCGGTGTCGTCGACCGCTTCGATCGGCGCACCCTCGGCGATGACGCTCTCGTCCGTCGGATCCGCGAGCCGCTCGATCGCCGCGACATGCTCGCCATCGTCGACGCGCATGATGCGGACGCCCTGGGTGGCGCGGCCTTGAACCGGAATGTCGCTGACCCTGAGCCGGATTAGCTTGCCGCGATCCGAGATCAAGATCATGTGATCGTCCTCGGTCACGATGCGGACACCCGAGACCAGGCCATTGCGGGCCGTGGTCTTGATCGTGATGACGCCCTTGCCGCCGCGGTTCTTGACCGGGTAGTCGCCGAGGAGCGTTCGCTTGCCGTAGCCGCGCTCGCACACCGTGATCATCGTCGCCGCTGAATCGCGAGCGAACGTGCACATGCCGACGAGCTTGTCGCCTTCGCGCAGCGTGATGCCACGGACGCCACCGGCGGTACGACCCATCGTGCGGACGCGGGCCTCGGTGAATCGGACCGCGTAGCCCTTGGCGGACGTGAGCAGCACGTCATCGGCCGTGGTGATCAGCGCGGCGCCGACGAGCCGATCGCCTTCGTCGATCGTGATCGCCTTGATGCCGGTCGAGCGCACGTTCTCGAACGCGGCGAGCTCGGTCTTTTTGACCGTGCCGCCTTGAGTCGCGAAAAAGATGCTGGTGTCTGCGCGAAACTCGTTGAACGGGAGCATCGCGACGACCTGCTCGCCATCCTGGAGATCGAGCACGTTGACGATCGGACGACCCTTCGCGGTGCGCGCGCCCTCGGGCAGCTCGAACACCTTCTTGTAGTAGACGCGGCCCTTATCGGTGAACAGCAGCAGGTGATCGTGGGTCGACGCCACGAACATGTCGGCGACGAAGTCACCCTCCGACGAGGTCGCGCCGGTGATGCCGCGACCGCCGCGGCCTTGCGCCGAGTACTCGCGAGCGCGCGTGCGCTTGATATAGCCAAGGTGGCTGCGCGTGATCACGGTCTCTTCTTCGTCGATCAGCTCCTCGGTGAGGATCTCACCCTCGGCGTCGACGATCTGGGTGCGACGCGGATCCGCGAACTCGTCGCGCAGCGACTTGAGCTCCGCGACGATCGCGGCCATGAGGTTCTTATCGTCGCCGAGCAAGCCCTCGAGATAATCGGTGAGCGCCCACAGCTCTTTGTATTCGGCTTCGAGCTTTTCGCGCTCGAGGCCGGTGAGGCGACCGAGCCGCATGTCGAGGATCGCTTGCGCCTGGCGTTCGGTGAGGAACACGAAGCCCTTGGCGTTCGCGGCATCGACTTCGGGCGCCGGGCGACCGGCGCGCTCGAGGAAGCCGCCCATACCGAGCAGCTTCTCCTTCATCAGGGCGTCGCGCGCGATGTCGGTGTCCTTCGAGGCGCGGATGATCTCGATCACGCGATCGACGTTCATCACGGCGAGGCCCAAGCCCTCGACGATCTCGCGGCGCGATCGCGCTTCGCGCAGGTCGAACAGGGTGCGACGCGTGACGATCTCGCGGCGGTGATCGATGAAGACCTGGAGCGCCTTGCGCAGGGTCAACATCACCGGGCGACCGTCGACGATCGCGAGCATGTTCGTCGAGAACGATGTCTGCAGCGACGTGAACTTGAACAGATTGTTGAGGACGACCTTGTCGTCCGCATCGCGCTTGAGCTCGAACACGACCCGGATGCCGTTGCGATCCGAGGCGTCGGTGAGGTCGGAGATGCCCTCGAGCTTCTTGTCGATGATGAGCGCGGCGGTCTGCGAGACCCAGCGCTCCTTGTTCACCATGAACGGCAGCTCGGTCACCACGATCGCGAAGCGATCCTTGCGGATCTCCTCGGTGTGAGCGACGCCGCGCAGCTGGATCGCACCGCGACCCGTCTTGTGCGCGGCGAGGATGCCGCTGCGACCCTGGATCACGCCAGCGGTCGGGAAATCGGGACCGGGAATGAGCTTGAACAACTCCTCATCGGGGAGCTTCGGATCGGCGATCAGCGCGAGCGTGCCATCGATGACCTCACCGAGGTTGTGCGGCGGGATGTTCGTCGCCATACCGACGGCGATGCCGGTGCCGCCGTTGATCAGGAGGTTCGGAACCTTCGCCGGCAGGACGGTCGGCTCGAACTCCTTGTCGTCGTAGTTCGGCTGCCAATCGACGGTCTCTTTGTCGATGTCGGCGAGCATCTCGCCGGCGAGCCGGCTCATCCGGCACTCGGTGTAGCGGTAGGCGGCCGGTGGATCGCCATCGACCGAGCCGAAGTTGCCCTGGCCGTCGACGAGCATGTAGCGCATCGAGAAGTCTTGGGCCATGCGGACGAGCGCGTCATAGACCGACGCATCGCCATGCGGGTGATACTTGCCGATGACGTCGCCGACGACGCGCGCGCACTTCACATACGGCCGGTTCCACGTGTTGTTCAACACGCGCTGGGCGAACAGGATGCGGCGGTGCACCGGCTTTAGCCCATCACGCGCATCGGGCAGCGCGCGCGCCACGATCACGCTCATGGCGTAATCCATGAACGAGTTGCGCATCTCCGTTTCGATGGAAATCGGCGTGATGTTTGGAGTGTTCGGTTCCGCCATCTGGGACGGTTTCTATAGCACGCGAGGGGTGCAAAGCCGTCACTGGCTGGACGTGATTTCCGACGAGCCGCCGATCAGCGATAGGGTCCGCGCGCCGACGGCTCGGCCGCGGCGGCCCACTGCGCGGCGAGAACGATCGCCGCACCGAGCCGATGAGGATCGTGCACCGCGCCATCGAACGTGATCTCGACATCGTGAGGCCTCACGATCGAAGCCGACGGTCGCGCACGATCGAGCAGGGTCGGATGGCCTGATCGAGCTTCAAGCGCGGCGCATCGCGCGGCGCATCGCGCGGCGTATCGCGCGGCGCATCGCGCGGCGCATCGCTCGGCGCATCGCTCGGCGCATCGCTCGGCGCATCGCTCGGAGGTGGCCACGGCTCAGGCACGACCGGCCCGAAATAGCGGCAAGCTGGCGACCTCTGCCACTCCGACCTTCGTGCGCCGGACGTCGATGCGCCGGATCGAGGGTAGCTTGGCCTGCTGGAGCTCGGCGATCGCCGCGCCATCGAGCTTCGTCCCGATCAGCTCGAGGTACTCGAGCTTCGGTAGATTGGCCGCGGCCTTCGCGATCGTCCAAGCAGCGGTGTTGTCGAGCGAGTTCTTCGAGAGCGTGAGCTTGGCGAGGTTCGGCAGCGGTTTGGCAAGCAGCTGGGTGACACCTTTGTTTGTGATGCCGCACTCGGAGAGGTACAGCGTGTCGAGGTTCGCAAGGTACGGCCATGCGACCAACTGCGTGACGCCCTCGTCCTTGATGCGATTGCCGGTGAGCACGAGCGCACGCAGGGCTGGCAAGTACGACTTCAGCGCGGCGAGCGTGGCTTTCTTCACACCAGTTGCGGTCAGGTTGAGCTCGGTCAGCTGCTGGGCGCCCGGCGCCGCGAACAACCCGGCGAGGTGCGACTGATCGAGCGCACCGCGCAGCACGAGGTGCCGGAGATGGCGCAACCACGGGGCTCGCGCGAGCTTGTCGACGGTGACGCTGGTGAGCGTGGCTTCGACCACGGGGTGCGCATCGAACAGCGCCGCAGCCTCGGCGCTGATCGTCGCGAATTGCCCGGTCACCGCGCTGATGAAACCAGCGCGCGTGCGGTACGCGAGCTCGGTCACGAACCACGCCTCGCCATGCACCACGACGAGCTGGTCGCGCCGGGCCTTCAGCTGCTCGCGCTTGCGAATCGAGAGCGGCCCGGCGAGCGCGAGCTCGAGCTGGATCAGCTCGCCGCGCGGGTCGTTGCGTGCCTGGAGTGCATCCGCGTAGACCTGGCGCGCGAGATCGCTCGACGGGTCATCGATGATCTGCTGGAGCAGGGCGTCGCGGACCTCGCACTCCCCCGTGTTCGCGGGGATGCCACCCGCGGGCGCATCGGGGAAGCCTTCTCCGGTCGGTGCGTCGTGCGGGAGCAGCGCGTCGATCCGCACGGCGTCTGCGTTGGTCAGCACGCGTGGCGTCTGCAACGACATGCCAAGCGCACCGGGGTTCGCGGTGATGCCCTTGCCCGATTCGAACTTGATCTGCGAGCGTAGCGACGAGAGGTCGGTGATCGGCGTGGTCGCGGCCGTGGCGACCCATTGATCGCCGTCGAACTCGGGATTCTCGAGCACCGCGACGAGCCAGAGGCTCTCGTCCGGCGGCCGGACGGTCACGAGGTAGAGCTTGCCACCCACGGCGACGGGCGCGATGCCCTTGTTCGCGCTGACGTAGCGATCCATGCCGAGCTTGGTGCCGAGCTGCGGGTGCTTGCCGGCTGCTTTCTCGAACACCGCCTTCGAGACGATGACCATCACATCAGGCATGAGGTTCCCCGATCAGCTGCGCGACCTCGGCCATCCACTTCGCGCCGAGCGCCGGCTCGACCATGTGAACGTAGGCGGCGTAGCCCTGCAGATACGCCTCGAAATCCGCGCGTCCCTTCGCCTGCGAGGCGAGGCCGTGCTTCTTGCAGTTGAACAGGATCGCGCGAAACTTCTTCCGATCGGCGCGCGGTACGTGGATCCCTGCATTCACGACGATGCCGGTGATCCGCTGCTGATGCTTCGCGCGCAGGATCCGGCGCTTGTCGGGGCGCTCGATGAATCCTTCCATCTCGCAGATCGCATCGACGAACCACAGCAGCCGACCGATCCGGATCTCCGGCGGCTTCGCGAAGGACAGGGTGAGGTCATCAGCGTACCGCGTGTAGACCGCGCCGTATTTCTCGGCGAGCTTCGCGAGCCGCTGATCGAGCCGGCGACATGCGAGGTTCGCGAGCGCGGGCGAAGTCGGGGCGCCTTGCGGTAGGACGCCGGGCCACACGACGGTTCCGTCGGGGAGCTTCGGGCGATACGTGGTGAGCGCGGCGAGCTGCTTTGCAACACCTTCGTTGTAGCCAAGGAAGCTGAACAGACCGACCACTCGGCGGTAGTGGACGGTCGGAAAGAAGTCTTTGAGATCGAGCTTGATGACGAGCGCGGCACCTTCATGGGGCTTCGCATTCGTGACCGTCGAGCGCCCCTTGACGAACCCGTGACACGCATCGTGGACCGGCACCTTCGCGAGGATCGCTTCGAGGATCTTGCGTTGCACGGCGCGCAGAGGCTTGCGGGGAGCCGCGATCCGGCGCGTTCCGCCTTTGGCTTTCGCGATCTCGAACTCGACATAGCCCGAGCCCGCCTCGGTCCCGGGTCGGCACAGCTGATCGAGGTTCGTCGGATCGACACCTACCAGCTCCGCCACGTCCGCGGGTGACTCGAGCTCCGGCAGGTGGTGCGCGGCGATCGCGTCGGGTCGGGTCGGTTTCTTTGGCTTGGCCGCGGACACGCGCTTCGACGCGAAGATGCCGAAAGCCCAACCCGTCGTCGCAAACCGACCCAGGCGATCCGCTCTGAACCGGACATCCGGCGGCAACGTGCTCGATAACCCGAGCTCTTCGGCCGTGCGCCGCGCGAGCGCACGCACGTTCGGATCGGTATCGTTCGTCACGCGACGCAGCACGCGAGCCGCTGGCCCGCGAGGGAACACGAGGCGCGCGCATCGCACCGCTTCTTTGCGATCCACAGGGTCGAGACTATCGAGCTGAGCCTCGACCGCGGTCTCGAGCATCGCCGCGACGTAGTGGCGGCCGACTTGATACTCCGCCGGATTCTTCGGGTTCGAAAAGATCGCATTGATCTGGGCTACCCTGTCGGCCGCGTTGCCGGTGGCGAGCGCTTTGAGTTGCGCGAGGAGCTCGACGAGCGTCAGCACCTAGAAACGCCTGGGACGTAGTCGCCACTTGCTCGGCAGCCACAGCCTCGGGGGCGCACCCGCAGGGTGGTGGAGTCGCAAACGCTTCGCCCCCGTGGCTGTACATTCTTCATGATCGGTCGAGGTCAGCCGTGGCGTAACACCACGGACAAAAAGCTAGCTCGTCCTACGTCCCAGGCAGCGACACGGTAACAGAAGTGGCCCGAAGCAGGAGCAACGTGCTGCGCGGATCCAGCCGGGAGCCCTTGCAGGGTGGTGGAGTCGAAAACGCTTCGTGCACCCCGTCGGTACCACTGACGCGAAAGCCACTTCGGTCGAGCCCTGGCGGCGTCGGAGGTTCGCGCGGCGCGCTCGCCTGGCTGTCACTTTCGCAGGATCAACGCGAGCGGTCGCTGCGTTAGCGACGCGAGCGAGTCTTACCAAGACCGGTGCGAGCGGGCCGATGATTGCTCGCGCGCGGGAGCGGCAACTGTGAGGTCTCGCCGGCCGGCGGGAGCTCGGACGCGAGCAGTTCACGTGCGGCGGCGGCGGCATCGCGCGTCGGTTGGCGAAGGAGTGAATTGAAGCGCTGGTTCTCGGCGCGTACTCCGAGTCCGTGCCGGCGGAGGACGGCGAGTTGGGCTTCGTCGAGCCGCGGCTGCGCGAGCACGGCGAGGTTCTCGATGACTTCGCGCCGACGGCGTGGCGCCGAGATACACGCGGTGACGCCGGGCTGGCTCAGCGAGTAGCGATAACAGTCGGCGGGCGAGGGGGCATGCGGTCCCGAGATCATGCGGCCGTACGTGAGTGCGGAGAACGTGACGATCGCGGTGTCGCGTGCACGTGCGGTGGCGAGCAGCTCGGTCTCGATGCCGGGATGTGCCGCGCTATGACGGATCATCACGCAGTCCCACGGCGAGGTCTCGATCGCGGTGCGCGCGAGCTCGCGATGGTGCGTCGAGAACCCGAGCGCGCGAACCTTGCCGGAGCGCATCAGGTGTTCGATCGCGGCGTACGCCTCGGCATCGACACGCGCCGACGAGCGCGCCCAGAACAGCAGCAACACGTCGAGCTGCGGGCGACGCAGCTTGCGCAGCGCGCGATCGACGTCGGCTTCGATCGATATCGCATCGGCATGATAGCTGCCGGTGATCACGTGATCGTTCGTCGATGGCGGGCGCGAGCGCAGGAACTGGGTGAGGTTCTCGTAGGCCGGCTCCCAGAACCACGTATTCACGCCGGCCTCGGCGGCGGTGTGGAAGGCGGGGAGCGAGAGGTCGAACGCGCCGGAGATCACGAGCGGTGCGACAGAAAAGCGCGCGCGCCCGAACGTGCGCTCCGCGACGGTCCTGACGGGGCGCGCGATCGGCTCGTGGGGCTCGATCGTGACGGGCGCAGGTTGGTGCTCGAGCCACCTTGCGAGGCGGTCGTCGATCGACGGAATGGTCTGGATCGCTTCGAGCGCGGCCGAGCGCACCATCTCGTCGCCATCACCGAGGGCGGCGAGCGCAGCTTCAATCAAGGTTTCGGTCGTACGCGGGACCAAGCAGGCCCGGGCGCGGACCCATGGATCGAGGGAGGCGTGCGCGACAAGCGTCGCGTCGCCGACCGCGGTCGATAGCTCGCGCACGTCACGTGTCGAGATCGCGAGTTGTTCGGCGGCGGCGCGCACGACCCACGGATCGCGATCGCGAATCGCTGTGGTTGCGAGATCTGGATTCGCGAGCGCGGCCTCGCGCACCGAGGGATCGCGGTCGGCGAGCATCGCGCGGCCGTCACTGCGACCCGTGCGCACGAGCCAGTGCGTGGCGACCGCGCGCGGACCGGGGTGAGGATCGTCGATCGTCACGCGCTCCCACGCGCCACTGCGTGCGGCCGCATCGATCTGGAGCGCACGTGCGGCCGGATGCGCGGTGGCGTCGAGGGCCAAGAGCTGGGCGTAAGCGCGACGCTCGTGCAGCTCGATCGCGACAGCGTCGAGATCTGCGGCAGCCCAGCCTGCGAGCTGCGCGACTGATGCGATCGGCATGGCGGCGACGCGCAAGCTCGGATCGCGATCGGCCGCGGCGAGGGCAGCAGGGTAGAGCGTCTCGGAGTGCGTCGCGCTAGCCCACGTGATCGCCCAGCGCGCGGCCCCAGGCCGATCGGCGCGAATGAGGGCACCGGCCGCCACCTCGAGGGCGTCGTCTCCGAGCTGGGCGAGCATGTGCTCGACGCATTCTGCGACGTGCGGGATGCGCGGCGCTTCAAGCCAGTCGAGGGCGGCGTGGAAGGCGCCGCGATCGCGCATCGCGATCAACCGCTCGACCGCGAGCAGGCGGAGCGGTACGTGCGGATCACTGAGCAGCTCGACAAGCGCGATCGGGTCGACCTTCGCTGCGACGAGCCGCGCGGTGACGACCGCGGGATCGAGATCGAGCAGCTCGGCAGGTAAGTGTGATGCCGCGCTCGGTGCCGCCGTTGCTTCGACGCCAACCGGGCCCCAGGACGCACGCAGGAACTCGAGTGCCGAGCGTGCCGCACCTCGCGGTGGCTCTGCGATGATCGCGTCGCGGAGCTGCGTGTCGCGGGCGCCGAGGACGGCGAGCACCTTCACCGCGGCGTGGCGCACGCGCCAGAACGGATCGCCGAGGACCGCCTTGAATGTCGCGAGCTCGGTCGCTCCGGCGATCGCGGCGAGCGTGTAGACCGCGGAACGGCGGACCCACCACGTGCGCTCGGTCAGCACGAGCTGCCGAACCGGTTCGATCGAGCCTCCGCTGCCGGTGCTCGCGAGCGCGCGGAGCACCGCTTCGCGCACCATCGGCGAATCGTCGCCGAGCGCTTCGCGCAACCAGGTCTCGGTCTGCGTCGCGAGCTCGCCGAGCCGGCGCGCGGCGGCGGCGCGCACCGCCGCATCGCGATCAGTGAACAGCACGCGGCGCAGCCCGCATGCGAGCGCATCGATCGCGTCACCCGCGATCGCATCGCGGATCGCGCGCAGGCGATCGCGGCGGGCACTCGCGACCAAGCCGATCATTTCTTCGCCCCATGTTTCACGAGCCGCGTAGCGAGCGCATCGCCGACGGAATTCCGCACATCCGCCCGGTTCTGGCCAGCGAGCTGCCAGAAGTGCAATACCCGGCTGCCGGTGACCGCGAACGAGCGGGTGAATTGCTGACCATCGGCCTCGGCCGCCGCCGGAGCGGTCGAGAAGCACTGCTTGCACAGGCAGGGCAAACCGGTATCGTCTTCGTGGCCGCCCAGATTGATCAGCGGATGGAGCAGCAAGATGGCATCCTCGAGCTTGCCTTGCGCGTCTAACGCTTCGGCAGCGCGCTTGCGCAGCGCGACGTCTCCTGGACGCGCTTGCAAGAGCACAAGCATCGATTGGATCTCGTCTGCCGCCACCGCAACGACGATAGAATCGCGAGATGTGGTGGCGCCAGGTCCAGGGAGCAATTTCGCTGCGCCTCACGGAACGTGGGCCTGGGCGAGCACCGCTTCGTCGAGGTTTACTCGCGCATGAACACCGGGTACACCTGAGGTGTTGTACCGCGTCATCTTCTTCGACCTCGACGACACGCTGTTCGACCGCGCGGCTGCGCTTGGCCGCTGGGTGGCGGCGCATCTCGGCTCGCTCGATGCCGACGCGCTCGCGTGGCTGGTCGAGCTCGATGATCGCGGCCGCCGTCCGCGCCTTCACTTCGCGGCCGGCGTGATCGACCGGTTCGGCTTGCATCGCACCGTGTGCGAGCTCGCGAGCGCTTTTCCGAGCGAGCTCGCGCATCACGTCGAGCCCGAGGCCGGGGTGCGGGAGACGATCGGACGCCTGGCACTCGATCGCCGCGTCGCGGTCATCACGAATGGTGGCGCGTCACAGCGAGACAAGCTCCAGCGCGCGGGTCTCGCCGATGTCGTCGAGCAGGTCTTTGTTTCGGGCGAGCTCGGTATTGCGAAGCCGGCGCCAGGGATCTTCGAGCGCGCGTTATCCTGGAGCCAGGCCGCACCCGGCGAGTGCTTGTTCGTCGGTGACGATCCGGTGAATGATATCGCACCGGCCGCAGCGCTCGGCATGGCAACCGCGTGGTTGCCGCGCGGTCCGTGGGTCGGCTCGACGCCGCCACCGCTGACGATTCATTCGATCGCCGAGCTGGAGCGACATGCCTGAGGTGCGCGAGGTTCGCGACATGAACGCGATCGTCGGCACGCACGACCTCGCGCTCATCACGCTCGATACGCTGCGTTACGACGTCGCGGTCGAAGAGCTCGCTGCGGGTCGTACGCCAAACCTCACGGCCCTCGTCGGTACCTGGGAGCTGCGCCACAGTCCGGGCACGTTCACGTATGCCGCCCACACCGCGTTCTTCGCGGGCTTTCTGCCGACGCCCGCACATCCGGGTCGACACTCGCGCCTGTTCGCACTTCGCTTCGAAGGCAGCGAGACCACCGGTGGTACGACTGCGGTGCTCGACGGCGCGACGATCGTCGACGGGCTCGCGGCGCGTGGCTATCACACCCTCTGCGTCGGCGGTGTCGGCTTCTTCAACCAGCAAAACCCACTCGGCCGCGTGTTGCCGAGCCTGTTCGCCGAGGCCCACTGGTCGCGCGAGACCGGCGTCACCGATCCGCATTCGTTCGAGCACCAGATCCGCGTGATCGATAGAGCGCTCGCGAAGCAACGCGGTCGCGTGTTCACGTTTCTCAACGTCTCGGCACTCCACCAGCCGAATCACTTCTATCTCGAGAACGCCCAGGGCGACACCCGTGCCTCTCACGCCGCGGCGCTGCGCTACGTCGATCGCCATATCCCGGCGCTGCTCGAGGTACTCGGTCGCCGCGGACCGTTGTTCGCGATCATCTGCAGCGATCACGGTACGCTCTACGGTGACGATGGGTTCACGGGTCACCGCGTCGCACATCCGAACGTCTTGAACGTGCCCTACGCCGAAGTAGTTCGATGAGCTCGCTGGACGAAGCGCTCGCGCAAACTCGCTACGCGTCGTACGTCTACGCGTATCCTCACAAGACCGCGTATCGTCGAATCGAGCCCGGTGTCGAGCTCGGCCCCTTGTGGGCGGGTGAGCGGCGCGATTCGCTGTTCGCTTACTTTCACATCCCGTTCTGCGAGCAGCGCTGCGGGTTCTGCAACCTGTTCACGCGCCCGGTCCCGCCGGAGGAGCTGATCGCGACGTACATGCGGACGTTGCAGCGCCAGACCACGGTCGTGCGCCGCGCGCTCGATGAAGGTGGGGCGTTCACGTTCGCGCGTGCCGCGATCGGTGGCGGCACGCCGACGTTACTCGCGCCCGCGCAGCTCGAACATCTGTTCGCGATGGTGAAGGAGCTCGGCGCGCCTGCCGGGATTCCGATGTCGGTCGAGACCTCCCCGGAGACGGCGCTGCCCGATCGTCTGGCCGTCGTCGTCGCGGGTGGTGCGGATCGCATCAGCATGGGGGTACAGAGCTTCATCGAGAGCGAGTGCAAGGCCGTCAATCGCCCGCAACAGACCGCGGACGTGCATCGCGCGCTCCGATCGATCCGCGATGCGAACCCCGCAACGCTCAACCTCGATCTGATGTACGGCCTGCCGGGCCAGACGCCGGCGACCTGGCAGATCACGCTGACCTCGGCACTCGAGTACGCGCCCGAGGAGGTCTACCTCTATCCGCTCTACGTGCGGCCACTCACCACCCTCGGCAAGAAGGGCGCTGAGGCGATCGATGCGGATCGCATCGCGCTCTACGACCAAGGTTGCGCGAGGCTGCTCGAAGCGGGCTATCGTCAGGTCTCGCTCCGCATGTTCCGCCGCGACGCCTCCGCACCGGGCCCGGTCTATGTCTGCCAGGACGACGGCATGGTCGGCCTCGGCTGCGGTGCACGTTCCTACACGCGTGGCCTTCATTACTCGACCGAGTGGGCCGTCGGCGCGCGCGGCGTGCGCGACATCATCGATCGCTGGGTCCTGCGCAGCGAGGCCGACTTCGCCGCCGCCGAGTACGGATTTGTCCTCGATGCCGACGAGCAACGCCGGCGCTGGGTAATCCTGTCGCTGCTCTCCGACGAGGGCCTCGACCTCGCCGCGTTTCGCGCGAAGTTCGGCAGCTCGATCGACACGCACTTCCCCGAGGTCGCCGAGCTCGCCGCCCACGGCCTCGCCGAACAACGAGGTGACATCTTGTTCCTCACGCACGCCGGGCTCGCCCGCGCCGATGCGATCGGCCCGTGGCTGTATTCGAGCGAGGTCCGCGCGCGCATGGCGGAGTACGAGCTCGCGTGAAGCTCGACATCCTCTATCGTGGCCCGCTCGCGAGCTGCAACTACGGGTGCGAGTATTGCCCGTTCGCGAAGCGCAAAGACGATCGCGAAGCACTCACGCGCGACGAAGCCCAGTGGAAGCGCTTCCTCGCGTGGGTCGGCGCGCAACCTGCCTCCGATCAACTCGGCGTCCTAGTCACGCCATGGGGGGAAGCCCTGATCCGGCGCTGGTATCGCGAAGGCCTCACCGAGCTCTCGGAGCTCCCACAGGTCACGCGCTGCGCGATCCAGACCAACCTCTCCGCCCCGCTCGAGTGGGTCGCGGACGCGAACCCCGACCGGCTCGCGCTGTGGTGCACCTACCATCCCGAGTGGACGACCGAAGCGAAGTTCCTCGCGCAGTGCCGGATCCTCGATCAGCACGGCATCGCCTACTCGGTCGGCATCGTCGGTCAGCGCGAGCACGAAGCTGCCGCTCGCGCGATCCGGGCCGCGCTGCCCGCGAACACCTACGTCTGGATCAACGCGGTCAAGGCGCTCGGCTATGCGCCCGACGAGATCGAGCTTTGGCGTTCGATCGATCCGCTGTTCGAGCTCAACAACCAGCGCCACCCGAGCCTCGGCAAGGCGTGCGGCGCTGGCGAACGAGCGATCACGGTCGACGGTGATGGGGCGATGCGCCGCTGCCACTTCATCAGCGACGTGATCGGCAATCTCTACGATGCCAACTGGCAGCGCGCTCTCGCGCCGCGGCCGTGCTCGCAGATCGATTGCCACTGCCACATCGGCTACGTGCACCTCGATTACCTCGAGCTCGGCAAAGTCTTCGCGACCGGCCTCCTCGAGCGCGTGCCCACGCCCGAAGCACGAGCCGGTGGCCTGCGCTTGCCCGTGCTCTCGGAGCCGAGCTCGCAAGCTCGCCGCTAGCGATCGACTGAAGCCATCATCGCTTCGGGATAGCGGGTGCCGGCGGCGACGCCCTTCGGAGCGATCTCGTCGAGCGTGGCGAGATCCTGCGCGGAGAGCGTGATGGCTCCGGCGCCGATGTTCTCCTCGAGATACGCGATCTTCTTCGTGCCCGGAATCGGCACCATGTCTTCACCTTGCGCGAGCACCCACGCGAGTGCGAGCTGGCCGGGCGTGCAGTTCTTTTGCTTCGCGAGCGAGGTGACGCGTTCGACGAGCGTCAGGTTCTTCGTGAAGTTGTCGCCCTGGAAGCGCGGCGAGTGACGGCGGTAGTCGTCGGCGGCGAGGTCCTCGAACGTCTTGATCTGGCCGGTCAAGAAGCCGCGACCGAGCGGGCTGTACGGAACGAACCCGATCTTCAGCTCGCGGCACGCGGCGATCAGTCCGTCTTCCGGATCGCGCGTCCACAGCGAGTACTCGGTCTGGAGCGCGCTGATCTGGTGCACCTTGTTCGCGCGGCGCAGGGTTTCGATCCCAGCCTCCGACATGCCGAGGTGGCGCACCTTGCCAGCCTTCACGAGATCGGCCATCGCGCCGATCGTGTCCTCGATCGGCGTGCTGGGATCGACGCGGTGCTGATAGTAGAGGTCGATGTGATCGACGCCGAGCCGCTGGAGGCTCGCATCGCAGCACGCCTTGACGTACTCGGGCTTGCCGTTGATGAAGCGGTCCTGTGGGCGTTCGCCGCGCCCGATGCCGAACTTGGTCGCGAGCACGACCTGGTCGCGCTTGCCCTTGATCGCTTTACCGACCAGGACTTCGTTGGTGTGCGGACCGTACATGTCCGAGGTGTCGAGTAGCGTGACGCCGAGTTCGAGTGCGCGGTGGATGACGGAGGTCGACTCGGTGTCGTCGCCCTTGCCGTAGAACTCCGACATGCCCATGCACCCGAGGCCGATCGCGCCGACCTCGAGGGTTCCTAACGTGCGGTGCTTCATGCCGGCACCGTACCCAGGAGACGCTTGATCTGCCACCCGTAGACGTCGAGGCCGTCGCGTTCGAGGTTCGGGAGCAGGTCTCCGAATGCGTTGCCTTCGATCACGCGGTGATCCGTCAGGTTCGGCTCGAACATCAGATCGACACCGACGTGAAAGGCCCCCGTCGCGCGCTGGACCGCAACACAGCTCGCCATCGCGGCGTCCCATGCAGTTGCAGAGATCAACTCGCGGAGTGCGGTCACGTCACCGCGGGTGCCGCCGAGGTGGAGGTTCGTGATCGGGTGCTCGGACGTGCGCATCACGGTGAACGGGGTCTCGCCATCGATCGCGAGGACGCGCAGGTCGAAGTAGCGACCATCGATCTGCGCCTTGGGAATCGCGCGTTCGACCTGAGCGCCCTCGGCGAGGATGAATCCGAGCAGGCGGTTGATCTCCTCGCGGGTGGTGAGGTGCTGGAGCTTGCGCGTGTTGTACCGGGCACGCCCTGTGTCCTCGACCGTCGTCGTGATCTCCTCGCCGTCGT
>Ga0209724_1000311_pt1 | contig 49533 bp, 77 predicted proteins | sample grotaG_FD_184143 | JGI IMG/M metagenome (GOLD analysis project Ga0209724, IMG submission 184143) | Glacier valley bacterial and archeal communities from Borup Fiord, Nunavut, Canada, to study Microbial Dark Matter (Phase II) -... | ecosystem: Environmental > Aquatic > Freshwater > Ice > Glacier ... | reverse complement strand
ACATCGTCAGCTTCTACAACAGCCAGCGGCTGCACTCCAAATTGGGCAACTTGCCACCCAATGCTTTCGAGCAGAAATCGGCAATCAAACAACCTATCTGTCTGTGCGAAAAAACTTGACCAGGACAATCGTCACAAATTTTTCGTTGATGATGGTCAGATACAGCATGTAGTACCAGCCATCTAGGTAGCGTAAAGTCGGGCAAGCGGAATAGCGCGTTTTGTCGAACGGATTCCCTACTGGCGTCCAACTCTTCAAATCGACGGACGCAGCAAAGCGCGGAGTAAATCCAACAACATCCTTTTCTGCCACCTCATAGGCCATTACAAAGCTGCTGGGTCCGCGCGCCACCGAAGTGTTCAGTATCTGCTGCCCGGGGTCCGCCCGCATGACGGTAACAGGATCACTCCACTGCTTTATATCGGATGAACTCAGCATCACAACATGGTCTGACTTTTCAGAATCAGAGGCGAAGATTGTGACTAAATTTCCGTCAACAAAAGCTGAAATAAGGCTCAGTCCTGGCAGTTGCAGCGTTGCAATTTGCTTTCCGCTAATCTCCTTAATAATCACCTCACTGACCATCGGCGATCCCCGGGGAGACCGTTTGTGAATGATGGCATACATCGTCCCATTAAAGACTATCGGCGTGGACTCCATCACATCCCGCATATAAACCGACTCCTGCTTGTATATTCCTAGAATGCCCAAACTAGGGTCTGAAGATTTCACAAGAACAACCCATATCAAAAGCAGAAACAGGAGGATGGAGTAGGGTATTTTCATCATCCAATGGTATTACGGGATGGCTGCGAGAAACTGATTTGATGTTTGACTCCAGAAAACACGCTTTACATCCATCGCAGTTGTCTGGTCGCCAACAGCATAAACCGCATATGTCACACCGTTGAACTCGGTAAAGTCAAAGTCCGAGACGTTGGTTAAATCTCCGGGGAATTTTGGGAGCAGGATGTAGCTCGTAGATTCCGTCCATATTGCCGATGGGTCCGACGCCTTGGCGACGCGAGTGCGAAATTGACCGCCCTCATTGACCAAATAGAACATATACCAGTAATTGTTTTCCGTCGAAAACTTCAGGGTCGGACAGGCAACATATCTGTCAGCCCCGAAAATACCACCGTATGGTGACCATGGACCGCTGGGGCTGCTTGATTCAAACCAACGAACATTGAACATCGGCTTGCCGGGTTCATCTGTTTCATAGGCCATGACGTATCTATTATTAACCGAGTCGAAGCAAACACTGGTGTTAAATAGATATTGCCCTGGCGCTGTAGTCACCCAAGCATCAGTCGGTGTGGACCAAACTGACATTGCAGCATCTGACGTTGACATGTGTCTAATGGATTTGCTTGTCGCTTGATCTGTACCCCAAAAATGCAGCGTTGATCCAACAACTAGAGCGCATCCTAATCCCATGCCTTGATTTGGAACTTCAGCAATCACCACGCCTGTGAAGTAATCGCAAATTGTCAAAAGATGCGATTTTGCTGGGAATCTCGATGTGTAAAGAACGATTAGCCTGCCGTTAAAAACAACAGGAGACGCTTCAACAGCGAACGGAATAAAAACATGAGATGAAAACATGCGGTCCTTTGATCAATAGAATTCTTCGACGATGACAACACCAGGAGCGCCAGTTCCACCGAGATTAGGTGTTCCAGAACTTCCTCCTCCAGCGCCCCCGCCTCCATAAGCAAGACCAGGCCCGCCATTACCATTGTTATGGACGCCTTTTGCGCCACCCCCAAGAGCAGAGCTTCCACCTGACCCGCCGCAATTTGGATTTGGATTTGAAAATCCAGGGCTTCCAGCTGCATTTATGTCGCCGCCAACACCTACCCCGCCAGAGCCACCGTTTGAGGCACCGGATGTAGTCGAACTTGCATCACCTCCGCTTCCTCCGGTAGCGCTGCAATACGCACCAAAACTGCTGGCGCCTCCTGTGGTTCCGACTCCGGAACCAGATGCCCCAGTTGCCACCGCTACAGCGACAGCGACCGTTGTAATGGCGCTTGCATCAATGACTTTTTCAGAAGACCCGCCGCCGCCCCCGCCACCACATGAGAATCCACCGCCACCGCCACCGCCACCGCCACCGCCACCGCCAATAACACGGATACGCAATCTTTTTACGCTAGATGGCTTGGTATAAGTTCCATTTACCGAGAACACTTGAATCGTAGGGCCTGCATTTAGGTTGATGCCCTTTGCTGGGTTAAGCAGCACCCACTTATCCAGAGTCAGGTCATATTGAAGTTCTATCCAGTGCCCAGCCCCTGCGATGTCACCGGCCGCAAGCGCAGAGCCTGCGCCTTTGACGATGGTTTTTGCGGTCAAGCCGTTGGGCGAGAATGTGGGTGTTGTCGTGGCATTGGCGAGGCCGGCACGAACCGAAATCATCATGCCGTTTGTGATCGCCAAAATAACAGGGCTAAACGCCGCCGTCAATGCGTCCGAAGTTCCGGTTGCAACGGCTGATGTATTGCGCCCCGATTGAGTTGCAGCCTGCCCCGCATAGGGAATCCACGAAACGCCAATTGACGACGGTGTGCTATTGAAGTTGGTTGTATTGGCCGCAAGAATATTGACATATGAATTCAAACCTGTATCGTCTTGCAGTACAACCCCAACCGGGTAGCCACCGATAGCCGTTGACAGTGCCGCATCAAATTGATACCGACCACCAGCACCTAAAAATGTCGTGTGCTGCGAGAGTGCATTCAACACGCCATTCATATCCATGCCGGAAGGCGGTACACCACCGGCTGCAATGGGCGTCATGGTCAGTGGCGGGAATCCATCGGCGAACGATGCTGCGCCATTGGTGATGCCGATTTGCGATGCAACCGGGATTGTGTTCTTGATTCCAGAACTCGCAAATGGAGTCTGTAGATTTACTGGCCGAGTAATTGGCATTTTTTTACCTTTCCATTGGACGAAAAAAAGCCCGTGCTAGACGGGCCATAAACTAAGTAAGGGGAAAATCAAGGGGCGTAAAAAGAACCTTGTCCGAAGGGTTGCAAGCCAGAGCCTGCAAAGCCGAAGGTGTTGGGTATGTCGATCTGTAGAACGCTCACGCTGACGCCTGCGCCATGCGGCAAGACTCCGCTACTGGTGACAATCGCCACCTCGTATGGCTGCAAATAGAACTCAAAGGTGTAGCGCATCGCCATGCCGCCAATGTCATTCACGTAGCAGCGACCGCGATTTGGAAATAGGTTGCGCAGTAGCTGATTCAGGGCTTGCGAAGTGGTAGCGCTGATGTTCGCCAGCGCCTTGGCCAGAATCAAAGTCCGGTAAGCATCGTCTGACAGCATGTAGGTGCTGGTCGCCGGTACGCCCGCATAGAACGGAGCTTGTCCGAATGGCGCGGTGTCTTTCACGCCATCCTGAAAGCCGAAGTTCGTGACCGGCGCATTGATTTGCAGCGCCCGTTTCACGTCTACGATGCGACCCCAAATATCCAAACCGAAGCCCTGCGCGGTGTTCACGTTCCACACGAAGTCGTAGAACTGCTGAAAGTTCGCCGTCTGGTCGATGTACTGGTTCATGTTCGTGACCAGGGCGACGATGGTCGGGCTATTGCCGTACTGACTGACAATGGTCTGCTCAAAGTTCTTCATAGCTACACCAGCGTCACAACGATATTCGCCGCTGTCACCGTAGGCGACTGGTCAATCCCGACTGCTACAGAATTCAGCGTTGCCGTGGTCTTTCCAATCAGAATCGACACAATCGAAACCGACGAACTAATCAACGCAACCGGCGCATAGAAGCGGCTGGCAAAGATCGTGGAGGCAATTCGCGCACGCTGCCCGCCATCAGAGCCCGAGAATGCCGCCACGATGGCCGCTTGCACCAGTGCCACGATATTCGACGGCAGCGATGGGCTACTTGTGATCTGCACCGCAAACAGGATCGGCAGTGATACGGGGACTTGGTACTTCACCGCGTAGGTCGGAAATGGCGCGTTGTAGCCACTGGTATCCGTCACCGTCACACTGGTGTTCCCGTTGTAATCGCAGCCGGTATCTTTCTTCGTCCAGATCGCTTGCGCAATGTCCGTTGACAGCCCGCCCACCGCAGCAACATACAGCGAGTGAGGTGCTAGGCTGAAATTGGTAGCGCCCACCAGCACGGCGGCATTGGTCGAGTTTTCCGCTGCGTACACATCAAGCACGCCCGCCACGTTGAACACAGCGGCGTAGATCGAGGCCAGTGAGCCCTGCGCGTTCAAGGCGACGGACTGCTGACGGCGATAAGCGAAGTCTGCGCGGCTTTCGACTAATGATCCGAGCGTTCCATCAGCGGGATTGGTGATCGAGTCCCAGCCCGGAATGGCTTTGTAAATCTTCGCCAGTGATCCAGCCGGGCAGCTTTTGGGGCCGCTAACCGTGCAAGAGAACGGCAGCGAGACAACGCCGCCTGCTGGGATGGTTCCCGCTGCGGTGGCCAGGTAGCGATTGCCCGCGCTGTCGGAAGCCATTGCGCCAATCGGGATCACCGTACCCACCAGTCCGGTGCAATTGCACAGCGCCGTGGTGTAGGTCGCCGGGTTGCGGTTAATGAAGTAAATCCGCCCGATAGCGTCCTGCATGAAGCCGTCTGCATAGTCGGGGTTCACTTGGTTGACGAAATTGGCAAAGGTGCTGTTTGCGTCACCGATGATTGCTGTGGTGCTGCTGGCGATCTGGCCTTGAGGTGTTTCGAGCGCCGGGTTAACGCCACCACCGAAAGCCGTGTTTATGTCTGCGACAACTCCCGCAAGAATGGCCGACTCAAGCGGAAGAACAAGCCCGGTTTGCGTAAATTTAACGGCTGGCACGCTGGTTGCTGACATTCCTTCTCCTTAATTTTGGGCGTAAAAAAAGCACCTCAAAAGGTGCCGAATGGGGTTGCTTTGGTTTAAAAGCTGGCTTGATGCGCTGCGCCCGCTGTGTCGATGAATTGGACTTGCCCGGTGATCGTCCGGGAGTTCAACGACCTAATGACGACCTGCGCCGATACGACGCCGGGCACGGTCAACGCCGCTTCAGTAAGCCTCGCCTGGACAAGCGACATGGGCGGCCACTTGCCGAGAATCTCGCTGAAGTACGGAACGCCCTTGTTTGACTGATACCAGAGCTCGCCCGAGAAAAGGCGGCAGGCGCACGCTACGTCTTGCGTAATGGCGTATGGCTCTTTGCAGACTGCGATGTTCCCGGCAATATCAAGGACCAGATCCAATGCCTTGCGATCTAGCAAAATCGACTTCATACGGGTGCTCCTGTGTTACCTGCGCCCGGCTGCACGCCGCTATGGGTATGCGTGTGCAGGACAGTCCCTTGCGACGATACAGAGCCAGTAGTGCTCATGTTGCCGGTGAAGGTTGATGTACCTCCGCCCGTCTGCGAAATCGTGCCATTCATGACCGTTGCGCCGTTCACTGTGAAAGTTGGCGTCGTCACGGTGGTGGAGGTGCTGGCGTTGATCTCAACAGTTGCTGCGGTGATCTGCACATCCGGCGCGTCAAGGATCACGGCTGAAGGTGAATGAATCTTGATGCCAGCCGTGGAGAACTGCACATATTGGGAAGGCATGCCATTGAGGACGCCGCCAATATACAGGCCGTCCGCCATCGAGAAGCGCCGCCATGAGCCGGGGTTAGCCTGCCCTTTGGTGGTTGCTACCGTTGTAATGTCGTGATCTGCAAATACTGCGATACCAATGTCGCCCACTTGCGGGTCGATGATGATGGCATTTGCGCCGCCTTGAATGCGGGTGTAGGGAAGGCTTCGGATAACGCCGTGGGCGGTGGCATTCTTTGATCCATCCGTTTGATTCACCAGTGGCTGCACATCAACGAAGCCAGCGGGAGACAATCCGCCCGAGTTGGTGACTGACACTACCTCCACCAGCGTGGCTGTGTTCATGCGGGATAGGGCTTGCTCGACCACGAATTGAACCGCATTGAACTCGCTTCTATCGCTTGACGGGGTGGATGTGCCTGCATGACCAAATTCACTCATATATTCGCCTTATTGCAATTAATTGTCGTAACCCATTGACCGCCCGGTGTTTCGCTTTCAATCGTGTGGGCCACCGCGTAGGCCGTCCAAAGTCCACATGCGGCCTGCAGTGAACTGGTGATGTTCACCTGCCTCGCTAAAACAAGGTCAGGATTGAAAATTGTTTTAACCGATACACCCTGCGAGGCAAAGCTGGGGTAGCCAATCATCCCGGTTTCAACGTTGATTTCTACCGGGTCGCCAAGCAAACGGCTCCCGTAGCGGTTGTAAATCACTAACTTCCCAAGCTCAATCGAGAACTCAATCCCCGCTTCTTTGGCGCAGTCTTTGACCTGTTGCAGCATCGTCCCGCAGTAGTACGGGTTTTGCAGCATGACCGACACGTCATTTCCCTCAAAGCCAAGACCCATAACCCGTGCAAACTCTTCCATGACTACGGCAGCGTCAATCGTTCCGACGTAAGAGTTGGCATTGACGGCGCGGACAGAATTTACAGCAGCAGCCAAAGAAACGATGTTGAAAACAACTTCGGGTGCCGCTTCAAAATCTGCAAAGGCTCTGATAATTTGGCCTTGGTAGACAACTGACATTGGGCCTACTTCGTCACCCGCAGCAACTAAGATGGTGTCCGTTCTTTGTTGTATTGCGAATGGCCCCCTGCCCGATAACTTATTCATCATGTCCAGCGGCAGGCCGTAGATTCGGATATGAGCCTCTCCCTGACTATGATTCCCCGCATAGAGAAACTGAGCCGATACGCGGTGGCCTGTTAAAGTCACGTCCAAACCCTTGTCGTCACCGAATTGACCTTCGCCTAAGTTGATGGTCACGTCGATTTTTCGTTGTGCGTATGAGGTCATTTTTAAGGGATTTATATGAAAAAAATAACAGTTCTTTTATCTCTTGCTCTTCTCTCATTGGTAAGCCGCTCCGAAGGGGTAAAGGAAAGCGCCCAAGAAAAGTTCACAAGGTGCCTTCATTACGGCGGGTTGTTTTCATCCGCTTCCAGCTTCCGAAACTATGGTCTACCGCCCGCCGAAGCGCTAAGGTCAATCCGTCAGTCGGCAGCTAACGAACGCCGGGAGATATCGGTAGAGGTCGTAAAGCAGGCTATCAACACTGTTTACTTTGATCCCGACTTCGCTTACGCGGGAGGCGAGGCGCTTGGCTCTCAAATGAGAAACCTATGTCTACGCGACGGAAAGCCACAGTTCCAGCCTCTGAAGTAACTCAAACCGGCACCGCGTACCCCAAGATAAACCGCTTGCCAAGCTCTGAGTAATGCGGATCAGCCGCGCCTCTCAGGTCTTTGAAATACAAGTCACCGACAAAGCCGTGGTATTGCTTGCCTGTCATGCTCAAGCGGTCACGGCCTAGCTTGGTCGTGAACACCGCCACATTGTTGACAAACAGATCGACGTACATCCCAGTCGTTTTCTGGTAAAGATTGATCTTGCAATTCTGACCGCCCAGCATGACGCTGAGTGTTTGCGATGGCTTTTGACGTACTGGAATGACCAGCACCTTAACGGTGGTTTGTTTCATTTAACGATCCAAGGTCTAGTTTCCATCCACAATTTGTAGTCCTTCTTTTCCTGCTCGTTATAGCCCGGTGGAGGGTTGTCGAGACGGTCTTGCAGCTTGTTTTTTGATGGGTCGGGAGACTGTGCTTGCGCCCTTGCTGCTGGTGACAACGTGGGGTCTGTCGTCGGGTCGTATTCGTCGTTAGAGCTACCCGATACAAAGTTGGTCGGCGCGTCCTGTGCTGGCGTCGGCTCAACCGCTTGCACTTGACCGTCGCTTACTGGGTCGGCTGCGGCTGCTTTTCCGTCAGTCTCTGGCGTGGCATCCTCTGCGCTGGCGACGGGCGCGTCAGTCTCCGCGATGGGCGAGAACTCTGCGACGGCCGTAATCCTTACCTCGATAAACCACAATTCCACCGTCAGAATCGATACGCCGTTTTTGCTCTCGCGCCGGTATCGGTAGTTTTGCAGCGAGGCATTCAAATAGGTGGCATTGGGTGTCACCACCGTATACAGGTCGGTCGTATTCAGCATCAGATCGCACTTGTCCAGAAAGGCGGTGCGTTTGGCTTCATCCCCTCCGATTGCCATTTTTACGCGGCAGTCGTAAGGCGTGCCCACTTTGTTGTAACTTGCAAATGCGCCCTCTTCCTGCGGGTATTGAGAGACTCGCGTGTCTTGCTTGTAATCAATGTCAAGGAATGAATCGGGTATCAGAGCCTCGGTGATGGTGGCGGCAACCGCTGGCGAACCCGGCGATCCACCGTCAGACTCTGCAATCTGGCCCTGTAGCGCCTCCTTTGGCCCCCGGTACTTGGCGTCCGCAGCGTTAATAATGGTTGATTGCGCTGATTCGTTCGTATTGATAGATGCCTGAATGGTGGCCGCTTTCGCCGTATCTCCCGCAGCGGTGGCCGCTTTCATTTGCTCATATTCCGAGTTAATCGTCACCTGCAGCGCGTCCGACTTCTTTAGCTCGACACCCCAATCGGCATTAATCTGATCAAGTTGGGTTTGAATCTCTTTCGTTTCAGTCGAAACTACAGCAGGCACGGCGGGCACATCCTCATAGATGGCCCATACCGTTTTACCAAATATCGCCTCTGCCGCTGCACCCATTGCCATCTTGACGATCTGATCAACCGTGGGGACGGTGATACTCCGAAAGACAGCGGGTACGCCTGGCACATTGGGCACATCAGGGAAAGGGATCAAGCTCATTTATTGGAGTCCGGTATTGGCTTGTGCCGTGAACATGATTGTTTTGATCTGCTTTTCAGCATCGCGGGCCATTTCTTTAGCATCGGTGGCCTGGGTCACAATCTGCACGCCGCCATTGATAACAGTCTCGGAGGTGCTAACGCCTTGTGATCCGCGCCCGCCATTGCCCATCCGGCCTTGAACCTGAGACAGATAGTTTTGCGTTTCAATCGGAAGCTTTCCCATGCCAGTTCGAGCCAAGTTACCTTGTCCGAAGTTGTATTTAGCCAGCGCCATCGGGAAGCTCTCGCCACTTTGCCGCATCAGTTCGCCCATCATGCGAGCTGCGCCGTCTGCTGATTGAGCCAGGTCATTGGGATCGGTAACGCCGTACTGCTTGGCGGTGGCGTCCATGAACTGGAAGTGACCCTTCGCACCCTTCGGCGAAAGCATGTTCTTGCCGCGCCCTGACTCTTGTTGCCACATTGAATCCAGAGTGCCAAATGGAAGGTTATTTTTTGCCTCAAGATTGCGGAACATTTCAGCGGTTGCGCCCGCTGTGGGGGATGGCTTGGTTCCATCCGTTACGCTTCCGCTTGCAGAGCGTCCAGAGCTGCCACCATTTTTTCGGCGCTCAAGCTCCTTATCTTCGTCTTTATTTAGACCCTCGGAATGCATCAGCAGCGTGCCGACAATCCCGAGTTTCGCCAACATTGCAAGAGCAGCCGCGCCTGATACGCCGATTACCCCGAGCGCGGTGCCAACACTCATAAGCGATGCGGCCAGAGAAACAGCGCTTGCAATGAACGGTGCAAACTGCAACGCAACCAATGCAATCAATACATTCTTCCATCCGCCGACCGATTCAGCAGCTTTATCTAGCTCTTTGGCGAATTTCACAACGCTGTCAATCGCTTTCTCAACCCACGCCTTAATATCGTCTTGATGCGCCTCAAGCCATGTCGCCCACTCGCCAAACTTTACCAGCATCTTTTCAAATACAGGCTGAAGCGTTATCAGGATACGTTGCGAAACGCCTTCAATCGTGGCCTTGAAATCAATGAACTTGACGCGCAGTTGATCGAGCTTGTCGGCATCTTCGCGGGAGATTTTCGAGTGCTTTTGCTGTGCGGCCACCAAAGCCAATACAGCCTCTGGACCTTTTTTCAGTAGGTTAAACGATTCTTCGCTCAAGCCCATCTGATCGGCTTTGAACTTCGCGTCTGCCGGGTCTTTCTTGAAGGCGTTATGGATCACGCGAGCCTGCCCAAGCAGATACGCTTCACCATTCTTCAGATCATTCTCATTCAGTCCGAACATGAACGACTTGGCGGTGCCATCGGTCATCATGCCGTTTTTAAAGGCTGATACAGCGCCGGACGACGCCTTCAACTGCGCAACCATGCTCTCAGCAGAGCCGCCAGCGATTTCGCTGGCGCGGCCATAGGCAGACAGCTTTTCAGTGCTGATGCCCAAGTTATCCGACAAGCGGCCAAGGTTTGACGCGCTATTGACCGTGCTTTCAACAAAGCTCTTGATGCCCACGCCAGCCGTGAATATGGCCAGCAGACCCAGCGCTTCATTGCGAAGCTTTGAGAAGAACTGAGCCGCTTGAGCGCCCCGGGCTTCCATATCCTTCGCGGTGCGTGCTGCCTCTGCGCCGGTGTCTTTGAATGACTTGCTGGCCTGCTTGGAGCCTTCCTTGAAGCCTTTGGTGTCTAAACCCAAACTTACATACAAGGCATCAATTATTTGGGCCACGTCAATTCCTTTGTTCGCTCATTGCGTTTTCGTTGAAGCTATCTACCGCGAGAATTTCCAGCATGTCGTAGAGGTCTTGAGCGCCGTAAACCGATCCAAGCTCATGCAGCGTTGCCATGCGCCGGGACACCAGCCGCGCTATCGACCCCGGCACGTTGGCGTAGTTGATTAAGCGCGGGTTTTGCTGCCCGATTCCGGGGCCGAAGTCGAGGGATTTCCTGGAATAAAAAAAGAAAGGTGTAAATTGAAGACCTCCTTACGCAAGGTCAGAAGTGTCCCGACTTCTTCAATATCGTCAATGATCAGAGCCCGCGTGACGTTGGAGCTAGGCCGAACCTGTACGCAGGTCATCATTTCATCAAGCAGCGGCTTGGCGGCATCAAACGATAGCTTTGTCAGTGCACCAATGCCCAGCGCGGCAATGCCAGCCAGCCCAGCACCAGCGATTGAATCGGGTATTTCGACGCCAGCATTCAGCATGGCGAACAATGCTCGACCAGCCCACTCTTCGGAGGCATGAGCGCTCAATTCGGTGATAACGAAGGTCTTGCCAAAGTCGCGGCCTTGTTGGTCAATCGTGACCGTTGCTACTTTACGTGCCATTTAATTCTCCTAACGCCCGTTGAATAGATTGCACGGACCAGCCCAACGGGAGAGGGCATTGGGACGCAGGTGGCCTCCTGTGGCCCGTGCAAAAACTGTTATGCGAAAGCGGGGGTTACCGATTCCCAAGTGATCTTGTAGCTCATGGGTTGCAGAACCTTTTTGACGCCCGGCATTGGGGGAGTGCTCGTCAAAACGCCTCGCGTCATGGTGTACTTGCGGCCAATGCCAGGAAGTTGCACAGAGCCATTGGCAAAGAAAATTTCTCGCGCGGTGTTGTTTGCCGCCTCCCACGTCTCAAAGAAACTCAAGCTAGGAGAATCCGGCATGATGCTGATTCCCTGAATCTTCAGGGTTGGAAGCCAGCCCGCCGACAACTTACCATCAACACCCTGAACCACCTCGGCAGGGTCCACCGCGTCGAAGGTGAAAGCGTCATCCGAGGCAAAGCCGGAGATAACTTGAGCGACGGGGAAAATCCCGCCTACGGATAGCAGCAATACGGAATTTGCAGCGGTGATAGATGCCATTTGTTTGTTCCTTGAAAGTGTTCAGACGTAAAAAAAGCACCGCATGGGTGCTTTGATTGGTTTGTTGGTGGGTTACATCACGTCAATGGACGAGAGATTAATTTTCTGTACGCTGCCACCGTCAGTAAACCAGAAGGTGCAAGCTGGACTACCGCGCAAGCCTCGCACCTGGGCGCTGGCTGGCAAGACCTGCAAATACCATCCCTGATTTGTCAACGATCCGTCAATCGGCAAGCCAGCCGCCATATTCACCTGAGCCGCTTGCTGAACAGAAAGAGCGACGCCCGGACGGATAGATCCGAAGTTCAGCGCCTGATTAATCGGGTCTTGGCAGGCGGCGGCAATCAAGCCGTAACCGACTGTGTTGTATGGGATCGACTTGCTGGACGACATGAGCGTCATCAGTGCAAGCTGAAACTGCGCATTCAGATAAATCTGATTGACGTAGGCATCAATCCACTTCCAGACTCCGGGTGTTGAGCCGGTTTGCAGGAAGGTGAACGCCTGGTTCGCCGTGGCGTAAGCACCGTAGAAGTTGTATCCGTTGCTGATCAGATTGGCGGCAATCGTCGGGTCGGTCACATCAGCCATCAAACCGCTCTGCCCTTTGTAGGCGAAAGTGATGCGGCCATTGCGTTGCGTGAAGTCAATCGAGGCTGTCATGCCGCAAATGAATGCTGCTTTGTCTGCCACTGGATAGACCGGGATCACGCCGGTATAGTTGCCAGCCGCAACGACCGGGCCGAAGCTGGTTGTATTGCCCGACTGCGTAGCCGTAACGTCGGAGTCCCAGCACACATACGCATAACGCTGGTTCTGTGCATTGACCCACTGCGCAAACAACAATTTATCAGCAAGCAAAGGCTCCCACACGGTCATGAACGGAGCCCAGTTCTGCGTGACCTGAGTAACGGCATTCATGAATGTAGACGGCACAGCAGCAATCGAGCCTTGCGACAATACCGCGCCGGTAGCTGTGGTCAGCATCAGGCTTGCGGAAATCGTGCCAGAGCCGATGCTGATGGTCGATGCCGCGCCAGTCGTGCCAGAGGTCACAACGAAAGCGCCCCGGATCGCGTCATAACTCACAACCGGGCCACCCGTGAAGGCGGCGGAGATGATGGTCGCTGCATTGCTGAAGCTGGTGGCGGCAGTCAGCACAATCGCGCCGGAGGTCTTGACCACGCCGTCAACTGTCACCGTCAGGATGCCAGTGATCGCTTTGAGTGCTGTCAGTGTCAGGCTTGATACGGACGCACCGCGCAGGTAAGCCGCAATAGGTGCGACGGGGTACTGTGCAAAGTACAGATTACCCGGCTTGATGTTGGAGCCGTCAAAGCCGCTGAAGTACACATTAGCCAGCAGCGACTCAGGGGCGGTAGCGCCAAACCAGTTAGCCACGCTCAAGGGAGTTGGGAACGGCTGGACAGTGCCAATGGGAATGGAGCCATCGTTTGTCAGGAAGATGGAATTGAGGGATAGCGGGCTACCCCCGGTGCCGACTACGCCGGGATTTACCGAGACAAGCTGTGATGCGGGAATAGATGCCATGTGAATTTACCTTTTGAGACGTAAAAAAACCGCTCAAAGGCGGCGGGAAAGTGAGGGCGTAAAAAAACCACCCGTAGGTGGCTGGTTCGTGGCGGGTTGTTTAAACCGGCTGGGTGCTGGCGATTACCGCCGTATCAAAGAACTGTTGCGGCGTTGAAACCGTGGGGTTAACCTGCAGTAGCGCGGTAAGCGTCCATCGGGCCTCATATTGCTGCTCACCGTCAATCAGCGGCGATTGTTTAGGGTCGTCGGCGCTAAGCGGCGATACATTCGGAGCCAGTGCAAGACAGCCGTACTCGTCGCGCAACATGGTTGACAGGATCGTGGCCCACTCGCTTGAGTCAGGGCCGTAGCAGTCGATTTGTACCGTGTGTTGCGTGGCCTGCCGCGCCGTGCGTGTGCCGGTTGTCGTCACCGGGTCAACATAGCCGTTAACGTTGGTGGACAGCCTCGTTTGGCTGAGCGACGTCATGCAGATAAAGCCACCTAGCGGCATGGGTACGCCGTTGCCTAGCCCTTGGATCACCTCGCAGGTAATCAGGCTCAAAATGAAGGCTCGCAGGACGGTGAACAGGTCGGTTTGTGTCGGGGTTGTGGTTGCGGTCATGCTGATGATTAATCAAAGTCTGGAATATCAACCATCTGCCCGGCCAGAGCATGAGTGCAGTCACTCAAAAACTGAATCTTTCCATCCATCACGAAAGAGTGACAAACATCCCTCACTAGCGTCTGCGGGCCGGGGTGAGGATTTTCCCGTGTTGCAGGTGGAACCCAGTGGTCGTATCGGGCCAATACCGATGGCGTGAATGTCGGTTTATCGACGCTGCCATTCCACCTCCAGCGAGGCCCGTCCCCTGCGCCATGATGAATTTGGTGCGCTCCATCGCAGCCTGGACACCAGAACATCAGGCCGTTGCCCTCTGTGCTGCGCAGAATGTTTGATAACTTAGCTATTGGAAACCTTTAAATTACTGTCGCCTGCAACCACACAATCACAGCAACCCAGTCATTCCATTGCTCTTTAACCGTCACCACGCGCCAGTCACTGACAGCCGCGCCGGGTTGTTGCGGGAACTTCATAATGTCGCCGCCGGTCTGATTGGCCCGCACCACACCAGCCCAATTTCCGCGCAGGTAGACGGTACGCAGGACACCTTGAATATTCAGGTTGTCCGTGTGTTCCAAGTCCTTACCGCTCACGCCCTGCACTTGGATTTGGCCGGTGAACGTCAGGAACTTCTGAATCTGCTTGCCCGCTGCGTTGGTCGTGTAGCCGTCGCTTCGTAACAGGGTTGCGGCGATGTCGGGGTTAACGCTGGCGATGGCGTTGCGAACGATGTTGTGAAGATTCATTTATTCTCCTGTAATGTCGAAATCGACAGCACGTTGCATTTGTCCGGTGTCAATCAATGGCTTATCAAAGCCTTTTTTGGCGATGGTATACGGGGCATTTCCGGGTGCTGCAAAGTCAACGATGGACTGTGTGATCTGGTCTTTTATTCCGGTACCGACAAGCGCCAGTGTTTTATCAACGTCATACCCGCTTGCAACCAGGTTCTTACCCATTGCAGCACCCCACTTTGGCGACTTGGCCTCGATGGTGTTGCGAAAGAATGGGCGCGGCGGTGATTTAACCGTGCCGTATTCATTCCAGTAGGCCACCTGTGCAACATTCGTGCCGTCCGGGTAAGTCTCGGAGCTAATGAAGCCGACACGCAGCCGCTTATCCTTGCCGATCTTCTTGACGATCCCCGCCAAGTGCGTCTCCAGCTTCAAGCCGCCTTTGACGGTAGCCATCAGACTAGACCGACATATTGCATCGTGCGATAACGCCCGGTAGCTGCCCAAAAACTACATCCGTATTGCGTCTGGTAGTACCAAGCCTGTGTGCCATTGGTGGCCGCTACGAAGTCCGCTGAAGCCGATACGCTGCCTTCAGTCCCTGAACTAAGCCGACCGACCATACCTTGCGGTCCTGCGCCAGAGCCGTTAAGCGTGGCGATATGAGCGGTCAGCATGTTCAACAGAATAGCCCGCTGTGCAATGTCGATCACGCGGCTGGCGTCCGTGTTGTCCAGGTAGATCGTGGCCTCGACAAAGTACGCGCCCAGCGTGCCCACGGTCACAGCGGCGAACTCAGGGTAACGGGCTACGAACGCGACAGAATCAAAGACCACGATTGCCATGGTTACTTGACCTCAGTCAGTCCAGCGGGCTTATCTTCTTGGCTCAATGGCTCAAGGCCTGTCTTTTCAGCGGATTGCTCTTTTGCCTGGGCGGCGGTGTTGGTTGCTTTTTCGTGAGCGAAGATCAATTCTGCTTTGACGAATTGCAGGCCGACATTCTGGGTGAGCCATGTATCGAAGAATTCTTTATCCACGTTTTCAGTGATGCCGTGACCACCGATCAAAAGTGAACTGTTTGAGCCTTTGACGGCGACGCGCTTGTCACCCACTTCAAGAATAAGGCCATTGGGCAATTTGCACCCGACTGTTACTGTTGCTGCCATTTTTCAATCTCCAATAAAAAAGCCCGCATCGAGCGGGCGTAAAAAAACCCGCTGGTTTAGGGCGGGCTGTGCGGGTTATTCGTTCTAAATTTCGAACGAATTGTGTTTTTTCAAATTCTCAGTGGCGGTCAGTATTTGCAGGTTCTGGTGAACGTGTAATCCGCAAACTCTTTTGTTTTTCAGTGGGACGATGTGATCGACATGGTGCTTTATTCCAGTGTCTCTAGTCATCCTTTTGGCCTCGATATAGAACGCCAATATCTTTTCTTTGTCAGACCATGATGGTGTTGCATTGATTTTGCAAGCACTTCTACGCCTTACGCACGCCGTCGCTTTGTCGGGGTTATCTCTAGCCCAAGCCAAACTCCTAGCCCGCTCGATTCCCGGGCTCTTGGCGTATCTAGCTTTAGATTTTTGCGCCGCATAACCCGGATGCTCAAGCCTCCACGAGACTCCATTGGCTGCGTGCAACTCCTGATTGGCATCCCTCCATGCTTTATTTACCTCAGATATACGAGGCTTAATCAGGGATCTCCTAGCTTTACTCGCCTCCGCGATGTGGCCTATATTTTTAGCACGCCATGCAGAATAAGAATTTGCCTCACAAAGCTTGCAATTGCTTCTTAGACCATCCTTACTCTTTGGTCGATTGGAAAAATCAGCGGATGGCTTTGTTTCCCCACATAGTGAGCAGTATTTTGTAATCACTTGACAATCCTTGAACATTGGATTTTTGAACTTGAAAAGATGTGGCGGTCCTTGTTCAAGGGATTTTCAGCCGCTAAGCCTAGCCACACCCAGACATACTACACCACTATTTCGGTGTATACGCCTTGTTTACGCACCAATCAATGAGGAAATCAAGAATGGTCTAAACACGACACATCCAAAACTACCTTGTGATTTTTTCTGAAGGTACGAGCTGGTATCACGAACGATTGCATGTGCACGCATCTTCTCGGTGAATGCGCAGGTTGCCGTATCTTGGCCTTCCACGCTCTCAGCGATCAACTGCACCAACTGCCCGCCTGTAGTGGCGTATTCCGGCGCGGTTTCAATCCGCATGTTGGGGAAGTTCAGCTTCAGCAAGTCTTTCACGTTGACTTTGTAGCTATTGGTCTTGGCGAGAGTTACCTGCAAAATAGGCGACATTGCCAGAACCATCTTCGCTTCCATGTCGATCGTGCCGTTCGCTTGGGTTTGCAATTGAGCAAACAGGCGGCGAATGTCCTCGTACACCACTTCAGCGGAGGTACCAGCCAGCGTCCAAACGGCGGTAGGCGCGATGGAAGCGGGCAAGGCTGGATCATTCAGCAGGCCGTAGTTCTTCAGGCCGGCGACACCGAACATGTAGGTTTGGTTTTGGTATTTATTCAAAAGCAAAGCCGATGCGATGTTCAGGCGCGATGCCCAATCGATACGAGCCAAGCCAGCCATTTCAAGCTCTTTCTCGCCATACTTGCTGATGGTTTGATAGTGGTAGCTCTCGCGCTGGTTGAAGTTGGCATTGACACCGACAGAGCCGTTTTGGTTGTAGTCGCCATAGCTGGAGACTTCACCAGTAGATTCAATCGACGGGAACACGGCGGTAGTGGTGGTCCAGTCGCCCTTCTTGGCCTCACCAACAATGACAGCCGCCTTCATTGGGGCGACAAGCACCTCAACAACCTTGGGATCAATGTAGTTCGACAGGTAGGCAGGGATGCCAGAGTTGGACACGGTAACGAGTCCAGGCTGTGCATCCATGGCCAGGCCGAAGTTATGGCTCACGCCTTCCGGCATAAAGTCCATTGCGCCGGGAAAGTGAATACCGGCTTGAGCGGCAAGCGCTGCAAATTTTTGTTTATTCATTTGGCTTAGCCCCAAGTGGTGATTTTGATAAGTTCGTTGGCCGCGCCCGCGCTACCAACCGACCATTTCGTCTCTGTAAATCCGGCGATGGTCGCGCCCGCTGTACCGGTGTTGACGACGCCGGTCGTATTGGAGGCAAACACCTTTTGTCCAATGGTCGCAACAGTCAGGGTTTGCACCCAGAAATCACCTTGCGAGTACAGCGTGATCCCAAGGCCATCAGGGATGGTGTTGCCCGACTCACCGAGGAACGCGGTGATCAGGGCTTGTTGTGCGCGGGCAATGAAGCCAGTTGGAGCACCACTGCCAGCGTTGGTAACGACACCGGCAACGGCCCACGCGAACAAAGCCACGATAGCGCCACCGACACCGGTGACCAAAGACCCAGCACCAGACAGCACCGTAGCGCGGGGATTGGCGGAGGCGAAATCACCGGCCACGGCAGGCGCGGGCTGAATATTGACTCGATTTTGAAAGCTCATTGAAGTAGCTCCTTTTTAGTGGCCGAAACGGGCCAGATTGGGGAATTGCTCAACCACCTTGACGGTAGCGGCGGCGTCTTGCGCATAGACCGGAGATACAGCTTTAGGCGCGCCAATCATCTTGACCAGCGCACGGTAAGCGGACGGGTGAACACCGGCCACATCGACCTTGGCATGATCGAGCGCGAACTTGTAAACGGCTTCGGCGCTATCGAGTGCAACCTTACCCACCAACGGCGCGACTTCTTCGCGGGCGACGTGCAGCGATTCCATGCGGTCCATGGTGGACTTGGTAGCGGCGGTCACGGCGGCATTGATTGCAGCGTCCATTGCGGCCTTGGTGATGGCTGTCTTTTCGGCTTTGTCGTCCTCTTCGGCGTCGGCAGCGGCCACCACTTTCTTGCGGCGTTTGCCAGCGTTGTCCGGGTCGTCTTCGTAGAGCTCGTCGTCGCTTTCGTCTTCGGCCACCGGCTTCTTTGGTTCGGGCTTGGGCTCGTCGCCGTCGGGTTCAGCGGCGTCTTGGGCCAGCTTTGCCAGCGTTTTATCAAGCAGGGACATGTCGGCATCTTTTTCCATCAGTCCCGACAGCGCGACTCGCGCCCCGGCAGTAGCGGCAATCAAGCGCTGTTTTTTCGTCATTTCAATTCCTTTGAAGGGGTTTTCGTCACTAACTACAACGTCAGGCCCGGCCCGGCCCACTTCCACCAAGGCCAGATGGTTCCCGACGATATCGACCATGCGCAGGTCGTATTTCTCGCCCTCGTATGTGCCCGACTCTTTGACAGCGCGGTAACGGTACGCGCTGGATAACTCTTTTTGTTGGCCGCTGGTGACGCCCGCGATAGCAGCAGCAGACCAAATGATCAGACTGTTTTGCAGGTACGGCGGGTTGAATACGGCATCGGTTCCAGTGGCTCCCACCACCAGATCAGGCCGGTGGTCATCGGCGCTGACAGGGACGTGGCTCGATAGCAATGGCAGGTTGTTGAACGAATCAGCGGCCTTGGCCAACTCCACCGGATCGCGCAGGATCATGTAAATCGTGGCGGCGTCAAGGCCGAGTGCTTCGGCGTCCGGTATCTCGCTGCCAAGGTAAGGGCAGACGTTGGCCTTGCTGATGTTCGTCACCTCTACGCGCATCCGGCCATCGGAATCAATCGTGCGGACGGTGGCGCGGTCAAACGCTAGGCGGTCATGTTTCATTCGATGTATTCTTTTTGTGTGGGTTGCAGCCGATAGAGTCTCGAAACTGCGCGACATTGGCGACAGGTCTGCACATCCAATCATCAGAAAGCATGTCAAGGTAGCGGCTACAAAGGGCCGATGCTTTCGGGTCGCTTGCCATCCATCGGGCATCCTCTTGCATTTGGATGCGCATCATTTCAATTTGAAGGCTGACAGGCCAACGGCGGCGATGTTTGATCCGATCCGCCCAGTCGGCTAGTGCATTAACTAGTCGTCTCATTTCATTGTGTCCAGACGTAAAAAAATCCGCCTAAGCGACTTGGTGAATTTGTTGTGCCGGGTCAATCCTCAAATCCCGGGACGACTGCCCTTGATATGCACCTGCAATTGATTTCGGTGCCCGGCAATATCCACTTGCCGTCAATATAGGCCCCCTTCGCCAGATCGAATAGCAGCTTGTCGCGCCCGGCCGTAACGTGACTTTCCCGTGGCTCACGACCCGCGCCGCTATGCACCCACACCGCCTGCGTGATGCCCAACTCAAGCCGCCTCACCTGTTCAATCGTCGCCTTGGCCTTATTCGTCTGATCTGACGCAATGAATGCCGCCCGCGTGCGCGTGACGCCGTATCTCCGCTGTAGCGTGTCGGTCAACTCTTTGACGTCATAGCCACCGGCCACGGCGCGCCACACATCACCCTCGATCGTCTGAAAGTGCTGCGACGAAATGGTTTTTATCAGCCCCACGTTTTCCGCCAAGATAGCCTCGAACCCTTCCATGCTGGCCCGTGTCGGCTTGAACTGCACGGCGAACCCTGCGCGCTTGAGCGAAGACATCATGGCCGCGTCGGTGTGCTTGGTCGCGCCGTACATGAACACCTCGGCCAGTTCGGGCGCGAGTGCATCAAAGCGACGCTGCCAATGCCTACCAAGGCGCACCATCGTGTCAGATAGATCGCTCAACGGGCCGCGCTTACGGTCTTGCGCCATGCTTGCGACGGGCGGAGACTTGCGCCATGCTGCCCGCACCCAATAGACGATTGATCGATTCATTTCGTCGATCAGGGCTTGCAGCTTCTTTTTGTAGGCAAGCTCCACACCCAAGTTTGGCCGAATGGCGTCAAGCTGGATCGGCTTTGCTGTTGGGGCTGTTAGTTTCATCTAGCGGGCCTTGCGGTGTGTCCGGGTCTGTCTGCTCTGGTAATTCTTCGGCCACCAGCGACATGTAACCGCTTGCCGGGTCGTTTGCCAGCCGGGTCCGTGATTCCTCGGTGCTGACGACGCCAGCCGTGATGTAGGCAATGTCCGCGTCACAGTCCGATTTGCGAATGGCTGCAAGCTCGGTGCCGTTCATTTGCTTGAGCGGCTCAAACTCAAAGGTGATGGCATCATCAATTTCACCGAACTGGTCAAGCTGAATCAAATCAATGACAGTCTTGAGCGGCTCGGTGAAAAGATTTGCTTGCATGGATGCTACGAAGTCATACCAGCAGTCCATTTCGCCATCGGTCGATGCGCCTAAGCCAGTAGGCGTGATGCCCAGCAGCTTTACCAGCGGCATGTGGCTAGGCGCGGCCATGTGCTCTTGGCTTTGCGCTTGGAGCTTGTCAAGGCTGGACAGTGGCGCGTTGACTTGGAATAAATCCTCAGTCTCTTTATCGAGAACCATCAAATTGCGGTTATCGCGCATTTGGTTGAACAACTTCGCCCGGGCGAACAGATCGCTACCCGTGCCGCCCGACAGCGTGTCACCCATGTTGGTCTTGATGCCAGTGATAGAAAACGAGTGAAGCAGATCAGACACACTTTGCCGCGTGCGAAGCCATGCGTTAACGTAAGGCTCCATTAGTTGCGACATGCTGATGCCGCCAAAGTTAAAGGCGGGCTTGAGCATGTCAGGCACCGGGCGGCTCACAAGCGTCAGCAACCGGCTTGCATGGGTTTGCTTCCCCAGGATGAACCAGGCGGTAGGCTTGTAAAAGTCGGGGGCCAGCGGGTCATTGCTGTTGTAAGCAGCGGGTGTTGTCCAGATCGCCTCTACAGCTTTGAAGCCAAGCAAAGAACCCTTCTTCACCGTGCGCGGGTCAATGACAAGCGGGTTCGTTCGCGCTTCGTCACTCGTATCTTTGATGCTCACATAAATCTGAGCACGGCCAAAGAAGCCATCATGTTCAGCAGCCAGCCGGAACAACTCTCGCACCTTGTGGCGCTTCAACTCGGCTTCGATGACCTCGATTTTCTTTGACAGGTCGCCGTCACCCTTGCTTGCGATCTTGATCCACTTGCGTGTCATTTCATTGGCTGTAGTCTCGGACGGGCTACGGTACTCGCTTATCTGCGTCAAGGTGGCAAGGTGCGGATAACCCGCGAAACCCTGCCCGGCATAGTGCAGGCTGGCGTACTCATAGACGGATGCAGAGTCCATTGCTACAGCCCCGGCAGGCAGCACACCAGCCATCAGTACGGGCGGCTTCACTGCGTAGCTCACGGTTGCGGGCTTATCAGCTCCAAACAGACTCAGAGCAGCATAGCTCACGCCACGTTTTTCGGCGGGTGCGGGTGCGGCGGCTGGTCGTTTGGTTGTGCGTTTCATCGGTTCAGCAAGTTTTCGTTAATTTTCATGGGCGCTTGGCCGGGGGCGAAAGCGAGAACGATTGCGTCGGCCAAATTAGGACTTTTCACACCGCGCTTGGCCAAGTCTTTCTTGCTCTCAACTTTTACGCGTCCATTAGCGTCATAGTCGCGCTTCGGTGTCGATAGCTCGTCAATCAGCAGAGTCAGGTACGGCATGTCACCCGACAAACTGATTAACTCGTCGGCCTTGAACACCTGACCATTTCGGATAGCGTTAAAAGTGTTCTTAAACCGATCAGCCAGCAGCCACCATGCCTGAGCCTTGATGCCGCTGAACATGTCCTTGTTTTTTGTTTGCTTCGTGTAGAACGCCTCGGGCCGGAACACTGCGCCGCCTGCATTGAACTTGGCATACGTGACCTTATTGGCGTCCGTCAGCGCGGCATTTAGTTCAGAGAACTTAGCGCCTGCGGTAGCGCCAATGCCAATCGAGTCATACGTGATCGACGCGCTGCGTTCGCGGGCCGAGTGATAGACGCGGGTGCAGCTTTTCAGCAGTTCATCCTCCGCGCCCGACCACATATCGGCCCACGATGCGACTGAGCCATGAGCATAAACATTGGCGCATTTGTCCGCGCCACTGTCGGCAACGTCAAAGCCCAGCCGCTTGGATCCACTCGGCCCCATGTCCAGCGTCTTATGCGCGTCAATAGATGCCAGAATCCACGACCGTTTAATGATTACGTTGTCGTCATCGTCCAGCGGTTCGCCACCATAGACGTGGTTGAAGTTGTCTAAATCTTCAAGCTTGGCCGCTTCGATGATCTCCAACATGGTTGACGAGAGAAAAGGATTCTCGTCGTAGTTGATCTTTCTGACGATAGTTTTAGGCGGCGGACTGACTACAAACCGCTTATAAACAAAGTCACTTGAGAATCGTGGATTGAACACAATGAAAACCCGGGAGTTTTCCTCCCGAATCGTTGGCTCCAATATCTTCCACTGATCTTCAGATAAGTCCTCGGCCTCTTCAATCCAAAGAACCTCAACGCCAGCAATGCCCTTGATTTCCTTTAGGTTGCGCTGAATGCCCAAGAAGGTGAACGTCGAGCCGGTGCCCAAGTGTTCAATCTCGTTGTCGGTGATTCTGAACTCGTCGGCAATGCCGGCAGCGTCGATACATTGCTCAATGACGGTCTTTACGGAATCAGAAATCCGGTTCTGAAACTGGCGAACACACAAGAATTTAACCTTGTGTGATGTTGCCAAGTAAACACAGAAACCAGCCGTGTGATACGTCTTGCTTGATGCTCGGCCACCGTACAGAATGTAATTCCGTGCGTCTGTCTCGTAAAAGCCTTCAAGATTTGGATTTAGAAGGCTCACACGTAGACCTATTTATCTCCCGTAGAAGTTGCCCAGCGTCAGCGGTTTTCTTTCTTCGGGCTTGTTCATTTCAACAACTGCTTCTTTGTTGGCTTTAAGTAGTCCCAGCGGTATCTCGCTGGCTTCATTCGCCATGCGAGTGAGGACAGCTATACCCTTGAGCGAAAGAAGGCTCTCATCGCTTACCGGTGCGGCATCATCAATCTCAGCAACCTTGCCGTGAGCGATACCAGATAGCCGGTGCGCCGTAGCCGCACCAAAGTTTGCCGCTCCTGCAAGGTGTCCAGATATGGAGCGCAACTGGTCTGCAAGGTTAATTGCGTTAATCTGTTGCGAAACAGGCAAAGACCGAAGCGCAGATTCTGCGGCAAGTATTTGATTTGCAACGACTTTTACTGTTGCGATTGGTTGCGAAAACCGGCGAGAAATGGCAGCACGATCAATCTTGTATTCTTTCGCCAAGGCCACGGCGGCTTCGCCCTCAAGCAGCCTTCGCTCAACGTCTGCCCACTGCTTATCAGTTAGCTTTGATGGTCTTGCCATGTCATCCCCTGTAATGCATACAGGGTGCCCCCATTGGATTAGCCATCCCATCCTTCATCTATGGGATTCCTTATTGGTGCCCGCGATCTTCAGTGGTTTGGCATTGCGCCGCGTCTGTGTGGCTGAAGTCGGGGCGTAAAAAAACCCGCTAGGCGTAAACCTGCGGGTTGTGTTTAATGGTGGCCGGTACTGAACATCCGGCATTCTTTAATGCTGGTCCTTTTCCGGTAAGAAATATACCAACCTAAAGCAGTTTTACCTTTCTTTGTGCATCAGCCTGCACATTCACCATCAAATAAGCGGGCTGGGCTTGATTCCAGCTAAACGACTTCGGGGATCACTTCACCTAGGATTGCAACAATCCTCCGTCCGTCTTCATATGTTGCGATTGTTCGTTTCCTTCAGCGCCGCCGCTTATTTGATGGCACCAGACGCTTTCAATCCGGTAGTTTGTCAGGCTTTACCCTGCTCGTCTGATGCTGTTTTAACCAGCCTTGTGAGCCGACTCGTTCACCAAACGACTGATGACTGTCACTGGCCAGTGCGGTAACGTCTGGAAACAGAGGTTTTGTGTATCCACATTACCAAGCTGCTCCAAAACTCCCTGCCAATCATCATGCGTTTGCGCCCTATTTCAAAGGCGGCTAACCATCTATGGATCATCCCTTGCATCGCTACCAGTTACGGGCGGTATTGCAAGGACATTCAACATAACCTATCAATCAAGCGTTGATATTAAAAAGGAGAATAACATATTATTTGAATCTTGACAATCTTTTCTTTGTGCTATTTCGCGCATCGCCCATAATTTCTTGGATATACCCCACCAGATCACGGCCCGAATCGCCATACGGCATCTTCTTTTTGCCGCTACCCCGGCATGTCGGGCAAACAATCGGCTTTGGGATGTAGGCCTCGTTTTTGGCTACGTCACGAATAGCGCCGTGGCAGGTGTCGCATACGTCGTCAAGCATCCACATAATCACAGCCACAGCCACCTCGCGGGGTGACTCGATACCCATGCGGCCCGCTTGATAGGTAAGCTCATGCCGGATGGCTGGCAGCGACTTTAGGCGCATCATCATCATGACAAGCTCTTGCGCGTACCATGAATCAGCCATGATCTGCGCCCGCTCCAGCCCAATAACCTTCTTGCAACTATCCAGCGTTTGAGCCAAACCGCCCACCATTACCGCGCTCATGGGCTTCGGATGGCTAACCCCGTCGTACTCGGAAAACAAGCGGGTCATTGCGCCGTACAATTTTTGTTTGCACCAGCCGACCGCGATAACGACATCAAGCGGCCCCGGCTTATCAGCTTCCAGCCGCAGGTTTGACGCATGGGTGGCGGAAATGTAGCGGTCATCTATCGTGATGGCGTCGGGCTGGGGTTGGTTCATTCTTTTTCTGCCTTATAAAATTCACACTTACGCATTCGAGCCGCTTGCATCACCGTGCAGGCTTGTACTTTCTCTTCGCCAAACAGGATCACGCGCCGGTTAACGCAGCCAGTACAGGATTTCTCCTTCTTGGCTTGATATTCCTGTTTTCGCATGAGGATGGTTTCGGGGTTTCCGTAGAGATGTGCACCAAGGCAGGTCATTTATTAAGTCTCCGTGAACAATCAGCACATCGCGCGTCATCCCTATTCGCTGGCGACGTTGGCGTCAATTGAAATAGAGTGAACTGGCAATCACGCTTGCCGGTCGTTTTCTGCGACACCATGCGTGGGGTGCGTGTGTGGCCATCCATGTACCAGCCATCGGCGACCGGATAGCTGGCTACAAAATCGCGCCGGTTTGAGCAGGCGTAATAGCTGGGGTCGAGGTTCATTTGCGAAACCATCCAAGCGTGAATTTAAAGAACACGAGATAGAAAGACAGGATGAACATCTCGTCGTATGACTTGAACGCCACGCCAAAGACCTGATAAACCCGGTGCGTCTTTGACGGCAGCTTGTTTGACACAGTGAGATACCAAAGATCAGAGGCGACGGCGATGTGCGCGCCAAACCGCTTAATCTCGAACCCAGCCTGTTTACTGAAATGCTTCATACGATCACCCCGTTTAGCCACACAGACTCACGTACTGCATATTCACCGGGCGGCATCAGCGCCATGTCTGCCAGTGCTTCGCTGCGGGTTAGGCGTACTTCTCCGATTACCCAGCCGCGAGCAGTGGTGTAGGTATAGGCGGCATGGCCAGCGTGGTTTGTTGCGGTCATGCAGCCTCCCGATAGTCCAAAATTACTTCACGATCGGAAGCGGTCGCATTCAAAAACTCCAGCCATTCGCCAAACTGAGCCTTGCTAAATTTAGAGGTGCGGCTTCCGAGCATGACCATGCCACCGTCAAGGCCCATGGCTACGCGAACAGTCTCCCGTTTGAACGCTGCCGTCAGCACATCCTTCCACTCGTCGGGCTGCATCCACTCCATGCGGCCATTAATTGGCCATTGAATTTGATCTGCAAACGCTTGCAGGATGGGCCACTGTGCCGCGTTCTGATCTAGGTTGCGTGTTGGCTGGCAAACTGTCACGGCGTAGCCCTCCGGGGCATCCTGCACAGCTTGTACGGCATTGCGGCGGGCTGTCTCATGCGCCATCACGAATACGCGCTTCATCCCTTGCACCCAATATGCCGACCATGCCCATCAACTCGCGGCGTTAATCCACCGCCCGATGTTGTTAGGTACTGGCAACCTGTCAGGCTGTCAGTGCGCGGAGCCATCCCGCTTCGATTTCCCCACTCTCCTTCATCTGAATCATCACGCCCATAGGGTGTTTGACCAATGGCCCACGTTATCGCCATGCCGACAAAGAAGCACTTAATCAGCCATGCCGTCCAGTTTTTAAGATCAATCATGCCGTAACCTCTGCCAGCTTCTGCGCGTAGTGTTTCGCTTTCTTTGCGTCATCCAGTGCGCCGGGCTTCTTGCCATCGCGCATTGAGTACTTGATGATGTTGCCTTTGAGAAACCCGATAAATTCCTCTTTGGTCATAACGGACTGCATCACATCCCACGGTTGCATGGCCATGTCTTTGTAATGTGTACCGTCGATCTGGACCTCATCGGCTTTCCCGAATGATTCATACAATCCTTGAAACCTGCACTCTGGGCAGGCAATCTCAGAATGCGACAATTTGTGCTTTGTGCAGTAGTTCATGGGTGCTTGGTTCATTCTTGCTCTGCCTTAAGTTGTTTTGTTTTCAGCGTGTACGCAGCCTTAATAGCCTTCAAGTCATCAATCGTGTGTTTTGGTAGCTCATGCGGACCCTCTAGATAATCAACCATCTCCACACCGATGCGGGCTATCAGATTTATCCTGAACGACTGGTTGACCGTGTACCCCTTACGTGCGTACTTTCCAGACCCAGCGTTGCAGGATTTGCACTGAAGCCAGATATTCAGCGGCTCAAGCGCTAATTCAGGTCGTGCGCCCTTGCTTAGAAAATGACCGCCATCCCAAGCACCGCCCGGCTTCCATGAATCAGTTCCAGCGACTTCTTCTTGTGACCGGCTACAACTCATGCAGCTGCTACCCAATGACAACTCTTCAAGACGGCGAAAGCGCTGAATGGCAATCTTGGCCTCCTTGAGCCAGTCGCCTCGGCCCTTCATCGCGATCAGCTTGGCTTTATCCTCGCGGCGCTCTTTCACCCGGGCGACCTTCGCAGCCTTACCGCGCTCGGACACAGCAAGCGAAATTGCGCAATCAGGGCTGCAAACCTTTTGCCCCATCTTTTGCGGCGTGAATTCAGCTTTGCAAACTTTGCATTTGCGTGTCATTTCAACCCCCGAATCAAAATCACCCACACTCCAACCAACACAGCGCCAACCAAAATGCCGACTGAGAAATAAACAGGGTAAAGGGCGTTCATTTGGAAGACTCCAGCGCCAGCTTGACGCCGTTGTTGAGGTCCATCCACGGCATGGCCTTGTTGTATTGCGCAAGGGCGAAGCGGGCGTAATCTTGATCTAGTGTTTTCATTTTTAGGATGTGGTCAATCAGTTCTTCGCGGGTTAGCACAAGTCGCCAGTCAATGACAAAGCAGTCGTGATCTGGATTACCGTTGGAGACTTATCACCAGCTTTAACGGCCTCAAGAATGACGATGGCTTGTTCGTAGCTCATGCGGATGCCCGAGTCATCAGTGCACGGGCTTGAGCCAAACATGCGCGTGCCAGCTCTGGATTGGCTGCTGGCGCCGCCAGTTGCGGGGCTTGTGTCGCCGGTGCCCGGCGGGCTATGGCGCGGAACTGAGCCACGTTTGGAGCCTTATCGTCGGGCAGGTTTTGCAGGGCGTAGAAAATCGCATTTGGCGCACGCTCGAATCCATCCAACTCCAGCGCCCAATCGCTTTTCACGTCATCCAGGTCAATTCCCTCCCATTTGCCAGTGAAGTCGCGGCCATAGCGCAGAGAAAGTTTTTTGAAGATGATGTCGATCAGTTCACGCATGGTGATTCTCCAGTTGCTTTTTTGCGAGGTTTTCAAAATAAGTGGTCGGGTTGACGTCAATCACCCGAACGACATTCGGGTTCTTGGCTGCGATGCTTGGGGCGATCTGCTCCATCTTTTCGCGCATGGAACGCTGGTAAGCGGTTTCGCCGGATGGGCCGTTATTCCTTGGCTTGTCTGCCACCCAGTCCGCCTTGAACCCAGTCCACCCACGGGCGCAGCACTCTCGCAATGCCGCCTCTAACGCCCACCCGGCCTTACCGGCTTCCGCCTGAATTCCGTCTATCGCGGTTTGGGTCAGCTTTGCACCTTTGGATTTGCGGTGTTGACAAAAATCAGACCACACCGATTCGGATACGCCGTCAGGCGATGCGACGGAAGGCGCTATGTTTCTTTTTGGTTTCTGGTTATTGGTTATTGGTTCTTGGTTACTGGTTACTGGGACGCCCGCATGTCTTACACCGTCCGTATTGCGTTCGTTATGCGTTGGCAATGCGTCCGTATTGCGTTCGGTGTTCTCTGTTTTAGCTTCCCAGCGGGCCGACGCACTGCGCTTTGCTTTGATGCTCTTGTCGCTGTAGGCTTCGATCTCTTTTTCGCATCGATGTTGAATCCATGATCCCGAGACAAGCTCGAAAAACTCTGAAAGCACACAGTTCAATGCTGAAATCTCGTCGGTCGTCCGAGCGCCAATCAGGCGGGCAATCTGATCTTGAGGTAAGGCCGACTCGCGGACGTAGTACACATCCATCAGTCGCGTGTAAATTCCATGCTCGAGCAAAGTGAGGTGCGACGTGTCTTTTAGGTAGTCACCGATGTGGCGGTTGTAGTAATTCATGCCGCCACCCATTCCCGTTGCTGCCGCCCTGAATCACTCTTGACTAGTCGGCCTGTGAACTGAATAACGCCTTGATCAAAAAGACTCTTCATGCGCTTGCCGACTGCGTGAGCTGCAAGGCCGCAATGGGCTGCTATGGCATCTACGCCATTAGCACCATGTAGACGTAGCGCCCGTGTGATTTGCCTCTCATGCGTCTTGATTAGCTCTTTCACGGAGTCTGCAGCTTGAAAGCTAGTTACCGGGTCGCTTGACCGGGCCAATGGTGCGGGGATGTGTTTCATGCTGCAGCCTCGCTAGTCCAACGATAAAGAGTGCTACCACCCTCAAGAAGCGTTGTTGCCAACAATCCGCGAGCGGGGCCTTGCTCCAGCGTGCGATATACGAATGGCATCCCGGCATTGCGAAGTTGATCGGCCACCCATGTGTCGTGGTGGGCATCGAATGCAGGCGGGCAGAGCATGGGGTTAACGCAAACTTCAATTGTTCTCATGCTAAAAACTCAAGAGAAGCACACGCCGGATGGAGTGGCTTGATTGGCGGGGGGGGGTGAACGCTTCAGCTTGTTCATCGAGGTCGCTGCCGTACATAGCTCGGAGAATCAAAATCACCGAATAGATTTGCGCCTCGTATTCACTCATACAGTTGCAAACCGGCTGGATGCCGTTGTCACTGTTTTGGATAGCACAGCCACCGGCGCATAGTTGTATGAACTTGGCTGGAATGCCGTGACCGACTTAGCCAGCGCTGCATTCAGTGCCACCAACTTAGGGCCGCGCTTTTTTGGCGCTGTGCTGACGAGGACTGCTGTCGATCGTGGTGTGCAGGTCTGAAAGGCGTTTAGAACGTGCGAATTCGCAATGAGTTGACAAGTATTCATTCCGCCGCCCTTCCGTTGTTGGTGGAATCAAGCGGATTGATTCCAGCGCAGCGAAGTAGGATCATTGCCCTATGAAAAGCAGCATCAGTCACCTTCGTCAGCTCGGGAACAACAAAGTCAGCACGGCTTTTGAGCTTGTCAACCATCATCAGCGCGTCTATGCGTTTAGCCAGTTCGTTGGGTATATCAACGCGCAGTTCGGTGTATCCGTCAGGGGTGGCCATGGCTCATGTACTCGCTTGTGTGGTGCGGATTGCTTGGAGGTATCCGCTATAGAAGGGGGCGGGGCTGCCAGTCAAGCTACGATCAGAGTTCCACAACTCACGCTCGAAAGGCAACCCCATGAAAACATTTGCACCCACGATCACGTCGATTTCTCTGAGTGGAGCGAACCATCCAGGGCTATCGCAGGTTGTTCTGACTCTGAAGTCGGAGGCGAATACGCTGCCAGTGGAAATCTCTGCAACAGTAATGCTGCGCGACGCAATGACGCTGACAGTTCAAGAACTACAGACGCAAGTTCTTGCGGCAATTGTTCTTGCTGCAACACCTCACGAGGTCCGTCGTATGAAGTGATTACCCCGGTGTCAGGGTCTCGAGTGAAGGCACATCCATCAATAGCAGTAATGATGCTCATGTCAAGCCACCCCCTGAGCAGTGCGGGACTTGCGGGGTTGCTTGATGGCAGCCAGCGCACGGCGTTCGGCCTTGCGTCTTTGGCGCTCTACCCGGCGGTCTTCTTTTTCTCGGCGTTCTTGATCGCTGTGGGTGATGTCGAGACCAATGGAATTCGTGGCGGGAGCTACAAGGGGATTTTGTGCGGGGTCTAAAGGAGTTAGTTCAGGCCAAATTCCACCCCAAGTCTTTTGGCATAGCATTTGACGAGTTAAAACTCCGCCAGATTCAGTCTCAACCCTGCGGGCTTCAGTCGGCCCCATATCACGTCTACCGGTGAGACATTGATACAAATACCGCTCATTAATACCCAGCTTGTCAGCCCAGGCTCGTCGTTCTTCGGGGGTGAATTGTTTTCGCATCCCTTAGATTGTAGCGATTCGCTATGTGATTGCAAGCGAATGGCTACTATTTCTTTAAAGCAATTTGCTATAACTGAAACAATGGAAACAAGTACTGAGCGTAGACGTCGCAAATTGACCGAACTCTGCGTTGAACGCGGCATGGATAAAGTAGCCGAACGCGCCGGGCTGAACCCAATTTATCTCGACCAGATCATCAAAGGAGTGCTGCTTCCCCTAAAAAAGGATGGAAGTAGAAGCATGCGAAGCTTGGGGGATGATGCGGCTCAAAAAATAGAAGCTGCTGAAGAGTTGGGACGCGGTTGGTTCGACAAAGAAGATCGACCGCAAGCAGCAAGCACCCCAGTGCCAATCGACCTGACCAACAATCCCGATTACCCGGCCATTCGCAGAGTGCGCTTCAAACTATCGGCTGGTGCGCATGGCTTTGCGGTTGATTACGTTGATGAAGATGCTGCCCCCATCGTTTTCCAGCGGAAGTGGTTTGATCGACATGGCTACGCCCCAGAAAAGCTACTGGCCGCATCTGTTGCCAATGGCAGTATGGAGCCTGGACTATGCGATGGCGATACCGTGGTGGTCAACACAGCTGACGTTGATATCAAAGACGGCGTGGTGTACGCTATGAATTACGAAGGCGAGTTGGTTATCAAGCGCCTGGTTCGTGATGCAGGCCAGTGGTGGCTGGCATCGGATAACCCTGATCAGCGCCGATACCCGCGCAAGGTCTGCACAGAGGATGTGTTTTGCATTGGGCGCATTGTGCAAAAACAGTCTGAGCGAATTTAAACTAGAGCCGCAAAGGCCGGTGTTGTTGGATTTAACAAAAGGGACGGAATGAAAAGACTATTCTCCATATTTATGATGGCTTTTGGGTGGGCGCATGGATCATCGGCAGCGATCAGTCAAGATGAGTTGTGCATGAGGACCGCCTACACATTCGCATCCGCTGCATCATCTCGTGACCAAGGGCTGCGCCAGGAGTCAGCGGTATTAATCGCTCTTGGTTTTGGAGCTGAGAAGCTCCCTCAAGAGTCAAAAGACTGGACAAAGGCAGTTGTTCGCAATGTTTACACAGCCCCCGAATTGACAAATAGCAGGGGGTTTTCATTCATGACGAAAATGTATAACGGCTGTTTGATTGCAAATCAGTAATCAAACTTCTTTTGTGCGGCTTTAATTTCCATGGCTCGTTGTTCCCGCCACCAAAAATAGTCTTCTACTGCGCACCATATATCCAAGACAACATCACGCGGCTTCCAGTAAAAAATCTCGGTCAAAGCTCCGGGTCCGCCAGAAATTAAAATCCCCAACAAAAGTATGCCTGCGTACATTGCAGTCAGAGAAACCGCCTTATGCGTCAAATCATCATCGACCTCTTCAGTGGTCCGGCTGTGGCCCTTATCACCTTCCTTCTCGGGCTTCTGATTGGAAACTGGCAGGCCATTGGCCGCGACAAGCGGAAGGAGTTGAACGAGATCATCGGGCCGCTTCGCGTTCACCTGTTCCGAGAGCGACAGAGTGGCAGTCCCATGCAAAGCCCCGGCATCGCCGAGCGCGACAGGCTTGACAGTTACGACATTGGAATCTGGCGACGTGACCGTGTTCGCAAGGCCCTGGCTGCTTACGACAAGGCAAAACAGGATGAGCGCCGTGTAAGCGAGTCTGGCAAGGTGTCGTACAAAAACCCGGATGTGGTTAAAAACAATATTGACCATTTGCTTAGCCTCCTAAAGCACCGATAAAGATAAATCACTCAACCCAGCCCGCTTTCACGCGGGCTTTTTTACGTCTGGTGAAAATTATTTTAACTATTTATTGAGATTCTGTAGCGAATCGCTTGCAATGCTGTAGCTATTCGCTACAATTCACCCATCGCAGCAAAACGCAGCGGTGGCAGCAAGTGATCGAACCAACCTGTCTACGGTCTTTAAAAATCTGAGTGGATTTAGATAGGCGGCGGCGTTGAAGGAAACGCAGGACTCGAAGTAATGGACGCCGTTTGTAGCATCAAGGGAAGCCTTCGACGCAAGCATATAGGCCACACCATAAGCCCGAAAGATTGCACGGTGAGCGAGTAAGCATTACAAGCTGGAATCAAGCCCAGCCCGCCTTTCTAAATCTATTCAGACACAAACTAACCCACGTAGCGGCACATCACAAGTGCTTAGCAGTGGACGCAAGCCAGGCGCGAGAGACTGGATGAGGCGTTGCAGCCAAGACAAGAAACGCAACAGGCAAATCATGAGGTGGCCGACCGCTCTACCAGCAGCGTAATGCTGGTGTATTTATCAGCCGGGACCGAAAGGGTTATATCGGCTGGCCCTTGGCGACAGGGGCAAAACCTAAAGGCTTGCTGAGTTTTTAGGTTTTAACCAGGAGTGAAGATGATTGATATTGAAGAGTTGACCTACGGTCAGTTGAAGAAAATTGCAACGATGTTTGGCGCTACGCAGACGGCAAGCAAGCCGCATCCATTTATTGGAAAGCATGTGATTGCACGCTGCTACAGCGCAGGGGTGCACGCCGGTGAGGTGGTGAGCGCAGATGGAGAAAACGTCATCCTGAAAGACTCGCGGCGCTTGTGGAGCTGGAAGGCAAAAGACGGCGTTGCGCTGTCCGGGGTGGCGCAAGCCGGCGTGCAGTCGGGCTGCAAGATAGACGTGCTGAATCCCGAAATTGCACTGACCGGCGTATGCGAACTGATCCCCACATCAGCCGTCGCTAAGGAGTCTATCAATGGCTTTGGCAAGTAAAAAATTCACTGACGGCTCCGGCTCCGGCTACGGCGACGGCGACGGCGACGGCTACGGCGACGGCGACGGCTACGGCTACGGCGACGGCTCCGGCTCCGGCTACGGCTCCGGCTCCGGCTCCGGCTCCGGCTACGGCGACGGCGACGGCTACGGCTCCGGCGACGGCTCCGGCTCTAATTAACCCGCCCGCCGTCTGCGCATGACGGCAAACAAAACTTTCGTGACAGGTGAGTTTTGTTTTTGTGAATCAACAAAGGAGAGAGTGATGGCAAATACAGGCGACCTACGGGTATGGCACATTCCGCAGATTCCGGGTAAACCTTTCCATGTGGATGTGGCAACGCCAGGAGAAGCAAAAAAGGTTCTTTCTATTCTTGCGAACTACGACATATTCCAGTTCAAAAACAGAATCAAGCCAGACTACTGCAACGCTGCTGGCCTTGAAGTTTTTGAAGATGACGAATGGACTGAATGGCAGGATTCGGAAGGCGAAGACATTGACTCATCAACCATGATTCCGTGACAGCGGCGACTCACCGGGCGTAAGCGGTGGCTATGTGAGCAATCAGAAGTAAATGAGAAAAGTTAGAAGTTGTTGCGACAAATAGGAAATTGAATGGCATATGTACTAAATAAGCGAGCCAAGCGAATGCTTGAAAACGCAGGAGCTGATGAAGTTGGAGATGATTTTGTATCGTTCAATTTGGTGTTGATCCCATTGCCAAGCAAAGTTTGCAAAGAGCTGAATGAGCGAGCTAACGATGACGAAACAACAAAGGATGAAGAATGAATACCAAGACATTTAACGTAGTTGGCATTGCTCGTGAAGGCCGGACGCCGCAAGACATCCTAGACGATGTAGTCCCGTATGTACAAGATCTTGCCTCTCATGAAAGTTCGCGCCGTAGAACGGCGGCTGAGACCATCATGCATATGTGCGCCGACATCCTTGTTATGTCAAACGACTGGGTTGATGACGAAGGTATGCCACGAGTTACGCCCAGGCCTGCTCCCCACAAGAGACCGCCTGTTCGTTGAACGTGCAACCTGTCTCACTAACTTCTGCACTTTGTCGCATCAACTTCAAGATGAAATCTATGAAAATAGGCCCAATTGTCTCAATAACTTCTGATTTCTCACAGGCTATCAAGTAGACGGGTTGCCTAGCATGGAGCGGAGCCGAAATAGGGCCGATGCGAAAGTGCAAACCAGCCCGGCTACTTGATGGTGAATGAGTAGTTGTGATGCGCCAGAGTAAGTCGCATAAGTCGGGATCACATACCCGCTCACCATCAACCATTTACGGGCCGCAACGGCATTGACCAGCAAAGAGCGCGATTGCTCTGATCAGACAGCTGGCCAACCCATTGCATCCCACCCACACGCCACACACGATGTGGCTTTTTCACGCCTAAACACAGGGAGTATGCAAATGTGTAATTGCAAAAAAGAGCTTGAAGAAAAGCTGACCGAGCGATTTAAAGAACAATCCCCATCGGCCACTGACCACGACACCAAACTGCAAGGCTACGGCTTTGCGATAGTAGGAAACGCCATGAAGCAACTTGGCTATATGACGGCAAAGCAGTCTGCCATGGCTCCACTAAAAAGCGGCGTTCCCAAGCTGAAAACAACATCGCTGAACATGTTTTTCAGCTACTGCCCGTTCTGTGGTGAGAAGGTGACGAAATGAACGCCGTTCACCCAACCTTCGCCCCCTTCCTTGCTTCAATCGCGCCGCCAACATTCTGCCGACGCTGCGCCGCCAAGATCACGCCAACTTTGCACACGCTTGTGCAGTGTGACGCTAACCAGAATGAGCAGGCGCGTATCGCATTTGAGTACCGGCGTGCAGCAGGGGTTATCAAAACATCAGCTTGGCATGAGGCTAACGACCGGGCTGCACTCAAGGCGCAAATCCAAAACAATCCAGAGCATTGGGGGATCGAATGAAAAAAGACACCGCGAAATTGGCGCTTGAGGCGCTGATCGACGCTCACGAGAAATCAATCATCACCCTTGAAGATGCAGAGCGCGAAGGGTCGGACAGTGAATATGAAGCGGCAAATATCGCCGCTGGAGATACCCGAAGAGCGCTGTTTTCAGTACTGACATCACCCCAAGAGGCCGCAGCGCCTGCATGGATGCCGATTGATACTGCGCCAACTGGAACAATAGTCTTGCTTGCGAATATGAATGCAATGGAAGCCAGGGCATGGTGCTTTGTTGGCTGGATGGTCGATGGGAAAGTTTGCGGCCATCGCATGGACGAGCCTACCCACTGGATGCCACTACCCGCAGCGCCAGGGAGTGCAGCATGAACCGCTACGTCATCCAAATTGTCAAGCTCACCTACTTTGTGTGGGCTATCGACCGCGAGTCGGCCCGGGCAGAGGTCGAAGCCGCTCAAGAAAGCAGGATGCCATGACCCTCTACCGCCTGTACTCATTCTTTCGCCGTGGTGGTGCTACCCGTATCCGGGCTGCTAGCCGGGCGTGGCAATCGCTTACGAGGGATTTCAAATGACCCGCCACTTTTACCGACTTTTTGTGCGCTCGATGCTGGCCATCGACTCAGCACTGCTTTTAACGCTTGTTTACTGGAGAACAGTATGAGTAACGAACTTGCGCTACTGTCGCAGGCTGTCTATGCCTTGCGCGACAACTTCACCACGGTCGCTGTTGATCGAGGAATCAACTTCGATAAAGAGGCCGGGTTTGCCTTGCAAATCTTGGGAAGCTCTGATTTCATGATGCGTGCGGCCATGGGCAATCGCCAGTCGGTCGAAAATGCCATTACCAACGTGGCGGCTATCGGCATCAGTCTGAACCCGGCGAAAAAGCAAGCCTATCTGGTCGTGCGAAAAAGTGTGGTCTGCCTTGATATCAGCTACATGGGGTTGATTGACTTGGCGGTGGCGTCCGGTTCTATCTTATGGGCGCAGGCCGCTATCGTGCGAGAGCATGACAACTTTGTCATTAACGGATTCGACAAGCCGCCTACCCATGGGCATGACCCATTTGCAGGCGCCGAGGCACGCGGCAAGATCAAAGGCGCTTATGTGGTGATCAAGACCCCTGATGGAGAGTACTTGACCCACACCATGGACATTGACAGCATCTACTCAATTCGGGACCGGTCTGAGGCATGGAAGGCTGGGCAAAAAGGACCGTGGAAGTCTGATGAAGGCGAAATGATTAAGAAGACGGTCGTCAAGCAGGCTTATAAATACTGGCCTAAGACTGACAGATCAGGCCGCGTTGATGAAGCCATCCACCATCTCAACACCGAGGGCGGCGAAGGCTTAGAGGTCATCAATGGCAACGGGGCTAAGAAGTACCCGGGCGATGCGCTGAACGAGTGGATCAAGCAAGCGACTAACGCCACGAATGCCGTTGATCTGGATTCAATTTGGAAAAAAGGTGTTTCGGACATCAAGCCATCGAAAGACATGGACGCTTACAACGCATTCAAGAACATCGTAATCAGCCGGGGTGACGTACTCAAGAAACAGACCGTAACCGATGTAACGCCGAAGACTCCAAAGCCAGTCAAGACCTTTGACGAGGTAATGGCCGCGATCTGTGGTGCTGTCAATGAGGATGATCTGAACGCCTGCGGCCTGCACATCGATGCGCTTTCGACTGAAGACCAACATGTTTTGAATGGTAAGTATGAAGAGGTTTTAGCAACATTCAGGGAGGCAGCATGATCACCTACAGCACCGCCCCGCAAGGAAGTGAAACATGGCTGAAGCTTCGCCAGGGTCGCATCACTGGGTCGAAGTTCAAAGATGCCAGAGACTTCACGAAGGCAGGGAAGCCAACGGCGAAGCGAACCCTATATGCCCGAAACGTCGCCCGGGAGCGATTTGGCGGGAATGCCGAGGGGATGTACCAGACCTACGCCATGAAGCAGGGTCAGGAACAGGAACCCTTTGCCCGCCTAGCATATGAAACAACAACTGGAAGCCTTGTCCATGAAGTCGGCTTTGCAATGACAAGTTGCGGGATGTTTGGCGTGAGCCCAGACGGTGAAGTTCGTGATCATCCGGAAGGCCTTGGTGGTGTTGAAATCAAGATGATGTTCGGCAGCGATAACCTGTTTGATACCGTGGTTGATGGAGATTACAGCGAATACATAGATCAATGTCTTGGGGAGCTTTTGTTTCTTGGCTGGGAGTGGATTGATTTGTGCATGTGGTCGCCAGACCTTGAGAGCGTTGGTCTTGGCTTGGTCATCCACCGCATCCGGCGCAGCGAACACATCGAGGAAATTGCCAGGCTGAAAGCTGACCTTGACGCCTTTGCCATTCTAGTGAGCGAGTTTGAAGGCCAGTTGCGAAGCAAGGCAGCAGCCAACATCAAAGCGCTCAATCAAATATCTGATCAACCAACTGAAAGCTCTCAAATGGCACCCGAAGAAAACACGCAAGAGCAAGCCGCCACTGAAGCCGCCAAGCTGGTGACGCACGCAGCCGTGGTTGAAATCATGATGCCTGCCAGTGTTGCCGAGGCGATGAATCCAGCTCCAGCCCGCGTACAACAAGCGCAAGCAGCTATTGAAACAGTAGCACCCATGGCGATTCGAGCCGCTTTGGCCACCACCCAGGAACCATCCAGCCCGCCCGACCTCAAGTTGGGCCAGATGGCAGACCGCCTGGGCTTCACCTTGACGGCCGCATTCCTGCTTGAGCTTGGGTTTGAGCATTCAGCCACTGAAAAGGCCGCGAAGCTGTATCACGAGAGCGAATGGCTGCTGATCTGTGCGGCGCTGGTGAAGCGGATCAACGCGGCTTGTGAATTGGTGGCCGCATGAGCAACCCGCATCCAGTGAAACAGCAGCGCTACGTTGACATGCCTAAGTGCATCAAGAAGGCGTTCCCACAAGGCTACGTCCGTCGCCAGCGCCTACCGGGTGAATCACCTGGAACTTACGCATCGGGAGTGATGCAGGCGAGCAATATTTACAAGCCGCCAGCGTGGAGCGCACCAATCAGATGGCTACTAAATGCATAGCTAACAGCCCTTGTTCGACAAGGGATAGACGCCAATTCAACCAATAAATAAAGCCCGCCGATTGCGGGTTTTTTAACGAGAAAACCATGTTCAAGAACACTATCCTCTACCGAATCGCTGCCTTATCAATCGACGCCCTGGGCGCTGATACAGCTCTCTCGGCCTCCGCCTTCACCCCCTGCGGCGCCAGCCAAGAGAAATCAATCGGCTGGGTTCCACCACGCGGCGAAGAACACGGTCCGCTGCTGGAGTCAGTCGGTGGCCAGTGGATCGCCAAACTGATGATTGAAACCCGCGCCGTGCCCGCATCCGTCATCAACAAGAGGGCCGATGAGCGCCGCGCCCACATCGAGGCTAACACCGGGCGCAAACCAGGGAAAAAAGAAACCCGCGAGATCAAGGACGACATCAAACTGGAATTGATGCCGATGGCATTCAGCAAAGAATCAGCGGTGCTGGTCTGGATTGACCCGGCGGCAAGCCTGCTGGTGATCGACTCCAGCAGCCAGTCCAAGGCAGATGAAGTGGTCACGATGCTGGTGAAGTGCATTGATGGGCTGTCCGTGCGACTGATTGACACCAAGGTATCACCCACAGCGGCCATGTCTGAATGGCTGATCTCGCAGGAACCGCCCGCCGGCTTCACGGTGGACCGTGAGTGTGAACTGAAGGCCGCCGATGAATCTAAGGCGACGATCAAATACGGCAAGCATCCGCTTGATACCGATGAAGTGAAGCATTACGTAGAGCAGGGAAAGCTTCCCACCAAACTGGCGCTGACCTGGGACAGCCGGGTATCGTTCGTGCTTACCGAAGGCCTGCAGGTCAAGAAGATGGAATTTCTGGATGTGGTGTTTGAAAAGACATCAGCCGGAAAAGATGACGGCTTTGACGCTGACGTGTCAATCGCCACTGGTGAGCTGAGCAAGATGATTCCGGATCTGCTGGATGCGCTGGGTGGTGAGGTGACAGCATGAGCACCTACGCCGCCCGCCTAGAACGCGCCTTCACCGGCCCGACCGCGCAACACGAGATAACCCGCATCATGGCCTTTGTCAATGAGTGCGCGAAACAGAGTGGCCGCATGGTCAACGGCAACCAGCTCGCTATCAAAGCGAATGATCTGCTGGGCCGTGGCGCTGTTGTGGCGTTTGTTGAGAGTGATGATAGTGAAGGGGGACACCATGACTGACCGGCCAATCCTTTTCAATGGCCCGATGGTCCGTGCGCTGCTTAACGGCAGCAAGACGCAGACGCGGCGGGTAGTGAAGGCCCGGCCTGACCGGAACATGGGTAAGCGCTGTATGTTGCAGCCTCATGAACTGGCCGGTGAAGTCAATCAGGGCGAATACAGCAACTGCCCCTACGGCCAGCCCAGCGACCGGCTTTGGGTGCGAGAAAACTTTCAGCCGTTTTTGAATGACGAATGTGATGGAGACATGCGCCTGGCCAATTGGACGACTGGCGAGAACTACCACTGCTCCTTCCCCGCTTCTCACGGAATTCATGAGTTCATGGACGAAGAAGATAACCTCAAGTCATCCGTGAAGCCAAGTATACACATGCCCCGCTGGGCTAGTCGCATCATGCTGGAGATCACCGGTGTGCGCGTGGAGCGGCTGCAGGAAATCAGTGAGGCCGATGCGATTGCAGAGGGGATCACGAAAGGGCCAGACCATTACGCGCCACCCGTCCCTAAAAAAGTAAAAGCCTTCTACGACGGCTCAGCAAAACGCGGTTACCACTCACTATGGGAGTCGATAAACGGCATCGGATCGTGGGATTTAAACCCATGGGTATGGGTAGTTGAATTTAAGGCCACGCCATGAGAGCAATCCAAACCACATTCGCACCAGGCATCATCCCATGGCAATTCACGCCGGTCATGCTGAAGCCGGTGAAGTTATCGCCAGCGAAGAAGCCAACGAAGCCGAAGCAGCCAGAGCGTGAATATTTACCCATGACAGTATCAGCCGTTGCTCGGTACGTTGAAGATAACGGAGTGTCTACAGCCTCCGATATTTCACTCGCTTTGAGTGGCCGAATATCCACTATCTGTGAAATTCTCGTGTGCCTTGAGCGTGATGGCTGCACAAAGCGAACACTTGGAAAAGTGACAACACGCAATGCACCGGTCTGGTTTTGGGAATCCGTCAGAAAGTATGACGACCCACCCAATAGGCACATCGTGATTCGCAAGTGGATAAAAACGCACCCATGGCGATCATCTGGCCAGATCGGAAAGTCACTCGGATTTAAAAACATGTCGTCATCAATGCGTCGGCTTGTTGCGCTGGGTGATGTGATCGAGCGAGACATGCCAAACCCGAATGGCCGGGTCATTAAACATTACGCAAGCAAGGGGCAAAGTGAGGTACGACAGACCTAACAACGGCGGAAAACGTCGCCGCCATGTACCACCATCGCTGGATGCTGAGAAGCTGCAGGTCGTGTCTCAAATGAAGCACGCAGGTTCCACCATGCGGGTAATGGCTGCCGCACTCGGTGTTGCCTCATCAACAATCTCACGCGCTATCAATCACCAAGGCGCTTACCAAGGCTCTGGAATATGACAAACAAAGAACCACACCGGCTAGTCGCCATCCCCGAGAGCGTTATCCCAACGTTGGACAAGTGCGTACAGGCTGGCATCAGCGTGCAAAAAATAGCTGATGCGCTTTGCATTGGGTATGGCTCTGTGTATCGGGCTGTTAATCGCCAGGGTACTTATGCGGGGGTGCCACGGTGAAAACCCTAACCCTTCCTGTAAAAGCCGTCTATTTCAATCAGATAAAGGCCGGAACAAAGACGCAGGAATTTCGCCTAATTACCCCGTTCTGGGCGAAGCGAATTCGGTTCAAGCACTTCGATTCTGTCGTCATCACCTTGGGCTATCCGGCCCGCGATGATGCCAGTCGACGCCTGACATTTCCGTGGCAAGGCTACGAGGTAAAAACAATCCAGCATGATCACTTTGGACCTGAGCCGGTCGAGGTGTTCGCTATAAATTTGGGAGCTATGACATGACGACAGAACACATCGAAGTTGCTGAAACTATCCGTGAGCTTCGGGCTCAGGTTGATGCGCTGACGGCTGAGCGCGATCAGTACTTGGCGCTTTTTAACGGGTCAAAAGACGAATATCACTCTTGTCGTATTGAGCGCGACGCCATGAAGCAGCAAGCTCAGCAGTGGAAGATGGAGGCCGAGACTCACAAAAGCACCGTCAACGAGTGCTACCAAGCCTGCACCGGATCAACTGGCGAGCCGGGGAACTGGAATGGCGCCAACCCCGTGCGCGAGTTGGTCAAAGAGCGCGATTCCGCCCTGAAGTTTGCGGCTGACCGGCTGATGGATTCGGAGCGGCTTGATTGGCTTGAAACGCAATGCCAGGGCTATGGATTCGAGGGCGAGCATGAGGGAAACCGATGGGTTGTTGATGGACCCTACCGGACAGTGCGTATCGGAATAGATGACGGGATGGCTGCATCATGAGCGCGGGTCAACTTCCACCGCTGCCAGTGCCCGAAATTGCCAGAAGCACCTATCCTGATCTTTTTACTTCCGATCAAATGCGCGAGTATGGGAAGGCTTCGCGCAAGGCGACGCTTGAATATGCTGCGAAATATTTTGATCGACGCGCTGGAGGCCATGGGTCTATCGGCGTTGAAATAAGGAATTTGAAATGAACACGATCGACTCGATGAAACGGGCGCTGGACCTGCTTAACGTCCTAACCATTCAAACACCGAGAGGGTGTTCTGTGAAGGATGAACTGAGTAGAGCCATCGAGCGCGAGGAAGCGCAGACGGGGGAGCCGGTAGCGATAGTCACATGCCATGGCGTGATGGGTGTTGACTTCACAGAGCAATGCAATTACGGGTGCGACTTGGCAGTGGGCACCGCGCTATTCACCCGCCCCGCCCCACCAACAAGCGGTGAGCGTGCAGACCTAATTTCACGCCTGCGTGCAATGGCAAAAGACTCGATTGGTGATGCCGCCGCCGACATGCTGGCTGCTGATGCATACGAGATTGACATATTTGAGGCTCAGTTAAAACTCGATTACAAAGAAATAAAACGTCTGATGATTTACGCGCAGCAAGTGGCAGTGCCGCAGGGTCTCAAACAAGGGGTGGATTACGAGGCCATGTATGAGCGAGGATTCCAAGCATGTGACTGCCCCGTATGTGGATTTGATGGCGCAATCGTGTTTTCACCCCAGCCATCGGCGGGCGGGCTTAATCCGTTATGGATTGCAACACATCCTGACAAGCTGATGCCACAGGCTGAGCGGGCGTCAATGACGCCAGATGAGATATTCAGAATGTACGGAGCGCTGCCGAAGTCTGATGATGTAGTCATAGCAATAGTTCGAGCCACTGAAAAACATCACGGAATTGGAGAAAAGCCATGAAAGGCCTACACGACGCCATCATGCGTTTGCCCATAACAGCGGAACTTAAGGGGTACGACACTGCTGCAAAGCTGGTCTATAAGCTTGGCCACCGCGACGCCCGCCATGCTGCGGCAGAGTTGGCTATTGCAGACATTGATCTGACAGAGATTGCGGACCGCATCAAGCGCGTGGCCCTTGATGTTTTTGATGGGCCTGAGTGCTCGCAAGCCGTGCGGGATGCAATCGAGTATTTTTCCGCCGTTCTGAGCGTATCGAGTATTGATGCAGTGCCCCAGCAGCCAGCCATTAATGCGGCAGAGTTGACGAACATCCATGAACTTGCAAAAGTGTTTTGTATCTCGTATGCCAGCCCGCACCACATCGCGTTCACTCTTGATGGCCTACGAACCTTGGTGGAAGAAGCTCAGAAGGCCAAACAATGACTCCGCCCGACACACCCGAAGCGCTAGACGCTGAAGATTCTGAAATCTGGAGCGAAATTGGCGAAGGAATGCAAGCGATCACCTTTGATAGTTTGTTGACTCAAGCTGAAGCGCAGGAATTTAAACAAGCAATTGAAGGGGAGCGGGAATGAGTGAAACAATCGACTCAAACGAATGTGCCGATCTGCTGCGATGTACCGCCGATCAGGTGGAAGAGTTGGCGCGGGCTGGTGACATACCCGGGCTTAAGCTGGGCCGATCATGGCTCTTTATGCGATCCGATCTTTTAAGCTATCTGGCGGAGAAGGCCCGGTCGGAAGCACAAGAGCGACGCGCCAAGCGTCAACCAAATGTGACGGCCATCAAACAGCCGTCGCGCCGCCAGTCGCCGCCTTTACTTCAGGCGCTTGCGTAGCCCACATGCGCTGTGACAAGTCAGAGCCCCTGAACGAAGCATAGCGCTGGGCCATCACGGAGTTTGGCGACCAGCCCATGAAGCGATTGATCTCTTCAAGTCGGAACATCCAGTTTCCTGTTATATCCCGCATTTCAAGCCATCGGCAGGTGGCTTCATGCCGCAAGTCATGCTCATGCAGTTCCTGACAACCAGCATACTCAAAAGCGCTTAGGAATCGCTCAGAGAGCCTCTGTGTCACTTTCTTCAATGGCAAATCATCATCCTCGTCAATGAACGGGAAAAGATGCGCGGATGGCAGCATGGTTCGGGTTGACAAGTAATGCAGGAGTGCCCGGTGCACCTCCGGCCTCATGGGTATATCCCGAAATACCACCTTTCCTCGCCACTGCTTGGTGCTTTGTACCTGGATCACCTTCAGGTCGAGGTCCACTTGACCCCGGCGCAGCAGGTACGCTTCACGCAAGCGCATCCCTGAATACACGATCATTTTGAACATGGTGAGAAGTGCATTTCCGCCCTTGAGTAATAGCGCTCGCTCCCGGTCCTCCCGGATGCCACCCGACAAGGCCGTGACGATTCTTTCCTCTTCGCCGGGATTAAGCCGCCTATCCCGCGCTATATCCACCTTGGCCGATTTCCCCGCCGCTTGGACCAGCACGCGATCCACTTCGGTGTAAGTGCTGTAACCCTTTGGCAGCAGTCGCACTGGGTTTGAAAACACCACGGTCGGGTTATGCCGCAGGTATTCGTCAATACATCGCCCAAGCGCCTGAATCCGATGCCGGATTGAGTTGGGTGCCAGATTGTTTTTTACCTTCAGTTGCTGGAGGTATCCGGCTAGCCAGGTATAGGTCGCGTCTTCCAGATTTACAGCACCCACCTCGGTCATCAAAGACCCTAGCGAAGAATGCTGAGTTGGCGCTGCCAAGCCACTGTTGGCCCATGTTCTGATCAGGTGTGCCAGAATGATCGCCTTCTTTGTTGCTGGTTTCAGCAACTCCGCAGGGGGTTGTATTCCGGCCATTTTGAGCAGTGACCACTGTTCCCCATACGCCATGGCTTGCGCTTCCGTATCAAACGTAAAGTATTTACGCCCACCCGGCAACGAGGGGTGCCGTAAGGCAATCTCCCACATGCCGGATGCTTTTTGTCTTGGTTTTGCCATGCTGCTCTCCATTCAGTCGAACGGCCATTCTATCCATCCGGCGACGGTTCAGACGCCAATCTGTGGCGGCTGGAGGAAGTTTTCAGACTATTTGAGCAGGGTTATGCTGATATAAGTCATTGATCTATATGGAAAATGTCTTTCAATCCGATGGCTACAAGATCGAACTGATTCAACGCGCTGAACAGGCAACGGGCACAGGCCTGCGCTGAACACGGCGAATTGAAACTGCAACGTGCAGCCGCTTATGGGGAACCTCTAAATGTCTGTCTTCTTCGACATCACCCACACCACTCATTACCGCTACGCGCAGCCGATAACGTTAGGCGTGCACAAGGTGTTGTTTCGCCCGCGCGACAGCCATGACCTGCGGGTGCTGGCGACCGACTTGCAAGTCACGCCCGAGCCGCTGAACATTCGTTTGATCCAGGACGCCTACTCCAACTCGGTAGCGCTGATACAGCCGCAAAGCCCGGCCAGTGAACTCAAAATCGTGTGTTCGTTTTCGGTCGAACACACCGGCACGCGTGCGCTCGACTTTCCATTGAGCCCACGGGCGCAGACCTTTCCGTTCGATTACGACGCCGAGGAGCAGTTGGTGCTGGCGCATTACCTGACCCCGTATTACGACGACCCCGACGGCCAGCTGCTGGCTTGGGCAAACCAGTTCACGGTCGGTCAGGAGGTGATCGGCACGCGTGAACTGCTGGTGACGATGACGCAATTCATTCGCGACACGATGCAGTACCAAGCCCGGTTTGACGAAGGCGTGCAAACACCATTCGATACGCTGCGCATGCAAAGTGGCACTTGCCGTGACTTTGCAACGCTGATGATTGAGGCTGTTCGTCAGCTCGGTTATGCGGCCCGATTCGTCTCGGGCTACCTGTACTCGCCGGGGCTTGACAGCGGCACAGACATCGCCAGCAGCCCAGGTTCGACACACGCATGGCTGCAGGTCTACCTGCCCGGAGCGGGCTGGATACCGTTTGACCCCACCAATAATCTGGTCGGCGGCAACAACCTGATTCGTGTCGGCGTGGCACGACACGCCAGTCTGGCGTCGCCGGTCAGTGGCTCATGGAACGGTTCAATCGAGGACTACCTGGGCATGGAGGTGGATGTGCAGGTGCGAAAAATAATCCCCTGAACGGCGCTCCAGGCCTTATTTCTTTAAATTCAGAGTGCCGCGTGCGAGCTGCGTGATGCGCGCCCAGTCGCCTTGCGCCAGAGCGTCCGCAGGCACCAGCCAGGAACCGCCCACACAAACCACATTGGGCAGCGCCAGAAAATCAGACGCATTTTGCAGCGTAACGCCACCGGTGGGACAAAACTTCACGTCAAAAAATGGGCCGCCCCACGCCTTGAGCATGGCCGCGCCACCGGCTTGCAGGGCGGGGAAGAACTTCAGTTCGGTGAAACCATCCTCCTGCGCCATCATGATCTCGCTGCCGGTCGCCACGCCGGGCAACAAGGCCAGCCCGGCATCGCGACAGGCCTGCCCCACCGCCAAGGTGTAACCGGGGCTGACCGCAAACCGGGCACCCGCCATGGCGGCGGCCTGCGCATCGGCCCGGGTGCGCACCGTGCCGGCGCCCACCACGGCTTCGGGTACTTCTTTGGCAATGGCTTCAATGCAGGCCAGTGCCTGGGGCGTACGCAAGGTCACTTCCAGCATGCGAATGCCACCGGCGACCAGAGCGCGCGCCATGGGCACGGCGTGGGCCACGTCATTCAATACGATGACCGGAATGACCGGGGCGTCCTGCATCACTTGCAGGGCTGACAACTTTGAATTTGTAATCATGTACTTTCCGACTAAACAACAATAGGGAGCGACTGGCTCAAAGCCAGGTGCAAGCGCCTTCTTCGGCCGCCAGGGCGTTACGGCGCATATTGGCAAACAGCTCGCGACCCATGCCAAGACCATTGGCGGCGCGCTGTGCCTCGGGCATGATGGCAAGCTCACGCTTGGCCCATTCGTCAGCGGCGACCCGCACCTCCAGCGTGCCGGTGGTGGCGTCCAGACGAATCACATCGCCATCGTGCACCTTGGCCAGCGGACCACCCGCGGCGGCTTCGGGCGACACGTGGATGGCGGCCGGCACCTTGCCGGAAGCGCCACTCATGCGACCATCGGTCACCAGCGCCACCTTGAAACCTTTGCCTTGCAGCACGGACAGTGGCGGCGTCAACTTGTGCAACTCGGGCATGCCGTTGGCTTGCGGACCCTGCCAGCGCACCACGCAGATGACGTCCTGATTGAGTTCATTGGCATTGAATGCCAGGTGCAGTGCTTCTTGCGAATCAAACACCCGGCATGGCGCCTCAATCACATGGCGATCGTCCGGCACCGCAGACACTTTGATGACGCTGCGCCCCAGATTACCTTGCAACAACATCAGACCCCCGTGGGTGCTGAAAGGCGCATTGGCCGGCCGCACCACGGTGTCATCTTTGCTGGCGCTGGCATCGACCCACTGCAGCGCGCCACTCTCGGTGTTCACGGCGGGAATGCCGGTGTATTCACGCAAACCACCAGTCCGTACCGTCAGCACATCGGCGTGCATCAGCCCCGCGTCCAGCAACTCACGGATCACAAAGCCGGGTCCGCCGGCGGCCTGAAACTGGTTCACATCCGCACTGCCATTGGGATAGACCCGGGTCAGCAGGGGCACGACTTCCGACAGCGCGGAGAAATCATCCCAGTCAATCACGATGCCGGCCGCGCGAGCCACGGCCACCCAATGAATCAGGTGGTTGGTGGAACCGCCGGTGGCCAGCAGGGCCACCATCGCGTTGACGATGCAACGCTCGTCCACCACTTGCCCAATCGGCGCAAAGCGACGCGCTTTGGTGATGTCGAGCACGGTGCGCACGGCTTCGCGCGTCAGCTCGTCACGAATCGCGTTGCCCGGGTTGACAAAAGCGGTGCCCGGCACATGCAGGCCCATGGCTTCAAGCAGCATCTGGTTGCTGTTGGCGGTGCCGTAGAAGGTGCAGGTTCCTGCGCCGTGGTACGCCTTGGACTCGGCCTCCAGCAATTCAGCTCGCCCCACCAAGCCTTGGGCGGCTTTCTCGCGCACCTTCGATTTTTCGTTATTGGACAGGCCCGAGGTCATCGGGCCGGCCGGCACAAACACGGTGGGCAGGTGGCCAAAATGCAGCGCGCCAATCAGCAGACCGGGCACGATCTTGTCGCACACGCCGATCATCAGCGCGGCATCAAACACGTCGTGGCTCAGGGAGACCGCGGTGGCCATGGCAATGACGTCGCGTGAAAACAGGCTGAGTTCCATGCCCGGCGTGCCTTGGGTGACGCCGTCACACATGGCGGGCACACCGCCGGCTACCTGGGCGGTGGCACCCAGCTTGCGGGCCTCCACCTTGATGATTTCAGGGTAATGCTGCATGGGCGCGTGGGCCGACAGGATGTCGTTGTAGGCGTTCACGATGCCGATATTGGGTGCGCGCTCGGCTACCACGCGGAATTTGTCATTGATTGGCAGCGCGGCAAACGCGTGCGCCACGTTGGCACAGCCCAGCCGTTCGGCACCGGGTTTGCGCTGCGCGGCCAGCGTCACGCGCTCAAGGTAGGCGCTGCGGGTTACCCGGCTGCGTTCGCGGATGCGTGCGGTGACGGCCTCTACGGTGGAATGGAGTTGCATGGTGTGTTTCACCTTTTGACGAAAAGTTGGTAACTAAATTACGAACACTATGGTAACCCGTAACGACGCCCAATAGGCCAATTGACTGTTACCAGATGGTTACCAAAACTCAAGCGTTGCACTGATTTGACCGGTCGTCGGGTTGCGCGGTCCTTCGGATTACCCTACATTCTCAGTTCGCACTTTAACCAACGGAGACTCCCATGATTCGACTCTTTGCCCCTGTGGCCACTGCTTTGTTCGTGACTGCCTGTGCCAGCACGCCCACCAGCCCCTCCGCCTCGGCGCAGTTGATGGCCACCCAGGGCAACGCCGTGACGGGCCAGGTTCAATTCACCCCAAAAGGTGACAAGGTGCTGGTCACGGGCGAGGTGCGAGGGCTTCAACCCAATACCGAGCATGGCTTTCATATTCATGAAAAAGGTGATTGTTCCAGCGGCGACGGCATGAGCGCGGGCGGCCACTTCAACCCCGACGGCAAAACACACGGAGCGCACGCCCAGCCCGAACACCATGCCGGGGACCTGCCCAGCCTGAAAGCTGACGCCAACGGTACCGCCCGCATCAGCTTCGAATCGACCACACTGTCCGTCGGCAGCGGCAAAAGCGACGTGCTCGGGCGCGGCCTGATCGTGCACCGTGATCCCGACGATTACAAAACCCAGCCCACCGGCAACTCGGGCCCGCGCATGGCTTGCGGCGTCATCGCCAAAAACTGAACTG